>Ga0123353_10001294_pt1 | contig 30700 bp, 30 predicted proteins | sample TergutLab28metaG_3_FD_92763 | JGI IMG/M metagenome (GOLD analysis project Ga0123353, IMG submission 92763) | Labiotermes labralis P3 segment gut microbial communities from Petit-Saut dam, French Guiana - Lab288 P3 | ecosystem: Host-associated > Arthropoda: Insects > Digestive system > Gut ...
AGATTTATAACTATGATGTCGCTTCGCCGATAAGCGCGAAAAGGCTCAGGTATCTACGCGCTTTTAAACCCGATATAATCCACATTCACAACGAGTTCGGCATAGGCATGTCCGGGCTTCTTATTGCAAAGATTCTGAAAGTTCCGCTGGTTTACACTCTGCATACCATGTACGACGATTATGTTTATTATGTCGCGAATAAATACTTTTGCAAATTCATCACCGCCGCGACGCATAAATATGCAAAAGCGCTCGCAAATCAGGCAGGCGCACTCATCGGGCCGTCCAGAAAAGTCGAGGAGTTTTTCAAGAAATGCGGCGTTAAAAAGAGCGTCAATGTAATCCCGAACACAGCGGAAACAGACATTTTCGACCCCGCTCATGTTGACGCAGACGCACGGGAAACGATTCGCGGGCAATTCGGTTTTTCGGAAACCGACACAGTTTTCTGTTTTTGCGGGCGGCTCGGCAAGGAAAAAAACATCTCGTGGCTGATTAAAAACTGGGCGGAGCATGTAAAAACCGCCGATAATTTAAAGCTTCTCATTATCGGCGATGGGCCTTTTTATGAGCAGCATTTGAACGAGATTGAAAGCTTAAACGCTCCGACTGTTTCGCTTGCCGGACGGGTTGAGCATGTTGATTTACCGCCTTATTATGCGGCTTGCAACGCTTATCTTACCGCCTCGCTCACCGAAAACCACTCGATTTCAATGCTTGAGGCGATGTGCATGAAGCTGCCGGTTCTGCATATTAAAGACGAGCTGAACGCCGGGCAGGTCGCAGAAGGCGTGAGCGGCTACAGTTTCAGCAGCGGCGCGGAGATGTACGAGCTGTGCAAAAGAATACGCGACATGCCGCGCGATGAATTTATAAAATTCGGCGAATCCGCGCGTAACTCAGTAATCAACACGGGCTCCGCGAACATGGCGCGTGATATTTTAAAAATCTACGAGTTCGTGATTAAGTCTTATACGCACAGAAAAAAAATGAGCAATCTGCGGCTAAAGCCCCGGCATTAAAAAGCAGGCAAGAAATTTTATAAAAACAGCTGAATAGGAAACGGCGTTCCCATATGCGTTTTTAAGATAAGGACTTGGCGAAGTGAAAAGAATATTAAATCTACTGACGAGCAGAGCTTTTGTGGTCAGCGCGCTGATGTTTGTTGAAATCGCGCTGATAGCTTCAATCATGATTTTTTTATCATGGCTCGTCATGCCGATTTTCTTTTTGTTTTTGTTGTCGAACATAATCATAGTCATAGGTATTATCAGCAGAAACAACAACCCGATGTTTAAAATCGCATGGATTGTTCCCGTGCTTGCGATTCCTGTCGCCGGCGCGCTTTTTTACATTATGTTCGGGCGTACGCACCTCAATAAAAAGAACACCAAAAAGCTTACTCTTGCCTACAACAGCGCGGACGGTTTTTTTACGGTGAACAATGAGCTTCTCGCCCGCATTAATGCAAAAACCCCGCACATTGCGAAGGAGGCTTTTTACATTATGGAAAGCTCCCGCACGGACATCTTCGAGTTTACGGAGACCGAGTACCTGTCGCCCGGAAATGTGTTTTATGAGAAACTGGTTTTTGAGCTAAAAAAGGCGAAAAAGTTCATCTTCATCGAGTATTTCATTATAAACGAGGGCGAGATGTGGGAAACAATCAAGCACATTCTTGCCGAAAGGCAAACCTCCGGCGTTGAAATCCGTGTGCTCTACGACGACATGGGCTCGGCAATCAGCGGCGTTGCGCCCGCGTTTCAACAGGAGCTGCGCAAACTCGGCTTTAAAGTGGCTGTCTTTAACCCCTACAAGCCCTCCCTCGACAAATTTCTCAACTACCGCGACCACCGTAAAATCTGCATTATTGACGGGAAGGCCGCTTTCACGGGCGGAATCAACATAGCCGACGAGTATATCGGTATTAACGACCGCCTCGGTCACTGGCAGGACAGCGGCGTTATGCTGCGCGGTGACGCAGTGAACCGCATGACAATTATGTTTTTGCAAATGTGGACGTTCACAACAGCCGAGCCGCCGGACTACGCCGATTACATGGTTGATTTCCGCGCTAATCATGACGGCTGCGTGATTCCTTTCTCGGACGAGCCGCTGATACAGGAGCTTATATGCGAGAACGCATACATCAACATAATCGCGAACGCCACCAGGTACGTTTACATTAACGCGCCTTATTTAATTATCGACCGCAATGTTTCATCGGCGCTCATCCGCGCGGCGAAAAGCGGGATTGACGTTAAAATCATCACACCCGGCACACCCGATAAAAAGTTGATTTATTACATGACGCAGTCAAATTATAAGGATTTGATTGAAGCGGGCGTTGAGATTTATGAGTTCACGCCCGGATTTATTCACAACAAAACTATAATTTCCGACGATGAAAAAGCAATCGTCGGTACCGCGAACTTCGATTACCGCAGCTTTTACCTGCATTTTGAGAACGGCGTGTGGCTATACGGTTCAAAAGCGGTTCTGCAGGCGAAGAGCTCGTTCGAGAATTCGCTCATACAGTCACGCAGGGTCACATGGGAGCAAATAGAAGATACGCCGTACGGACGGCGGCTGCTTTGCTCGCTGCTGCAGGTTTTTGCACCGTTGTTATAATTTAAAATATCTTAGGGGAATTTTAAAATGAAAAAAGTTGTTATATTCTTTCTTTGCATTACAATGATATTATCATTATCATCAAGAGTTTCTGCAGACGCATTTACCACTGAAGACGCGCTGATGGCTTTAAGAGCAACTGCAGGGTTGATAATTTTGACTGCGGAGCAAACAAGCAGACTTGATTTAAACAATGATAACATAATTACTTCCTTTGATGCGCTTATGATTTTACGAATAATTGCAGGTTTACCGGCAACACCGCCACCTACGCCGCCGGAACCTATATCCGCACCAGCAGTTACGACTACAACAATCACAACATCCACTACATCAACTCAAAATATTGCCATAACCTCCACATATTATTGGGTTCCGAACGGAACTGTCTACCATTCAACAAACGGCTGCCGTTCGCTTGCAAGGTCGAGAGATATTAATTCAGGAGCATGGGAGCAAATTCCGCGCGGACGCACAGCATGCAAAAATTGTTTTTAATTATTTTAAGGAGAATAATATTGAAACAAACAGTAATAAATCGGGGAAAACGAAACTCCTCATTCCTTGTTGGTGTAGAAAGGACATGGTGAAAACATGACAAAAAGAGAAGCGCAAAAGCCTGACCTTCCTGCTCTGCTTGAGCTTTACAGGCACCTGAACGTCGACCCGGCCGACCCGATTCTCGAACTTGACGAGCGGATAACTGCGCTCTGGGACGAGATTTTGTCCGACAGGAATCATCGCGTGCTGTTAATCGAAGCCGACGGCAAGCCGGTCACCACCTGCGTTCTTATAATCGTCCCGAATTTAACACGCGGCGCGCGCCCTTACGCATTAATCGAAAACGTCGTCACTCACCCGGATGCCCGTAAAAAGGGCTATGGGAAAGCGGTTTTGGATTACGCGAAAGAAATCGCAACAGCTCTGGGCTGCTACAAAATCATGCTTATGACGGGCAGAAAAGACGAGGCAACGCTGCGGTTCTATGAAAACTGCGGTTATAACTGCGGGGATAAAACGGCGTTTATACAGTGGTTTTTATGAAATACCGCGCGGAAATAACAACAAGAGAACAACTTTCGGCGGCACTTGCAATCAGCGCGTTTGAGTACATATACGCGCCCATGGAGTTTCTCAGTGCGAAAACGCAAGGCAAGCGACGGATTATCGCTGTTCCTCCTGTGTTTCCGGGCGGGAAAGAGCCGCAATTTGCCGCAGTATTGCGCAAATTGAAGCAAGCGGGCTTCAAAGGCGCGCTTGCTCATACTTTGGGGCATATCGAGCTTATAAAAAGCGCGGGTTTAAACCCGCACGGCGGCTTCCGCCTTAATATCACCAACAGCCTTGCTCAGAAGCAGTACGAAGAGCTTGGTTTGGCTGACGGTATTTTTTCGCTTGAATTATCTTTTAAAAGTATGATGACGCTTGAACGTAAAATACCGGCGGGAATCATGGCTTACGGTCGTCTGCCGCTGATGATTATGCGGCGCTGTCCCGTCAGGGACGACAAGCTCTGCGGAAAATCGGGATGTTACTCGCTCACGGACAGGCTTGGAAACAAACTGCAGACTTATTGCAGATTAGGCGAAGTCGAAGTGTTAAATCCTGTTCCGCTTGTTTTAAACAACTGCAGCGAAGTTCCGGCAGATTTTTGCGTTGTGCGCTTCGCTGCAGGCGAAAAAGTGCGGGAGAAACCGGTGAGCGAAAGATTTACAAGAGGATTATACGGGAAAATATAAAATGTTTAAAATAATAACTGTTGAATCGGGAAAACAATGTTTTTAACAGCATTTGAGAGAAAGGACTTAACGAAAATATGAACATCAAAGTAAAAAAGCTAAGCGAAGACGTGGAGGTGCCTTTCCGTGCAACTTCGGGGAGCGCGGGCGCCGATATTTACGCGTATGTTAAAACCGATGTTTTACTAAAGCCCGGTGAACGTGTGCTTATCCCGACAGGCCTCATGCTCGAAATCCCTGAAAATTACGGCGGATTCGTGTTCCCGCGCAGCTCTCTTGCATCAAAGCACGGCATCTCCCTGTCGAACTGCGTCGGCGTTATTGACAGCGACTACCGCGGCGAACTAAAAGTTGCCGTTATCAATCACAGCGCCGACAATTTCGTTATTAAAAACGGCGACAGAATCGCGCAGCTTGTGATTCTCCCCGTGTGCGGCGCAAAGTTTATTACCGAAGAAAACCTTTCGGAAACGGGACGCGGACAGGGAGGCTTCGGCTCTACAGGAAAGAATTAGCAAGCTTGAGCTCTGCACTTATAATCGTTTAACTTAAGAAACAGTTTTGCTGTTTCTTACATTCGCCCGTTGAGCGAATACCGCGCCACGGGCGCGGAAGTTACGGTTTCATACGGCGTTTGCCGGCAGAACCGACCGATGCGCAAAGCGCATCGAACTTAAAAAGTATTCCATGCTTTTTAAGTTAAACGATTATATCTATGTTAAGTTCGCCGTCATCATTATTTTAAGAGATTTTAAAAAGTTGTTGTAATTTTTACCAATTTGTGTTATACTATAAAAATGAAACTTAAAAAATAGCAACGGTTTAAAATAAAACCTCGTGAAACGGGGAAAACGTTGTTTTTAACAGCACTTGAGAGAAAGGGACTTACTAAAAATGTTTTCGAAGGACATTGGAATTGATTTAGGAACAGCTAACACGCTGGTTTACATGAGGGGCAAGGGTGTAATCATACGCGAGCCGAGCGTGGTGGCTGTGGATGTAAAGCATGACAGAGTGCGTTATGTGGGTCAGGAGGCAAAAGATGTAATCGGCAGAACCCCGGGCTCAATCGTGGCGGTACGGCCGCTCAAGGACGGCGTAATCGCCGACTTCGACATGACTACGAGCATGCTTCAGGCGTTTATCAAAAAAGCGATGAAAGGACGTTCTTTTGCACGTCCGAGAGTTATTATCTGCATACCGTCAGGCGTTACCGCCGTTGAGCGAAGAGCGGTTAAGGAAGCTACTCAAAACGCAGGCGCAAAGCGCGTTTCCATCATAGAAGAGCCCATGGCGGCGGCAATCGGCGCAGGGCTGCCCGTCGCGGAGCCTACCGGCAGCATGATAGTTGATATAGGCGGCGGCACCACCGAGGTTGCGGTTATATCGCTGGGGGGCATTGTAACATCGAAATCGGTCAGGGTCGCGGGCGACGAGTTTGACTCGTCTATAATCAACTATATTAAGAAAAAATATAATCTTCTCATCGGCGAGCGCACGGCTGAGAATCTTAAAATCGGCATAGGTTCCGCGTTCCCACTTTCCGACAACGAACCTGTCATGGATATAAAAGGACGCAATCTTCTTAACGGCTTACCGGAGAACATCACGGTCACAAGCGAGGAAATCCGCGAGGCTCTTCATGAGCCGCTGAGCCACGTCGTCGAGGCGGTCAAGGTAACACTTGAAAAGACCCCGCCCGAACTCGCCTCGGACATTATTGACATGGGGATTATGCTTGCGGGCGGCGGCGCAAACCTGAAAGGCTTAGACCTGCTGATTCATGCAGAAACGGGAATGCCGGTGAAAATTGCGGAGCGCCCTATTGACTGCGTAGCGGAGGGTACGGGCAAAGTGCTTGAGAATATCGACAAGCTGTTAGACGTGCTTAATGAGGACGACGCAAGGTATTGAATAATTAACAATGAACAATGAACAGTGAACAATGTATGTTTTTGTACATTGTTCATTGTCAATTGTAAATTGTCCGTTAGGGGGTCGTGAGTTTGAAAGACTTCATAAAGAGCGTAAGATTCAAGGTTCTTCTTTGCGTCTTCGCGCTGCTTTTCGGGCTTATGCTTCACGCGGCGATGAACTCGGGTACCGCCAATGTCCCCGAAGCTATACTGCGAACCGTCACGCGGCCTTTTTCATACGCGGCGACTTCCATATCAAATTGGGTCAGCGGCACTCTTGACAAGCTCATAAACGCCGACAGATACAAGGAAGAAAACGATGAGCTCCGCCGCCGGCTTTCGGAAATGCACGAGCTTATTATAAATAAAGAAGCCTTGATAGAGGAGAATCACCGCCTTTATGAAATGCTCGGGATTACCGACGAACGCGAAGACCTTTCGCTTTCTCTGCCTGCAGCAGTAATTGCACGCGACGCCGTGAGCGTTTCGGGGAACTTTACGATTAACAGAGGCTCAAACCACGGCATAAAAGCAAACGACCCTGTAATCACCGCCATAGGATTGGTCGGGATAATCTCGGAAGCCGCCCCTACTTATTCAAGGGTGAGAACTGTTTTATCAACCGAAATAAACATAGGCGTCAGAACGCCGGCAGGTATCGCCGGAATCATCGAAAACGACTTTCTGTATTCTGCCGACCGTTTATGCCTTATGCAGTATATAGAAAAAAACAGCGGCATCGCAGCGGGCGACATCATAGTTACCTCGGGCGGGAGCGTATATCCTGCGGGCTTGATTGTAGGTACGGTAACGGAGGTTTTCCCCGCCGATAACGGGCTTTCGTTCCATGCGCTGATTGAGCCGTCGGAAGATGTAATGCGCGTTACCGACGTGTTCGTTATCACTTCTTTTGAGGGTCAGGGGGTGTTGCCGTGAGAGAGGGTTCAGGCTTCAGGCCGAGGGGTTTGGCGCAGCGGCGGGATAAAAAAGACTTTTTACGCCGCCTGTGTTACTTCGGGGTTGCAGTATTCTTCTATATGCTTATGACCGGAGGATTTTTCCTCCGATGGCAGCCGCTGCTGATGATTCCGCTTGCAATAGCCGTCGCTATGTTCGAGCGTGAGGTCGCGGGCTCGCTGTTCGGCGCGTTTTGCGGGCTGATGATTGACGCGGCGTGCGGTAACCTGTTCGGGATGTCGAGCATTTGGCTTATGCCCTCGGCGCTCGCCGCTTCCCTGCTGGTGATGAATTTAATCCGCCCAAACTTCATAAATCACCTGTGGCTCGTAACGGCAACATGCATAATAATGGCGTTCATGGAGTACTTCTTCAAGTATATCATCTGGGACGAGCCTAATTCGGGAGTCATTTTAATAATGTATATTATACCCTCGTATCTGGCGGCAATCGTGCTGTCGCCCGCTGTATATTTTCTGATACGGGCAATTTCTCTGAAGTTCAGCGAAAAAGAGAGTGCGCAGCTCTTAGAGATTAATGATAATGCAGAAGCCCAGCCTCCTGATAGCAAAACCTGCTAAACCGGGCAAACGCATTTTAGACGCTGCGCCGGTGAAAAAAGAACTTATAAGAAGTTTGAGAATAAACACAATTGAATCGGGGAAAACGTTGTTTTCATTTCACTTTTGTGAAGAAAGGGCTCATAAGAAGTTTGAAAATAAACACAATTGAATCGGGGAAAACGTTGTTTTCATTTCATTTTTGTGAAGAAAGGACTTATTGAAAATATGAATCTTCCTGATTTTATAAGAACTCCTAAATTTCCGGGCGACAAAAAGCTTGAAAAATTAAATTTTGTTATCCGATTTTCGGTGTTGATAGGAGTAATGCTGGTTTTCGGGTTTATCGGCGTGGCGACGCTCATGAAAATACAAATAGTTGACGGTGCTTATTATTCCGCGCAAACCCAGCGTAGCTTCACGGCTAACCAGTCTATTCAGGCGGCAAGAGGGCAGGTGACGGATTCCGAGGGGCGGCTGCTTAACGGCAATCAGACTGTATATAAAGTGATTATTCAACGGGCGTTCTTCCCGTTCGGCGAGGAGAACGAGGTAATAAGCCGAACGCTTTCAATACTCGCGGAGCACGGCGAGGAATGGCATGACAGCGTGCCGATTACGATGGCTGCGCCGTTTGAATTTTTAAATGTGAAAGAGAGTGAGCTTGAAAGCTTTAAGCGCAGTATCGGCGTAAATATTGACGCTTCTGTTGAAAACTGCATTAAGGCGATATTTGAAAACTATAATATAAGCGGTGATTACGACGCGGAAGCCGGACGCGCCGTCGCGGGCGTACGTTATGAAATGCGGCTGCGCGACTTCTCGTTTGCAAACAGGTTCACACTTGCCGAGGATATTTCTTTTGAAACGCTCGTCGCTCTCAAGGAAAGAGGCATGGGTCTTCCCGGCGTCGATATTATCGAAGAGCCCATGAGGATTTATCTGAGCGGCGATGTTATGGCGCATACAAGGGGAGCAATCGGGCGCATTTCAGCGGAAGAATTCGCGGAGCTGCGCGAGCACGGCTACAGCCTTAACGACACGATTGGCAAGACGGGTATCGAATTCTCAATGGAAAGCATACTCCGCGGTGAAAACGGCACGCGCACAATAGTGCGCAATATGCAGGGAGTTGCAGTTTCCGATGAAATCAACGTTTCTGCGCGCCCCGGGAACAGCGTCCGCCTAACCATAGACTCAAGGTTTCAAGCCGACTTGCAGGAAATGCTTCAAAACCACATCTACTGGCTGCGCACGCTTGACCAAACATATAAGAACGAAACGTTCAACTGGCGCGGGCTGAATTCCGAGGGCGGCGCGGTCGCCGTGATTGAAGTGAAGACCGGCAGAGTGCTCGGACTCGCGAATTATCCGACCTACGACATAAATGATTACGTCACGAATTATGAGGCAGTGCTCAACGCAGAGCTCACTCCCCTGCTCAACCGTGCGACATCGGGACTCTACCGCCCGGGCTCTTCGTTCAAGCCGATTACGTCTGTTGCGGGGCTTTATAACAATATAGTCGCGCGCAACACCACCGTTGCGTGCGGCGGGACGTATACATTCTTCCCCGATTATCACCCGCACTGCCATAACCGCGGCGGTCACGGCGGGGTTAACGTGATTAACGCGCTGCGCCTGTCCTGCAACATCTACTACTATGATATAGGCAGGCGTATGGGCATAGACGCGCTGGTTGAAACCACGAACGCGCTCGGCATCGGCGTAAACCTGGGGCTCGAGACAGGCGGGCCCGCCGGCAGAATGACCACGCCCGAGATTTACGAGCAGCTGCTCGGCTTCCCACTGACCGCCGGCGATACTATTCAGGCGGCTATCGGGCAGTCCGAAACGCTGATTACCCCGCTGCATCTCGCGGTTGCGGCGGCGACTATTGCAAATCACGGAGTGCGTTACAGGCCCTATCTGGTGGATTCGGTCTGGAACTACGACTTTACGGAGTTAATCTACAAAACCGAGCCGCAGATAGCAAACATCTTCGGCGCCGACCGCGACGATGTGTGGACGGCGACCCACGACGGCATGGTGTCTGTTTCCGACTTCATAACATGGCCTGTCGGCGTTTCGTCGCAGTTTGCGTACCTGCCGAGCGTAGCGGCGGTCAAAACCGGCACGCCGCAAGCCGCAAACGATACGTACAACTCGGTTATAATGGGCTATTATCCCGAGGACGACCCGGAAATCGCTTTCGCTGTCGTCATCGAGAACAGCGAGTTCAGCCGCAACTTAGTGCGCAATATTATCGACTCGTATTTCTACGACGCTTACGAGCCCGACATTGACGAGAACGGCATAATTATTTCCCCGTGGAAACGCTGGGACGATGAAAAGGCAGCAAGGATTATGGGCGGATAAAGATGTTTGTAAATTATGCACAATTAATTCTGCGTAAAATCTAATGATTTCACAAATTTATTAATTATTTTCATTTTTCTATTTAAAACCGGAAAGTTTTGTGCTATAATAAAATTACGTATTCAAACGTAAGGTGTTTAACACCCGCTTTGCGGGTAGTTTCGGTAAAACCGAAACAATGATTTCATTTCCCGCTTATTGAAGGAAGGACTTAATGAAAACTTGAAACAAAATCCTCGTAAACCGGGGAAATGTTGCTTTCATTTCCCGCTTATTGAAGAAAGGACTTAATAAAATATGAATATAGCGTTAATCGCTCATGATTCAAAGAAAGAGCTGATGGTTCAGTTCTGCATAGCGTACAGCGGTGTCCTGTCGCGGCACAGTCTGTGCGCGACGGGAACGACAGGCAAGCTCGTCGGCGAAACCACGGGGCTGCAGATTCAGAAGTACTTAAGCGGCTCGCGGGGCGGCGCGGAGCAAATCATATCGCTCATTTCCTGCGACGAAATAGACGTGCTCTTCTTCTTCCGCGACCCGATAAGCGCGAAAGCAAGCGAGCCCAACGACATAAACATCCTCCGCGTGTGCGACGTGCGCAATATCCCTGTCGCCACGAACATAGCCACGGGCGAGGCGCTGATACATGCGCTTGAGCGCGGCGACCTGGACTGGAGAGAGATTGTGAGGTCTTAAGCCTTACGATTTTAAACAGTTTAACGCCGTGCAGTTTTGACGCGGCGTTTTTCACTTTTTAAATCAGCTTAATCACTCTCAGCAGCTTCACGCAGTCAGCCATGCCCTGTATGTAAACAAATTTATCGTCAATGCTGCCTTTCTGGTTTTCCAGCGCCTCAAGCTTCAGCATCAGCTTCCGGTTTTTCCCCAGCAGATTGCTGATATGTTCAAAGAGCTTGCTGTGTTGATTGTCAAGCTTTATGTATTCTTTATCTGTTTGCCGGTTCTGCATACAAAGCTCATATCGGGATTCCGCAAAGGTGTGCTTTAGGCTTTCATCAAATTTGGTCATGGTTTTACCTCCAATGTGTTTGTTAGATTTAATATATTAGCGTTCATTATATTATTATAGCATATGTTTGATTTTTTGTCAAGCATTTTTAAAGGAGTTTTTTCATGGGTATTTATTATTACAAATTAAATGATTTATTGAACCGCAGAGGATTAAAGAAAGGCGACCTTATAAAGATGGCAGAAATCTCAAATGTTACTGTTTCTAAATTATCAAGTAATAAAGTAGTACAAACTGATATGATAGATAAAGTGTGCAAGGCATTAAACTGCCAGCCCGGCGATATTATGGAATATATTCCTGATGAAGATAAAGAAGGAGAACGCTGATGGCATTAATCACACGTGCCCCGCGCGGCACCGAAGACAAGCTCCCCGCCGATATATACAGATGGCACACTGTAGAGAAAATAACCAAAGCCGTCGCGGAAAGCTACGGCTGCAAGGAAATCCGCACGCCTACCTTTGAGCATACGCAGCTTTTTCAGCGCGCAGTCGGCGGAACGACCGACGTCGTGCAGAAAGAGATGTATACTTTTGACGATAAAAAAGGCAGAAGCATAACCCTCAAGCCCGAGGGTACCGCTGGCGCGGCGCGCGCCGCAATCGAGCACGGGCTAATCGGGCAGGCGCTGCCGCTTAAATTATTTTATTTCACGAGCTGCTTCCGCTACGAGGCGCCGCAAAGCGGCAGACTGCGTGAGCACAGGCAGTTCGGGGTGGAGTTCTACGGCGCAACCAAGCCGCTCGCCGACGTAGAGGTGATGTGCCTTGCGAGCGACGTTTTCACACGGCTCGGCATTAAAAACGCACGCCTCGAAATCAACAGCATCGGCTGCCCGGAGTGCCGCGGCGAATACAAAAAGGAATTAGTGGCTTTTTATAATCAATATCTTCCGCCGTCAGGCGGCAATGCGGGCACAGGCGTTTCGCTGTGTAATTTATGCAGCGAGCGGCTTGAGCGCAATCCTATGCGGCTGCTTGATTGCAAGAACGACTCCTGCCGCGAAATAAATAAAGACGCGCCTGTGATTACAAAGTATATTTGCGGGGATTGCGAAGTGCATTTCAGTGCGGTCAAAACCGCTCTTGACGCGCTCGGCGTAGCGTTTATCGAGAATCCGCGTTTAGTCCGCGGACTTGATTATTACACGAACACGGTCTTCGAGTTTAAGTCCGACAGCCTCGGCGCGCAGGATACTTTCTGCGCAGGCGGGCGCTACGACGGGTTAATCGAGGAAATAGGCGGCGGTAAAGTTTCGGGGCTCGGCTTCGGAATGGGTCTTGACAGGCTTATTCTCGTTATGCTGGCGCAGGGGTTAGACTTCGAGCCGGCGAAATCCTGCGACCTCTATATCGCCGCGCTCGACGCAGACGCTGAGCTCGTCGCTGCAAAGCTCGTAAAGGAGCTGCGCGGGCAGGGCTTTTGGGCGGAAGCAGACCTTGCGGGTCGCGGACTCGGCGCACAGATGAAATACGCGGATAAGCTGGGCGCAAGATTCAGTATGGTTATTGGCGGTGATGAACTAAATAGCGGCACGGCAGTTATTAAGAATATGCAAAGCGGTGAAAAACATGAAACCGCCTTAAAAGCCGAGGAAATAATTTTGTTAATCAGCAAGATTTAATCGGGGAAAACGTAGCTTCCGGCGCCATTTACAAATGGCGCGATGCTTCTTGTGAAGAAAGGACTTAAGTAAATAAGTTTATCAGTTAAATAAAATTTAATCGGGGAAAACGTAGTTTCCGTTTTGCTTTTGTGAAGAAAGGACTTAATAAAAATATGCTTAATAAAATCTTAACCGAAGCCGACTGCGCCGAATGTAAGCTCTGCTGCGGCTTTTATGAGAGCGAGATTTGGGAAGTGCCGGTGATTGATGATGAGCTGGCGGCTTTGATAATCGAGCAGTATGACTTCGGTATTGTCAGTAATCAGCGCGTTTTTAAAGTCGGATACGACGAGAAAGGCTTATGCCTTTGCCCCGCTTTGGGCAAGAACGGGTGCAGGCTCGGCATGAGTAAGCCTTTCGACTGCAAGCTGTGGCCTTTCCGCGCGATGAAGCTCGGCGAGCTTGTTGTGATTACAGTTTCACCTCTGTGCAGGAAAGTGAATGAGAAGCCGCTTGGCGAGCTTGTTGAATTCGTGAACTCGGAGCTCACGGACAAAATAAAAGCGCGGGTGGAAAAATACCCCGCGCAAGTTAAAGATTATATTAACGGTTATCCGATTCTGGCGGTTCTGTAGGCTCGTCAGCGTCGCGAACTTCATAATCGCGGACATCGTGAACCTGAATGTTATTATTATCACGTTTTCCGAAAAACCGCTCCATTGCCCTAAAAATGCCGATTTTATCAAGAATCAGCGTAACAAACCGAACAGCGATAACAAATATGGCAATATTCGCTAAAAATTTTATGAAAATCATGTTTTTACCATGTCCTTCCTGCCTTTATGAAAAATGAAGAGTTTCGTTATCCCGATTTAATATCAATTGTTTTAAAACTTAATTCTCCTTTGTTTTATTTTATCACACAGCATTTAAAAAGTCAAATCCTCACCCCCTTAACCTTTCTGTCATAAGATGACTTAGTAACAGAGAGGTTTTTATTTATGCTTTTTGACTTAACACAGGCGCTGCTGCTTGTTTTCGCGGTGTCTGCCGACGCTTTTATTTCCTCCTTTGCATACGGTGCGAAAAGAATTAAGATTCCTTTCTCCTCCGTTATGGTTATAAGCGGGGTTTCCGCTGCTTTTTTATCGGTTTCTCTTTTTGCGGGAGGGCTTGTCCGTGGGTTTTTGAGCGAAGATACAGCAAAGATTCTGTGCTTTTTAATCCTTTTCTTTTTAGGGCTTGTAAAGCTGCTTGACAACGCGGTCAAGACCCTCATAAAAAGGCGCAACAAGCATATCAACGGACAGCTGAGATTCAAGTTTCTGAGTTTTAATTTTATCCTTAATGTTTACGCAAACCCCGAGGACGCGGATGAAGACCGCTCGAACATTCTCAGCCCGGGCGAGGCGGTTTCGCTGTCAATCGCGCTGTCGCTCGACGGGCTCGCGGCGGGGCTCGGAACAGCGCTCGGCGGCGCGAACAAACCGCTTATTATCGCGCTTGCTCTTGTAATAGGCGTGCTTGCGATTACACTGGGCAGCTTTATCGGAAACAAGGCGGCGGGTCAATCAAAGGCGGGATTCTCCTGGCTTGGAGGCGCGGTGCTGATTGTGCTGGCAGTTTTCAAGCTTGTTTAATACTAACATCTGATATAGCCGATTAACTTGAAAAATGCTCCACATTTTTCACAGCAAACTCGTTTGCTGACGCACCGTAGGCGCGCAATCGGCTATGCAACCGAATTAAGCCGCTTCACGGCTTACGCGGCAAATATCGCGTCTTCAAAAATGCTTAAGCATTTTTGAAGTTTATTGATTATATATTAAAGAATCCACCGTTTTCGGTGGATTCTTTACCTGCACTCAGCAAACCGGAAGCACATCAATTACGTCCATGCGCGGCGGGAGCCCGGGGAAGATTGAATTAAACCTGATAGTTACAAATCTGCCCACGCAGAAGAATCTCGCGTCGCGGGTGTCTGCGCGCAGTATCTGGTTGTTGGCTACGTTACGCACGATGAGGAAGTTGTTCTCTCTGCGGATTACCTGCGCTCTTATTTCCCGCGGAATAGGCGTGAATATGGGAGGCGCGGGCGGCGGAGGCAGAGGAAACGGGGGCGGGCGGTGCCCTGGACCTCCGCCGGGCGGCGGAGGCAGAGGAAACGGGGGCGGGCGGTGCCCTGGACCTCCGCCGGGCGGCGGTCTGTGTACGGGGGGCTGCACAAGCTGTATGTTTGTCGCGGTGATTTGGGGCGGTTCGCTCATGGTCATGATTCCTGTGTATGTAACTCTAACGCGGTCTCCGACGTTGAATGCACGCGGATTGTTAAAATTCACTACAATCGCTTCGCCGCTTTCCTCGTTCCTTACAGTTAAAGTCCGCGGGCCGATACTTAGGACAGTGCCGGTCATTTGCATAGGTTTATCCTCCGAAAGTTTATTTTATTCTATATTATGTCGGTTAGGATTTTTGGTGAAAATTGGTATATAAAATACAGTATAATGTTAATAAATTATTAACATCTACTATGCAGTTTTGTGATATTATATAAAAGGAATAATATTTTGCCAAAAAAGCAACTTTTTAGGCATTTCAAATGTATTATTAGTAGAGAAATTATTTTACATATAAAGGTATTGGTGTTTTATGGGTGCGATGATAGTTGTCAAAAACCTTATAAAGATTTATAAAGTCGGCTCGGACAAGGTCGTGGCGTTGAATGACGTCACGTTTTCCATTGAGGAAGGCGAGATTTGCTGTATTCTGGGTACATCGGGCTCGGGTAAGTCCACTCTCCTTAATATGCTGGCAGGGCTTGAAAAGCCTACACGCGGCGAGATTTTAATAGGCAATCAGCGTATTGAGAAGATGAACGAGAAAAGAATCACACGGTTCCGGCAGAAAAACGTCGGCTTTGTTTTTCAGTCATACAACCTGCTTCACGGAATCACCGCGCTTGAGAACGTCGCCATGCCGCTTATATTCCGAGGAGTGAAAAAGAAAAAGCGTGATAAAATCGCGTTCATGATGCTGGCGATGGTGGGACTCGCGAAACGCGTTAAGCACAAGCCGACCCAGATGTCGGGAGGGCAGCAGCAGAGAGTCGGGATTGCGCGCGCGTTCGCGGCACGGCCCAAAATAGTCTTCGCAGACGAGCCGACCGGCAACCTTGACTCCCGAACCACAATCGAGGTAATGGAGCTTATGGTTACGATGAGCAGAAAAAACAACCGGACGCTTGTTTTAGTTACGCACGATAAAGAAATCGCCGCCTATGCCGACAGAATAATACAGCTCAAAGACGGCGAAATTATTTCGGACGAGAGAAAGGAGCTTCAGTTTGAAACGCAAAAGAACGCTGTTATTTAATCTCGCCGGTATTTTAAAAAGAAAATGAAAAAGAAAGGTTATAAGTTTGAAAATAAAATAATTGAATCGGGAAAAATGCTGTTTTCATGATTCATTTGTGAAGAAAGGACTTAATGAAAATAAAGATGAGAAAATTATTACTTACGCTGCTTACAATCATAATAGCAATTAACGCCGCGGGATTTGTGTCGCTTGCGGCAGATTCCTCCGATGCCATACCGGAAATAAGGCGCTCTACCTCCGCAACCTCAGACACCCGCCGTGTTAAAACCGGCGAGAGCTTCGATATTATCATAAACGTGTTCGATGCGAGCTACCTGACAGAAATATTCACGCTTAACAGCCTGGATTACGGCGACTTAATTCTGATTTCAAGCGATGTGAACGCTCCGTCTTCAATAGCGGTGAGCAGAAGCTACCGCTTTACATTCAGAGTGCCCGACAACGCCGCAAAACGGCAGGACATCATCTACAGAATCAGCTATTCATACATGGACGAGGACATGGGAACGCTGTCGGGTTCAAGGACGTTCAGTATCCCTGTCGAAGTTACCGACAGCACAGCCGACGCGGGTCCCATGCTTGAAAACGTAAGGCTCGATTCCGCCGAGGTTCCGAAAAACACCGAATTTGAAGTGTATGCTGATATATTTAACGGCACGGACAGAATTACCGAAGCCGTGCTCACCGTAAACAGCGGCACAACGCAGTTAGCGCGCAGGTTCATAGGTACGGTTGACGCGGGTAAGATTGTTTCTGACAACCTGCTGCACGTATCGGGAATAACAGCTTCCGGCGAGCACAGGCTGACCGTTACGCTTTCTTACATAGGCAAAAGCGGTGAAAACCTCACCATGAGCAGAAATGTTACTGTTAAAATAACGGAGCCCGTTGTTCCAGCCCACCCCGTGCTTGAAAACATAAAACTCAGCGACAACGAAATACCTATGGGCGCGGCATTTGAGGTAAGCGCCGATATATTTAACGGAGCGAATGACATCACAAATGCGGTATTAACCGTTAACAGCGGCACTGCGCAGCTGGCGCGCAGGTTTATCGGTGTAATCGAGGCGGGAAAGATTATGCCCGAGAATACTCTTACGGCGTCGGGAATCAGCTTTACGGGGCATCAGGACTTAACAATCACGCTTTCTTACATCGACAGGAACGGCGAAAGTCTTTCCGTGAGCAGGAACATCCCCATCAGAGTCGTTCACGATGCGGGACTGCTCAACCTTCAGAATATATCAGCTCCGCTCCGCGCTGATGTTGACGCTCATGCGACAATGTCTTTCGCGCTGACGAATCCGACGTCTGTCGCAATTATCGGAGTGGAAGCGTTTTTATACGATGATACCGGAAAGGAGCTGACCTCCGTCTACATAAGGGAAACAGGCGCACATTCCAGCGATACGGTTACACTTTCGTTCCCTGTTACGGGCAGAACAGGAATCCGCAGTTACAGCCTTTCCATTATTTACAGAGATGCTGCCAATGAAAGAAAATCCATTTCCGGCAGCTTTTCGATTAATGTAACGGCAGGTGAAGACGATGAAAGGCCCTCGGGACTCAGAATCCAGCGCATTGATACCCCGGCACAGACCAACACAGGCGTGCGGACCGCTATACCCTTTACTCTCGTCAACGCCGGCAAAGGCACGGCTTACAACGTTGAGATTTATGTTTTAAACGAGCAGGGCGTTGAGCTTGCGCGGGAGTTCGTGGGTTCAATCCCGCCGTCGGGAAGCCAGACCGGAGCTTTTAATCTTCGGTTCGACGACCCTGATAATTATAATTTAACGTTCCACGCAGTCGGCGAAAGCGCGGACGAGTCACTGTCGCAGGCGAGCAGGGCGTTTGAGCTACGGGTGGTGAATTACCGCGTGACCATTACCGACGTGGGCGGGCATGAATGGATATGGAACAACATGTCGACCATTGAATTCACGGTTATTAACGGCGGCAGCGAGGAAATGCTCAATGTAAATGTCGAGCTTGCGGACGCCGAGGGCAATACTTTCGGACATACATATGTCGGAACTATTCTGCCCGGCGAGAAGAAAGAGCGGGTCAGATTCAGGGATATATTCATATGGGACGACGGAATGGGCGCCATGGAGCTGTTCATTAACCTTACATACGAAAATAAAGAAATGCAGGAGTTCCCCATATCGCACTCCATAACCGCAACTTTTATGAGTGACGGCGGTTATGTTGAGCCGCCAAGCTGGGGTGACGATTATTGGGAATTTGAAGAAGAAGAATCGGTCTCCGTCTGGCTTATTATACTTATCGCGGGGATTAGCGTTCTTATTGTCGGCGGTATTGTAACAATAATCATAATCCGTAAAAAGAAGAAAACAAGGGACGAGGACGATGATATTGATTACTTTTTATCTCAAATGAAAATGGATAATAGCAGTCCGCAGGACGAAAAAGAGGAAATCACAAACACTTAAAAGTATATCCAATAAATAAAATACCCCGTTACGGGATATGAATTTTCGCGGACGGTTAACTTCTAAAGGGGAGATAATAGTGAAATTTATAGATATAATCCGTACCTGCCTGCGCAATCTGACTAAACGAAAGCTTCGTACCGCGCTTACTATTTCGGGCGTGTTAATCGGCACGAGCGCAGTCATTGTCATGCTTTCGCTGGGAACGGGCATGAACATACAGATTACAAAAATGCTGGAGGAATGGGCGGATTTAACGCTGATTCACGTTTACAACTGGGGCAGGTGGGACCCTGACAATGACGTGGTTCCTCCGGACCTGGACGACGACATGGTAAAAACGTTCATGGACATGAAAAATGTTAAGTCCGCAACACCTTTTTATACCAACTTTTACAGTGGGATGCAGATTGCCGTATATACCGCAGATGGCTGGGTTTTACAATGGACGCCATTCATAGGCGTTTATATGGATGAGCTTGAAAACTTCGGTTTTAAATTGCTTGAGGGACGTTTTAAACAGGAGGGGGACCCGCCCACAACTATTTTAATAGGGCCGAATACAGGCAGCTATCTTCGCAGTTATATTTATGAGGACGAATACGCCTGGTCGGAATGGGGTTATGATGAAGAAACAGACTCATGGGAAATAATCAGCATGCCGATTGAGGATTTTTTTAAGGAAGAGTTCCGTATAATCCCCTTAACAATGGACAATAGATGGGAGCCTGACCTGTCGGTAATCGGCTCGCAAACCGCGCCTAACATGGAATACGATGAGGAACTAAAGTTAGTGGGTATTCTTGAAGCTTCACCCAATGACTGGGAAGCAAGAGAGGGAATCTTCATTGACATCAGCTACATGGCGGGGTTAATCAAGGCATACAACGAACTTAACCCCGATAACAGATATGAAGAATTCGACGGGATATATCATAATGTCCGTGTAAGGGTTGATGATATGAACAATGTCCCTGCCGTTGAAGCTGAGATTAAAGCTATGGGTTTCTACACATCGTCATTCAACGAAATGCGCGAAAACATGACCCAGCAGGTAAGAACCACGCAAATGCTGCTAGCGTTGGTTGCGGCGGTGTCGCTGTTTGTCGCGACTATGAACATAACCAACACAATGATAATGGCTATTATCGAACGCACAAAAGAAATAGGTATCATGAAAGTGCTCGGCTGCGATATAATTAAAATCCGTACAATGTTCCTCGGAGAAGCCGCACTTATTGGATTCCTGGGTGGTGTCGCGGGAATTGGATTCAGTTATTTTCTGTCATTCATTATAAATAATTTCCTTGGGCAGTTTTTCATGGATTTATTTAATTACGGTACTATAGAAGAAGGTACTAAGGTTACTATTTCAGTTATTCCTGTATGGCTTTTATTTGCTTCGCTTGCCGGCGCGACAGTAATCGGAATGGCGGCGGGATGGTATCCGGCGTGGAGAAGCACAAAAATCAGCGCACTGTCGGCGATTGCACATGAATAGTCAAGTGAATTGCAAATTATATACCCACCAGCCCATAAAAGGCGAACCCCATAAAAAAATACTGCCCTCTAAAACTGCTTTGGTTTTAGAGGGCGGCGGCACGCGCGGCTTTTACAGCGCGGGGGTTTTTGAAGCTTTTATGGACGCGGGAATCATGTTCCCGTATATCGCGGGAGTGTCGGCAGGCGCAGCAAACGCTCTCACGTACGTCGCCGGACAGCGCGGACGCAACCGGCAGATTGTAGAAAATTATGTCGGCGACAAAAAATATGTCAGCCGCCGTAATCTGTTCAGATACGGCTCGCTGTTCGGTTATGATTTTATTTTCGGAACGATTCCAAACACGCATATTTTTTGGGACAGGGAAGTATTTGAGAGCACGGATATCTGCTTTTTAACAGGTGCAATCGACTGCAATACAGGCAAGACCGTCTGGTTTGAAAAGTGCGAAATTACCGCGGGCTTCCCTGTTACCGTAGCTTCCTGCTCGGTTCCGTTGGCGGCGAAAATTGTGAAATATAATGGTATCAACTTATTGGACGGCGGCGTGAGCTCACCTATTCCGATTGAAAAATCAATCGAGGACGGTAATGAATTTCATGTTATCGTGCTTACACGAAATCAAGGTTATGAAAAAGAAGCGTTTCGCCACAACAGAATACTAAAGCTGTTTTACAGGAAATACCCTAATTTAATTACTGCGATTTTAAACAGGCATGAGGTATATAACAGGCAGCTTGCGCTTTGCGAGCAGCTTGAACGCGAGGGTAAAGCCGTAATTATCCGCCCGCAAATTCCTCTTTCCGTTGAAAGAGCGGGAACAGACATAAAGCAGCTGCTGGCGCTTTATGACGAGGGTCACGAGGAGGGTAAGCAGGCTGTAAAAGCAATCATAAAAGCACTTGATTATTTATAACGGCAGTAATTTTTTTAAACTCGCCGTGCAGCAAGCAGCGTGTGATTTCATCAAGCATAATGCTTACGGCGCGTGTCCATCTCTTTTGCTTTAATTCCGTAAGGGCAGCTTTGGCTGCTTTTTTGTTATAGATTCCGCATGCTGTTTTTATTTCGCCGAGCTTTTCGTACAGGTAAATCATATCCTCCCCGGAAACTTCCGGCAAATAATCCGGTTCTTCTTTTTTATATTTGCAGGTAAGTGTTTTAAGTGCGTTTATAAATCCCGGCGTTTCGGAGTTTATAAAATCCATATCGCCGCTTTCCCCCGCTTCTTCCAGTCTGCGCGCGATATCGGAAAGCTCCGCTTCGCCTATATTCATGAGTGCGCTTTTCATGCCGTGAACAGTGGTTGTAAATAGCTCCGTGTCCGTTACGCTGCTGCCCGTCACGCTTTCCAATACAGGGAGGGCGCTTTCTATATCCTGCATTATCGCCTGTGCCATTTCGTCGTCAAACATATTAATATTCATACTTTCATTAAGTCCTTTCTTCACCAATGCGGCATGGAAACGTCATTACCTTTTTTATCTTTCCTTTGCAAACGAATCATGAATACAATGTTTCTCCGGTTCAGTTGTTTATTTTTAAGAATTTTCCTCTCTCTAACAATTCCCCGTATAAACACGGGATAAATATTTTCGCGCAATTTCCGCAAGATTGTAAATCTTCCCGACATCAGTTGCCGGAATATCATACTCATGGTTCGGGAAAAACCGTGATATGTGCAGCGGCATGTTCTTATTAACCGAGGCAAGCCACACGACCATTGCTTCGATTTCTTCCCTGCTGTCATTCTCGCCCGGAACTATAAGCGTAGTGACTTCAACATGGCAGGCTTCGTTTGCTGTTCTTATTGTGCTTTTCACAGTTTCCAACTCGCCGCGATGTTTTTTATAAAAACTGTCCGAGAACGATTTTAAATCAATGTTCATCGCATCAATAAATGGCAGAAGCTCTGCCAGCGGCTCCGCGTTGATAAGACCGTTCGTGACAAGAACATTCTTCAGTCCCTTACCGCGAACAGCTTTCGCGCAGTCAAGCACGTATTCAAAACCGACGAGCGGCTCGTTGTAAGTGTATGCAACGCCAATATTCCCTGCCGGAACGCACTCCTGCGCCTTTTCGGCAAGCTCATCGGGCGACAGATAAACGCTTGCGGGTTCGCTGCCGAATACAGAAATCCTATGGTTTTGACAGAATCCGCATCGCATATTACACCCAAAGCTTCCGACTGATAAAATCTTGCCGCCTTTGTAAAAATGCTCCAGAGGCTTCTTTTCAATCGGGTCGAGTGCAATCGAAGTGATTCTTCCGTAATTGAGGCACTTGATTTCGCCGCCGATGTTGCCCCGCGCTTTGCATAAGCCGGTCTGATTTTCAGAAAGCACGCAGTTATGAGGGCAGATTCTACATCTCATGTGTATCTTATTACCTCGAATCGTTCGAGCGTATAAGGCTCGTCTTTTCTTATTCCGGCTTTCTGTAACGCAATCGAAACCTGCTGCTCCGCTGTATCAACACCGTCTAAATTGGGCAAAAGCAAACCGCGTTTAAAGCCGCTTGCCACGATTACGCCGTACTTGATTACATCGAGCTCGTGCACGCTTTCAATCGCTTCAGGTGCGCCGAGAACGTCTACGCTGTACGTTATATTATCAAGTTCATTTACTTCTACCGGCGGAAATCGCGGGTCTTCAGCCGCCGCACACACTGAGTTGCGCAGAATCTCCTGCGCGACGCTTTCAGTGACGGGTGTAATTGTTCCTATGCAGCCCCGCAGGTTTCCGTTTATTTTGAGCGAAACGAAAACGCCCGCTTTCTTATTCAACATTTCATCGGGCAGGTTTTCGGGAATCTCAATAGTTTTACCGGTTTTTACGAAGCTTTCAATGTTGACGCGTGCCAGTTTTACCTGTTCACTTTCACGAGGGATAAAAGACGCGACTGCGTATCCCACTCCGAAAGTGCCTTCATACGATAAAAGTTTTGGTGTCACGGCGCGATTATCACCATTAAGCACGCCCGCCATCATGGCGAACGGACGCAACCCGCACTCCGCGCCTTTTTCAATAAGCTCCGGCGGTATGCTCATCAGCCGCTTGAAATCGCCGTCTGCAAGCGCGCCGGTGATTTCCACGTCAAGCCTTGCACCCTCTTCCGATGTGAAAAGCACATGCGACAAATCACCGCTTGCAATGAATACGGCGCGTTTATTATTCTCATTAAGATACTGCGCTAACTTTTTGCCGTATTCGTAGTTTTCCTGTAATGAATATCCCGCGATTTCTACCCGGATTAACTCGTAATCCGGGTAGTATTTTTCCACAAAATAAAGCGGTACGGTTGTGCCATGGTCAAGCTCCTCGTCGCGTACGTTTGCGTGCGGGGAGCAAAGCACGATGGTGTCGGGCTTAAAGCGCGCAATCTCCCGCCCGCACTCATGGCAGGCGTCGATGGTTTTCTGTATTTCCTTTTCACGCCCGCCGCCGATTTCCGGTATCATTACAGGCGGGTGCGGCATTACAAACGCTGCTAATACCATATTTTATTTAAGTCCTTTCCTCACGAAATCATTTTAAAACAACGTTTTCCTCGATTTTGTGCCGGTTGTTTTCAACTTTCTATCCTCTGGGTTCAATCGCGGGTAAGGGCTCAATCTCGGGCATAGGCATCGGCACGATTTCACCCCACTCTATTTCATTCCAGTCATCTTCGTCCCAGTAATCATCTTCATCCCAATCATCATCGTCCCAGCTCCAGTCCCATTCCTCCCATTCCGCCCATTCAGCTTCCCATTTAGCCTGCAACTCCTTGTACCATGCCTCGTAGTCGAAGAAGCGCAGTTCCTGAATCACAGCGGCGTTACTGAGGTGTGCGGAAACGATTCTGTCTTCCGCAATCACATAAAGATAATCGCCGATATATAACCCACGCTGGAATCCGCCGCTGTACCACCAGCTTTCGTTATCGCTGGTGCCGTATGCGATTTCATTAATCAGCGTGAATCCGTTGTCCGGGTCATAGGAGAACACTGCGTAATTATACTCGCTGTACCAGTGGTTCCTGCTGCTGAAAGAATAGGTATACGGGAAGCCGATAATATTTTTCTCGGTGCAGATGAGGATTGCCTTATGATTCCATTCTGCTTCAGTCCAGAACCACGACCATGCCCAATCGTCAGACCACCAATCTTGATTATTAGTTTCCATTTCAATTATATAAACGTGGCGTTCGGATAAGTTTTCATTGTCGGAAGTGTCGAACATTGAAAGCTTGAGCCCTGTTCTCATGCCGTCTTCCTCGTCGGCATCAACGCCGATTCCGAGAAGCAGCCCGTCAGCCCACCTGTGCATATAACGCGAGAAACCGGGGATTTTTAGCTCGTCGAGCTGCACGATATTATGCGGGTCGCTGAGGTCAAACGAGAATAGCGGGTCTACCATAAAGAAAGTGACGATGTAGCCTATGTCGCCGTCAAAGCGGACTGACTGCACGTTCTCGCCGAAGCCGATTTCATGAACCTCATCAAGCACATTGAGATTCCCGTCCATAGTGTAAAGCGACGCGCCGTGCGGGCCCCAGCCCCACCACCAGTTGTCTTCCGCAGCTTCAACCTCGCCCCATACTTCCGTGACAATTCTGAATATACCGCTATGTTCGTCCATATAAAATTGAGTTCCCACGTTACCTTTAACTTTACCCGAAGCTACGAAATTAACATTCCCGCCGGAAATCGAGAACTTGTTTATAACCGTAAAGTTCTGACCGTTTCCTCTCCACCAGCCCCAATCGTCAACATCGTCATCATCATAAACATACTCGGTTCTTGTAAGATAAATATTATCAAGAGAAGCGTAAATCATATGAGTTCCGCCGAGATTTGCGCTGATTGAAACTGACATATCGGCTCTGCTGACGTCGAGCCCGCCGATTACCGTATACTCAACCCATTCAAGCTTTTCAGGCAGCGCAATCATGCTCGCGGGAACAAGGCACGGCTCGTCGCCGTTGACAGTGAAAGAAGGAATGTACAGATGCAGGTCTGCCCTGGCGAATTCCATATGCGAGGGAGGATTGAAATTGCTTATAATATAAATGTTGCTGCCGAGCATGCGCGAGGAATTATACCAGCCCTTTTGCGAGTATGACGAAACAGGCGCGTTAAAATCGCCGCTCGTATCATACACTTCCACAATCGTTTCATAATCCCAGTACCAGCGCCCCCAGCCCCAGTATGAGTCGGACATGACATATCTGCCCTGCGCTTCGTCAAGTTCTGCAGCTTCAAGCTCGATTTGCTCCCAGTTGTTCCAAATTGTAATCAGCTTGCCGTCATAAAGCAGCATTTCCGATATGCTTGCGTTGCTGCCGCCGTTCCGGATTTTTGCGAGCAGCTCCATGCTGCCGTTGTTGACCGCGATTACATTTACGCTGTTGTCTGTGCGGGAGGCGATGTAGATGTTTCTGCCGTCGGTTTTGACAATATCGCTTTCCTGCACGCCGTCAACCTGGTTGTTAGTATCGGAGAAGTCGTCGGAATTCTCGCCGCCTATTCCTGCTTCCGTGCTTACGTAATTCGCGCCGCCGTCCATGTCGGCGCCGCCCCCGCCCATCGCAGCGGCAGAATCAGCAGGTGCCGAGTTTAATGCCGGCATCGACTCAGCGGAGTCTTCTTCTGCTTCCGCCATGATAAAGCTGTCGGTGTATAGCCTTGATGCGCGCTCGTTGTTACGCGCGTTCAGCTCCATAATCATAGCATATATCTCGTCATAGTCCGAGGCGAGAGTAACGCTGCTGTTCAGGGTCTGAAGCAGTCCGCTGCCGTTAGTTTCGCTGCCGCGTCTGCGTTCGGTTAATTCATCGGTTTCCGTGCCGGTGCAGGCGGCGAGCGCGAGCAGCATTAAAGCCGCAATAAGTATTGCTGATATTCTTTTTTTCATTATATGAGCCCTCCCAATTACTTTTTTATTCACTACTAACACAATACAGGTATGGAAAAGGTTGCATACTTTTACAATAATAACATAAAACCCCTGCATTTGCAAGAAGTTCATAAGACATTTTACGAAAATGGTGTAATCGCATGGTTACGCCGTTTTCTTTTGTGGCTGTACAGCTTCGGCAGATTCCGAAGCCGCATTAAAATCAAAATCACCGATAAAATTATACTCAATTCCGATTACACGCGGGTGCTTCTTGCTGTATTTCGGGGTTGCCGATATTTCGATTCTGCTTATGAGTTCGCGCAAGACAGCCCCGTCTAACTCTTTTAAGTCGGTGTACTTCTTTGCGGCAGCGGTAAAAGATTTGGTGTTAATGCGCTTCTGCGCCTTTTGGCTGACCTCATTACGCATGGCTTCGATCGATGTTTCAAGTTTTTCTTGTTCGATTTCATAGTCGCGGGAAAACTTCATAAAACGTTCGTCAGTCAATTTTCCCGTTACGTTGTCCTCGTACAGCTTTTTGATAATCGTGTCAAGTTCACCAATCCGTTTTTCCGCTTTCCTTATCGCTTCTTTATCAGCGACAAGCCCCTTGTCATGCGTTTGTGCGGCTATTTCTGCAGCTTCGCGGATAAAATCTCCCTCATGCCTTGAAACGTAGGTGATTGCTTCGCGCAGGTTCTGCAAGATTATTTCTCCGAGCACCGCGCTGCGGATTTGGTGTGATGAATCGCATAACTCACGATGATTACGGTAATTAGAACAAATGTAGTATTCAACTTGTGATTTTGAGGTGTTCGCTCGGCTTAGGTACATCTTCGCTCCGCAGTCCTTGCAGAATACAAGTCCGCTGAACAGCCCCATTTCGCCTTGCCTTGTCGGGCGTTTGCGTGCTTTCCGAAGGTTCTGCACAATTTCAAACACGCTTTCATCAATAATTGCGGGGTGAGCGTTCTCGAAAACAGCCCACTTTTCGGGGTCATTTTGCAAGGTCTTCCTGTCCTTGAAAGATTTTACCGAGGTTTTAAAGTTTACCGTATGCCCTAAATAGTCCAAACGCTCTAATATTTTAGAAACGGCTGAACAACTCCATTTATACGGGTCTTTCGCGAGCCTGCCGTTTGTGGGTGTCCCCTGCTGTTTGTGGTGAGCTGCCGGGCTAAGTATTAGCTGTTGTTGTAAATGCTTTGCTATTTGCGCAGGACCTTTGCCCTCAACGCAGAGATTGAATATCATTCGTACCACGTCGGCGGCTTTTTCATCAACGAGCCATGTTTTCTTGTTGTTCGGGTCTTTAAGGTAACCGAAAGGCGGAATTACGTTCAGCTTTTCTCCCGATTTACCTTTGTTTTGAAAGGTTGCTCTGATTTTTTTGCTTGTATCACGGGCGAACATCTCATTGAATACATTGCGGATTGCGGTGAATTCGTTATCTCCGCGTTTGCTGTCAACACCGTCATTAATCGCTATGAAGTGTACGCCGTACTCTTGAAAAACTATGTCGGTATACATACCCACCTGTAAATAGTCACGACCGAGACGGCTCATGTCTTTAACGATAACGCGGGCGATTTCCCCTGCTTTTATGTCGGCCAGCATCCGCTGAAACCCGGGTCTTTGAAAATTTGTGCCGCTGAATCCATCGTCCTCATCATAATGCCGTATATTTTCATAACCGTGACTTTTACAATAGCCTTCCAAGATTTTACGCTGATTGGCTATACTGTTGCTTTCGCCCTCGTTCCTGTCCTCCTGGCTTAAGCGCTCGTAGCAAGCCGTGATTTTATCCTGCTGGTGCTGCTCTTTTTTACTATAGCGGGATACTTTACAAAGAAGTTTTATTTGATTTTCAAGGTTCAAATCCGTTTGCTTGTTAATGTTTATAGTCATAATTTACTCCGTTTCTGGCAAACGGACAAGCAGTGTGTTATGTTCTTATTATACCATAAAAACCGCTCGTTGTCCACCTTATTGTGCGTTTTTTATTGAAATGTTTCAACTTGTTTTAACCACTTCGTTCATTATGAGGCGGCGAATTTTTGATGCTGCGGTTTCCTGTGCTCCCACCTTGACTGTGGCTGCGACTATATATTTAACACCCCCTATTTCGTATTCACGCACAACAGGAGGTGTTGTTATATTCGATTTTTCAATATTCATTGTTGTCTCCTTTTTTCTTGTCAACTAAGCCAACACTGACCGACAGCGCAGAATCGAGTTCGCGCATCGCGTCATTCATTAGCTTTCCTATGTATTTGCCGAGCCGGGAGCGGTCAATTGTACGAATCTGCTCCAACATTATTATAGTGTCTTTTGCGAGATGTTTGTTGTCATCAACTTTTAATAGTACATGGGTTGGTACATTAGATTTATCAAGTTGTCCCGTGGTCGCCGCTACTATGACGGTCGGGCTGTGGAGGTTTCCGCTGTTGTTTTGTATGACTACGACCGGTCGAATGCCGCCTTGTTCTGAGCCGCGAACAGGATTTATGTCTGCGTAGAACATATCGCCGCGCCGTATTTTTCTTCTTTTTCTGCTTTTCATATCTTCCTCTTAAATGTAAATAAGCCGTTCTTGATGAAGGCAAGAACGGCTTATCATCTCTGTTTTGATTTTTAATCATCCTAATTTATTTATAAAGTAGGATTGCGTGCGCTTTATTCGACACTACTCCCCAAGCGCAGGAGCTCTGCAGAACTCCGGGCAACTAATACCATTCTCCATTAAAAATGGGGAATGGGGATTCCACGGCTTGCGAGCCGCAGGCGCTGCCGCAACAGCGCCATCCCTGTTATCCGATAAATCGGATAACAGTATAAACATATACAGCGATTGGTTAATCGCTTCACGGGAATCTCACCCCTGCATGGTTCTCATGCAGCCGCCCTCATTGTTTGATGCTGTGACTGGACGGGAGTATCATTATGGGCTGCCGGGGTTATTGCGAAACAACCTACCACGGGTTGCTTTTGGGCGGATGGTTCTCGCTCTACACCTTTGATGTTATCGTTTTTATTCTTATTAAACTAAGAACAGGCGGTCTTGGCGCATCCCCTGTGTCGCTTTCTTTTGTTAAAGCCGGCAGCTAACGTATATATGCCGTTGGATATGACCGGTGAGGTACCGGTATTTGTAACGAGAGAAAACCCCTCAATATTAATAAGGGAAAAATTGAGGGGTTTGAGCCAAATTATTTTTTAATCCTTTTCGCCGAGATTTTTTCGTAACCCTGCAAGTATCTTTCTTTTCCTGTTATTGACAGTTTTTTGAGGCAATCCTTTCTCGGCAGCGTAAGTGCGTTCTGAGACCTTATTAATTACGACATTCATAATGAGCTCGTACTCATCGGACGGCAGTTTCCTCAAAAGCTCCATTGCCATTTCACCCATAAGTTTGCGGATAGCTAACTCTTCGTGGTCAGTTGTGTCAGGCAGAATACCGTGACCGTTAAGGTCTTCAGCAATTATATTATCCAATGATACTATTTCTACTTCGCGTTCACGTTTGCGGACATATTTCGCCCGGTCTTTGTCCTTGTGAAGATTCCGATACTGTTCCGGCGATACTTCGAGAAGAATGTCACCGAAATAAAAAAAGCGGCGGTTGGGGTATTCCAGTACCTTTGTTCCGATGATGTTTAACTCCGATAAATCTTTTTCTATGTAGGCTTGTCCGTCTTTGATGTAACAGGCTTTAATTTTGACCATTTGATTTTCCTCCATTTTTGATTTTTGTGATATTCGCGTAAAATCAAAAACAGAAGGAGGTGAACGACAACGGATTATATTAATCACTATTACGGTTACATCCTTACCGTCAATTATAATAAACCTTTGCTTAATGTCAGCCATAATAGATTTCCTCTTATTTCTTAATATAAAATGCCCTGATGAGCTTTTCATCAGGGCAAAATATCGCATATTATACAAAATAAATATAAAAAAGCTCTGCTTGTTTAAAGCAGAGCTTAATTCATGTTATCCTAAAGTGAAATAACTTACTTTTTTATTTTACGCAGCATCAGAATAATAATTATTATCCTCTTCATCTTTTATTTCTATCTCTACATCATCATAATATTCAAGGTCGATGTCTTCGTCAAAGTATTCGTAAACCTCGTAACACTCACAGTGTTTGCAAGCTGTGTAACAATCGCAGTATTCACAAATCTCATATTCCTCATAGTGCCCGAATATTTCATAACATTCACATTTCACTTGATACTCGTTCTCCTCATGGCACAAACACATTTCTTCACATTTGCAATCATCTTGATTTGTATTACCCTCGTCACACAAGCAGTTCTCTTCACATTCACAGTCATCTTGATTTGCATGACCCTCGTCACACAAGCAGTTCTCTTCACATTCACAGTCATCTTGATTTGCATAACCCTCGTCACACAAGCAGTCCTCTTCACACTCACAATCATTATAATCATCGGGATTTTTACCGCATATGCAATCTTCGATACATTCGCAACTCATATAATCATCATCAGGCTCATCTTCCCCCTTGCCGCTCAACGCCCTCAACCTCGGAAGCCCCGCTTCCTCACACATCTCCCAAATGTTCTCGAAGTCCCAGCCTTCGTAGGTTTCAATGTCCGCCATCTGTTCGGTTGTACGACCCCGCGCATTTGCAGA
>Ga0123353_10001296_pt1 | contig 30658 bp, 19 predicted proteins | sample TergutLab28metaG_3_FD_92763 | JGI IMG/M metagenome (GOLD analysis project Ga0123353, IMG submission 92763) | Labiotermes labralis P3 segment gut microbial communities from Petit-Saut dam, French Guiana - Lab288 P3 | ecosystem: Host-associated > Arthropoda: Insects > Digestive system > Gut ...
CGCCAACCCGACCACCACGCCCTGTCCCTGCAACAAGTTCCCGCGGACACCCTTGATGTCCACGATGTCCTTGATGCGCTCGGCGGACGCCGGCAGACAAGCGACAAGCGACAAGTGACAAGCGACAAGAGAAGGCAACAACCAACGCAGTTCACGTCTCGTGTGGGAAGCGATCGTTTTGAAAGACAAGACGTTCCTGCTCTTGTCACTTGTCGCTTGTCGCTTGTCACTGCCGTCAGAGATTTTTCGCATCATACGACTCCAATACAGCCAGGATTCAGAAAGGATTAATGACGTTAATCACCCTTGTCAGCCAGCCCGGTGTGGCGTAGGCGGTGTCGGTGCCGGAGGTTTTGTGCACGATGTTGAAATTGGCCACGCGGTCGGAATCGACGGTGTTTTCGAACGAAATATCGCTGGGCCTGATGATGCCGCTGACCTCGATCACCTGGCGGTCACCGGCCACCTCACGGACCCGCTTTCCGATAATCACCATGTTTCCGTTGGGCAGAACGTCCTCGACGGTGACGGTGATCATGTCCTTCAAACTGCGGTTGCTGCCGTAGTCGGCCTTGCCCTGGAACTTCGCGTTGGTCTGCGATCCGTACGACGCCTGCGGCAAATCCAGCACATTCTTGCCCAGGCCGGCCGTCATGCTGCCCATGTCGATCCGCCCGCCGAGATTGGCCGACCGCTCGGTCTTCTTCTCGTCGTTGCGGTTGATCTTATTGGCGATCACGCTTTTTTCGTTGATGACGATGGTGATGATGTCGCCCACGTCGCGCGCGACGTCGTCGCCCGGCTGCATGCGCGTCGTGCGGTTTCCCTTCGCCCAGATCGAATCGCCCAGCGCCCACGTCGCCGTAAAGCCCGTCGTCAGCACCAGCGTCAGCAGACACAACGTGGCACGTTTCATCGTTGAACTCCCTGGTTCACCGTACCCAGCACGGCGATCGGTTCGGTATCGTCGTCCGCTGGCGCGGGCTGGGCGGCTGGGCCCGGTTTGGTTTGTGCTTGTGCTTTTGTTTTATCCGTCGACGTGGCGGAGGACTGCATCACCGGTTCGACGCTTCCGTCGGGACGGACCGTCGCCATCACGACGCGCTTGGAATCAATGTTTCGCACCCGGATGCACTGCCCGACCTCGCCTGCTTCCATCGCCTGCCCCATCGCCGTCACCGTGAAGGCCGGTCCGGTGATCCGCATCACGACCGTCTGGTCCTTCGCGACGGCCGCGGCCGGTTTGACCGCCTTGAGCTTGCCCGGAATCACCACCGCGCCGGCGGGAATCGCCACCGCCGCCACGCGTCCAAACGGCAAGGCGTCCTCCGCGGGCCGATCCGCCACCGCGGAACGAACCTCCGCGTTCTCCGGCGTGATCGTGTCGCCAGCCGCGATCTCCCGCGTCGCCACCGCCTGACGAACCGTGTATTGAAGCCGATACGTAATCTCCGTCCGCGCGACGGTCTTGACGCCATCCATCATGGACACTTCGACCTTTGCCTGACCCGCCGCCGCTCCACCGAGCAGCTTGACCGACAGCGTCGGAGGTCCCGATGCCTTTCCCGCCAGCGCAGACGGCGGTTTGAGGGCCGACCACTTCACCGCGCCGCCCGGTGCATTCTTGGCCAAAAACGCTTCCGCCGCCGCGAGCAATTCCGCCGGAGACGCCAGCCACTCCTCCCGCGTGACCGTCACCTTGTCGGCCCCGCTGAACGTTATCCGCGACGCGGGAATCCCCTCCGCCGCCAGCCGGGCCAAAAGGGCCTGCCGGTCCAGCACCAGCGCCTCGCGCGACATCGCGCCACGCCCCATCGCGACGGCCTGCGCTTGCTTCGCCAAGGCCGCGTCCTCGCTATGAATCACGCACAACTGTCCCAAGGTAAGCGACTCGCCCTCCACCTGCACCTGGCGAGGGACGTAGACGTTTACGGTCGGCGCCGATTGGGCCAATGCAGGAATGGCCGCCAAGCACAACAGCCACAAGCCACAAGCCACAAGCCACAAGGTACGGCCAGGTCTGCCGTGACTCATACGATCACACTCATCATCATTTTTCATATCCAGACCCGCTTTCGCTGTCTTTTTACAACCGACGTTCCTGGTGGCTTGTGGCTAGTGGCTGGTCTGTTATGAAATCAACCTGTTCGCCGTCTGGAGCATTTCGTCCCCGGCGCGGATGGCGCGGGAGTTGATTTCGTACGCGCGCTGGGCCGTGATGAGGTTCACCAGTTCGCTCACCATCTGCACGTTGGACCGCTCCAGGAAATTCTGCCGCAGCAGGCCAAACCCTTCCGTTCCGGCGGTTCCGGTCATCGCCGGGCCGCTACCGGCCGTTTCGGACAGCAGGTTCCCGCCCTCGCTGCTCAGGCCCGACGGATTGACGAACCGCACCAGTTGAATCTGCCCGATCTGTTGCGGCGTGCTGTCGGAACCCGTCAGCACGTTGATCGTTCCGTCCTCGCCGATGGAAATCGCCCGCGTGTCGTTGGGAATGCTGATGGGCGGTTCGAGGTAATACCCGCTGGCCGTGACGAGCTGGCCTTCGTCGTTCACGCGGAATGCGCCGTCGCGCGTGTACCGCGTCACGCCGGCCACCGACACCTGGAAAAACCCGTCACCCATGATGGCCACGTCCAGGTCGCGCCCGGTGTTCTCCACCTCGCCCTGCGTGAAGACCTTGAGCGTGCTGGCGGGTCTGACGCCGCCGCCGATCTCGAACCCCGTCGGCGCCCGCACGCCTGAAACGGTCTCCGTTCCCGCCTCCTGGAGCTTGAGGTACATCAAATCCTGAAAGTCCACCTGGCTGCGCTTGAACCCGACGGTGTTGATGTTCGCCAGGTTGTTGGCGATCGTGTCCACCACCGTCTGCTGCGCCGTCATACCCGTCGCCGCCGTGGAAAATGCCCTTAACACGTTTGACTCCTTTTTATCGCTCGACGGTAAAATCGTTCCACTCGTTCGAGGGAACGCAAACCGATTGCCAGTAGCCAATAGCCAGTAGCCATCAGGTATGGCGAAACCTGCTGCAAATAACACGATTTTGATTTTGCCACGTTGATATCCATTTCCGCTCTCACTGCCATTTCGCCGTCGTCGTTCCATACCTATTGGCTACTGGCTAGTGGCTGCCGTTACACCGTCGCCACCTGCATGAGCGTTTTCAGCCGTTCGTCTTCCGCCGCGACGGTTTTGACGCCCGATTCGTATAGCCGCGTCACCGTGATCATGTTGACCAGTTCCTCGACGACGTTGACGTTGGAGGATTCGCGATAGCCCTGGGCGATTCGCGCGTCGGGCGCGGTGGCGGACCGCATGCCGGCCGGGGCCTGGTAGAACCCGTGGCCCATCGCCGTCAGCGCCGACGGATCGGCGAACGTGACGACCCGGACCCGCCCGACGATGTCCTCGCCGGCCGACACCGTTCCGTCCTCGCCCACGCGAACCTGCGAGAGCCCCACGCCCGCGGGGATCGTGATCGGCCCGTCCATACCGGCCACCAGAAACCCGTTTCCGTCCACCAGTTGTCCGTTGGGCCCGAGGCGGAAACAGCCGTTGCGGGTGAACACCTCGCCCCTGGGCGTCTGGATCGCGAAAAATCCGTCGCCCGCCAAGGCCAAATCCAGCGGATTCTGCGACTGGAGCAACCCGCCAGGCTGGAAGTCGATCCGCGTCCGCCCGACCACTGGATACTCCTGCGCCGACCGCGCCGACGCGTCCATCTGCCGGGCCAACTCCTGACCAAAGGCCGTCACGCGACGCTTGTACCCGACCGTCGACGCGTTGGCCAAATTGGAGGTCGTCGCCTCATACTGCCTGGTCAACGCTGCCAAACTGGCGGCCATGTTTTTCGATACGGGATCCATGGTTTTTGCCTTCGCACATCACCTTCGAAACAGCCACTAGCCACAAGCCACCAGGGCTTGCGGTGCGTAACTGTAAAATCGCATATCACATTCGCGAGAGTGGTCTCGCGGCTTCGCTGACTCATAGATTGATTGTTCATCATCACACCGGCAGTATGTTCTGATTTATGTCCGCCTTCGCCATACCTGGTGGCTTGTGGCTAGTGGCTAGTGGCTGCCGTTTGCGTTTCCTTCGCCAGAACGGCCACTTCCGCCGGATGCAAGCCGATCATTTCCAGGGCGATGTCCATCGCGCCCGCCAGGGCCGACCCGACGCGGCGGACGCGGGCCAGACCTTGCACCGCCCGTCCGTCGTCGAGTTGCGTCACCACCATCACGCGGTCGCCAGCCGCGGGCGCGAAATGGGCGTTGACCTTCAGTCCCGTTCCGCCGATTTCCACGAGCGTCGCCTGCACGAACTCCGGCGCGTCCATCGCGCTGCCGGTCTCGAACGCGAACGGCGCGATCCGGCACGGACGGCGGGTGGCCACACGGCGGTACCGGCGGCGGTTGGCCGACGCGTCGTCGTCGCGGGCGAACGTTCCAAGACTGTCCGTACACGCCACCGCTGTCACAGCCGGCACCGGCGCGACGTTCTGCCGCAGTCCCAGTTTGTTCCGCAAATGCTCGATCGCCACGTCGATGTGCCGTCGATCCTCCGCCGTCGTGTGCTCCATGCGGCGGCTTCGCATCAGCGCCGTCACACCGTCCTCGAACGCGCGGTCCCACGTAAAAATCGCCATCGGTGTCGCCAGTGCCGCCTCGGTCGCCATCGTGTGCAGCAGCGTGCACTCGGCCGGTTCGAGCCCGATGGCCCGTCCCTGGGTGTAAAACGCCGCCGCCCGCTTGCGGGCGCGTTCAACACGACGCGCCACCCGCCAGGCCAGCACCGTCAGCGCGAGAACCCCCGCCAGCAGCACCGGAAGCGACCACCACAACCAACTCGCCACCGCGCCACCGTCCCCCCGCGCCGCCGCCAGAAGCCGGTCCCACCACGAAACGTCATATAGCTCAATCATGTCCACTCTCCAGCGACAAGTGACAAGCGACAAGTGACAAGAGAAGGAAACACTTGCTTCGTTCCACGTCCTCGCGCAGCGCGACCACGCTGAAAGACAGGACGTTCCTTCTCTTGTCGCTGGTCGCTTGTCACTTGTCGTTATGCCCTTGTCGTTTGTCTTTTCGGCCTACCGTAACAAATTCGACACTTCGCGGATCATGTCGTTGGCGACGCTGATTGTTCGGGCGTTGGCCTGGAAACCGTTTTGCGCGAGGATCAGGTTCACGAACTCGCCAGCCACTTCCACATTGGAGCGTTCCAGCGCTCCGCCGTTTACCGACCCTGCCCCGCCCGCCAACGCCCGCGCGGGGATCATGTCCCCGCTGTTGGCCGACGTGAGGAAATAGTTTCCGCCCAGCGCCGTCAGCCCGGCCGGGTTCTGGAACGTCGCCAGTTTGATGCACGCGATGTCCTTGCGGATCCCGTTGGAAAACACGCCCACCAGCACGCCCTCGTTGTTCACCATCACCGACGACAGATACCCGCACGCGTACCCGTCCTGACCGCTGGCGGCCACCGTGCTCGCGCCGCCGAACTGCTGCAACCCGTTGAACTCGCCGATCGAACCGAAATCCACCGTGATCGTCCGCGTGCTCGACGGATCGTTTCCGAAAATCATCTCGAACGTCGGTTTGTCCGGGTTCGCCCCGACGCCCACGCCGCCGAAACTGCCGTCATTCAAAAATTTGATCCCCTCGATCCGCCGGTCCACCAACTGCACGTCGCCGCTGACCGACGTGATGACCAGGTCCCACTGGTTCGCGATGTTCGTGCGGACAAACTCGCCCGACAGCACATGCGCGATTCCCTGGGCGTCGTACACCGTGACATTGATCGTCTTGGAGCATTGTCCGCCGGCTTCGAGCAGCTTGAAATACGACGGCAGCTCAATCTTGCCCGCTCCGGCGTAGTCCAGTTTCAAGTCGGTCAGGCTGTAGCCCGCGTCGTCGTCCTTGAGTCGGATTTCGCCGTTGGTGAGTTTCGCCGTCGAACCGGGAAACGCCGCCGTGATCGCGTCCAGCAGGTCGCCCATCGTCGTGGTGGCGTCCACCGCCAGCGTGCTGGTCACCGCGTTGCCGGCCCGGTCCGTTCCGCTGATCGTGATTGTGCCGCCCAACGGACCGCCGGTGACCTGATCCAGATCGGTCAGCCGCGTGCCCAGCGTCGTCACGGCCGACCCGTACGTGTACTGCACGCCGCTGGTCAGCAGGTTGGTGGTGGCCTTGTTGTCGTCGGCCGCCAGCGAACCGGTGAACGAAACGTTTTCCGTCACCTTGGCCGGCAGGGCCGTGTCGTACGGGATGCGGATTTTGCTGCTTCCGACGTTCTGGAATCCCTCGGCCACACCCTCGGCCCCGGTGCGCTGGACGTAGTACCCCGTGTTGGGATCGACGAGATAGTAATCGGCGTCGACACTGAACGCGCCCACGCGCGTGAAGACGTCCTTCTGCCCGTCGTTGAGCACGAAGTACCCCGCGCCGTTGATGGCCATGTCCAGCGGGACGCCCGTGTACGTCAGGCTGCCCTGCGTCAGGTTGCGTTCGATCGCCATCACGTTCACGCCGTTTCCGATCTGCATCGGGTTGGTTCCGCCCGAGAAACTCGACCCGCTCGACGCCTCGCGCAGCGTCTGGCTGAGCAACTCGCCGAACGACACGCGCGACGCCTTGAACGCCGTCGTGTTCATGTTCGCGAGGTTGTTGCCCGTCACGTCGATCATGATCTGATGGGCCTTGAGCCCCGAAACACCGGACATCATCGCGTTATTCATGTTGTTCCTTTCACGTTTACGCCTGCGTCGCGTCCGTCAGGCCTGTGACCGTTCGCGACGGTTCCGTCGCGAGGGCGTATGTCCGCGCCGCGGCCGCGCGGTCCGTCGTGGAATCCCACAACACCGACCCGCCCTGCAACGCCGCCAGCGCCTCGCCCGACGTCCCGCCGCCATCGGCCAACACGTCATCGTTCTCGTCGTCGCCGTCGCCCGTCACGGGCCCCACGACGTCGGTTGGCGAATCATCCTCATCGTCATCGTCCCCCGGCGATGGGTCCGGCGCGGGCAGTACCGGCGGCGGGGCGGCCGCGTCCTGAATCAGGATCACGTCACCGGGGTCCACCGCGTCGTTTCCCACACCCAGAATCGGTTGCCCGCGAATGAGCACCACCTGCGTCACCACGCCGGTGCGCGGCTCGTCTTCACCGGGAACAAAATACGTCACCTGCTTTCCGATCAGGCCCGACGCCTGATTGACCTGTTGTACCAGCAAACTCTTGGCGAAACTGTTGGACATGCTCTCCATCTGCTCCAACTGCGAGAGTTGCGCCAACTGCATCGCCATCTGGTTATTGTCCATCGGCTCGAGCGGATTCTGATTCTGCAATTGCACGATGAGCAGATTGAGATAACTCATCCGAATATCGCCGCTGCTTGTTCCGATCGCGCTCATGCTTACCTCACCACGTTCACATCCACACGTTTACACCGGCGCCGGGCGTTTCCGACGAGCCGGGGTTCGTCACCGCGGATCGCTCCGTGTCGCCGACGTCCTGATGATCTTCATGAAAAATTTCATCCTGGCCGCGCCCGCCGCCAGGCTGGCCTGACGGTTGCCCGTCGAATCGGAACCCGCCGTCGCGGTCCGTTCCGCGTTCCTGTCCGCCGGTGTCCTGGCCGGGTTCCCGCACAGTGATTTCCAACTGCCGCATCGCCACGCCCGCCTCCGCCAGACGGCCCATCACCACCGACGTCTCCCCACGCAACGCCGCCGCCGTGTGGGCCTGCGACACCTCAAGCCTCCCCTCGACCGACGACCCCGACGACCACAACGTCAACCGAACCTCGCCCAGGTGCGGCGGGTCCAGCCGAATCACCAGCACCCGCGCCCGCGACGCCGACGCAGCCGACGCGATCTGATCGGTCACGTCATTCACGTCCACCGCCAACCGCCCGGCCTCACCGCCGCCTACACGTGACGCGGGCGTCTCGCTCGCGCTGGGCGCTCCATGGGCCTGGACGATGGCAGACACCGCGCCCGCTTCACCGCCCGTCGCGGCCGCGGTATTCGCCGTCGTTATCGCCGCCTCAACCGCCGTCGCAACCGGATTCACCAGTTGTGCGCCATCGCCCATCAACCCAGTCGGCAACGCGTTGACGTCCGCCACCAGACCGCCCACCGTCGCGGAAAGGCCGGCGGCGGCCCCATGCTCGCGCACGAGGCCGCCCTGTGCCCAGGCCCGGGAGTCTGTGTTCCCATCGTCCGTCACCGCGGACGCGGGGCTACGTGGCGCGGGAATCTCGCCCGCGTTGTGTGTTCCATGTGGCTGACGGCTGGAGGACGCCATATCGCCTTCACCGCCCAGCGCGGACAAGATACCCGCGCCACGCGAGGGCGCGACGCCCTCGCCATGTGTTGTCCCCGCATCGTCTCCAGCGGCCTCACCGCCGGTCGTGGGAAAGAGTTGCGCCAGCAGCGCCATGAGGAAACCGCTGGAAGACCCTGCTTCACCGCCGGTCGACACTGTGTCGTCAGCGGCCTGACCGTCTTCGCGCAACGCCTTCCCGCGTTGCGACGGTCTGCCCGCGCCAACATGCTCGGTCCTCGAATTGTCCACAGCCGTCGGGGCCATTTCGACAACACCACCTTCGGCCACTGAGATGCAATCTCCGTGCCATTATCGGATTTTTGATCGAGACGACCTACAAGGTACTATAAAAACTAAACTTATATGTTTGACACACCTGCAAACCCCCACCGGGTTCCCACTCAAGCACGATCGGGTCATACGGAAGAATCTTCCGCCAAAAAGAAAATTCTTCCGGCCTGCCCATAACATCGCTATAAACTACGACGGAACACATGGAACAAGAACAGGAGAACGTGACGTGCACCCCGCGTCCCGTTATCGGCCTGCCCGCTGGTCGGTCAGGCGGATGCGTTCCAGCGCTCCGGCGGTCAGGGCGGCCAGGGTGGTGAGCAGTTGGAGTTGGTCGCCCGTGAGCGGGCGGTGGTCGTGAGGTTTGATGCCCAGGACGCCGATGTTCGGTGCCAGCGGAGCAAACAGGATGGGACAGGCCGGCAACGTGTCCGTTCCCAGACCGGCTGGCTGATTGTGCTCGAGCGCCCACTGTGCGACGGCGAAGTCTTGCGGCCTCATGGCTGCGCCCGCGTCACCGTCGAGTCGCCCGTCTGGATTCGCCAGGCGCAGGAGCACGTCTCCGCCCAGCGCCCCTCCGACGTGCCGGCGGGTCAGGGCGGACACCTGGTCCGTCGTGGAGGCGGTGGCGAGTTCCCGGCTCATCGCGTAGAGCGCGAGCGTGCGGAACTCGCGGTTCCTGAACGTGTCGGCCTGCCTCCGCACGCGGACCGCCAGGACGCCGACCACCACGCCCATGATGGCCAGGACGGACAGAGCGGTCCAGTACAGTGGATTGGTCAGCCCGAACGTGACCATCATGCAGACGGCCACAATAACGACCGCCAGCAGGTAGCTCCACCACGGCCATTCGGTTCGCCCTCTGGCGGCGGGTCGGCCCGCGGGCGTGGGGCCCGCGTCGCCGGAAATGACGTGCACGTCGATCGCGCCGCCGCTTCGCACCAGATCGTACACGGGTGAACCGCGCCACCGTCCGCGGCCTGGCTTACCGACGATAATCCGCGTGACGTGCCGGGCCTGCGCGTACGCGACGATCTCCCGCGCGACGCCCTGACCCGAAAGCGTCGCCGTCTCCGCACCGAGCAACCCCGCCAGCCGCAGATTCGCCCAGACGCGGTCCTGTGATTCCTGACTCATCCGCGGTCCGGACCTCTCGACCGACACCGCCATCCAGGGACACCGCAGCGTCATGGCCAATCGGGCAGCCGCCCGAACCACGCGAGTGGAAAACGGACTCTCTCCAACACAAACGAGCAGACGGTCGGAGGTCGGAACCACCTCGCCCTCATGGCGGTAGCTCTCGGCCTGGACGTTGACGCGCTCGGCCATGCGACGCAGCGCCAGCTCGCGCAGGGCGACGAGATTGGCTTTTTGAAAAAAACTTCGCATGGCCGCGGCGGCACGGTCGGAGACATACACTTTTCCCTCGGCCAACCGCTGGAGCAGGTCGTCGGGCGGAAGGTCGACGAGTTCGACCTCGTCGGCCTGGTCGAACACGGTGTCGGGAATCGTCTCGCGGACGCGCACGGAGCTGAACTGGGCGACGACGTCGTTGAGCGTCTCGATGTGCTGGACATTGAGCGTGGTGTAGACGTCGATGCCGGCTTCGAGAAGCTCGGTGACGTCCTGCCAGCGTTTGGCGTGTCGGCTGGCGGTGGCGTTGGTGTGGGCCAGTTCGTCGACGAGGAGAAGCCTGGGTCTCCGGGCCAGGGCGGCGTCAAGGTCAAACTCCGTCAGCGTCGTTCCGCGGTACTCGACGCGGCGGACCGGCAACGTCTCCAGACCCGCCAGCAGCGCCATCGTCTCCGGGTGGGCGTGGGGCTCGACGTAGCCGACGACGACATCCACGCCGGCGGCCAGCGGGCCTCGGGCGGCTTCGAGCATCGTAAACGTCTTGCCCACACCCGCGCACGCGCCAAAAAACACCTTCAACCGCCCGCGAAGGGCCTGCCGCCCCTGGGCCTGCACCTGCGCGAGCAACTCGTCGGGATTGGGTCGGTGTGGTTCCATGTATCAAAACACGCCCGGGAATAATCGCCAACGTACCCTCCTGCAATAGTCCGTATAACCGCTCAGTTCTTTCGCTAAAAACCGTTCCTCCAGCACCAGGCGCCAGACGATCGGGACGGTGATCGGCGGGAACAGCGTCAGGCCCCACCACGAACCCATCGCCACCGGCGTGCCCAGCAACATCAGCAACGCCCCGCTGTACATGGGATGGCGAACGGCGGCGTAAGGCCCTGTTGCGATAACGCGCTGGCCCGGCTGAAGTTCAATCGTCGCCGACGCGAACGTGTTTTCGCGTATGGCCAGGTAGACGATCCAATACCCCGCCGCCGTGAACATCAGCCCCGCCGCCACGGCGGGGATTGGCACATGACTCCAACCGAAACGATGGTCCAGCGCCGACAGCAGCAACATGCCGTAAAACGGAATGCCCGCGAATGCCTGGATGATTTTCTGGGCCTTCTGCGTTTCCGCCCGCGGCCCGGACCGCATCCGCTTGGCCAGCAACGCGGGGTCCCGCCGGGCCATGTACCACGTCGTCCAGACCGTGCACGCGAAAAACACGCCCCAATACGCCCACCCCTGCCAATACGACAACGTGCCCGCCGCGGCGAAAATCAACACCCCAGCCGCCAGACTGGAAACCCCCACCAGCCACCACGTTTTTTTCTCGAGGTCAGTCATGGTGTAACCCGTCCAGCGCAAGATTCAGTTTCAGCACGTTGACGCGTTGTTCACCGAACACGCCCCACTGGCGGCCACTGGTGTGTTGCGCCACAAGGCCGCGGATTATCGCCTCCTCCACGCCTCGCGCGCGGGCGACGCGCGAGGCCTGGTACAACGCGGCGGCCACGCTGATGTCGGGGTCAAGCCCACTGCCGCTGGCGGTGACGAGATCGACCGGAACGGGCGCGGTGTTGTCGGGATCGGCCTTGCGCAGCGCGTCGATTCGCGCCGCGGCGGCAGTGACGAGACGTGGGTTCGTCGGGCCGAAATTCGACCCGCTCGACGCGCCCGCGTTGTACGGGTGGTCGTCGGTCGCGCTCAGACGGCCCCAGAAATATTTCGGATCGTCAAACTGTTGTCCGATGCGTTCTGACCCAACCGCCCTGTCGTCCCGCTCAATCAAACTCCCATTGGCCTGATACGGAAAAACGGATTGAGCAATCCCCGTCACGACCAGCGGGTAGATGACGCCCGTCAGCAGCGTCATCAGCAGAAATATCACAATCGCGGGACGCAGTTGTTTGATCATGATGATCCCCCTCACGCGTCGATATGGCTTGCCGGTTTGCGCTGTAGGGTGTTGTACAAAACAGAACATTTTTTTGTACACAACGCCCTACAGCGCAAACCGGCAAGCCAGTGAAAACATTCTGGTAACTCCCTCACACCCACCCCAACACCGCCAACAGCATATCAATCAGCTTGATCCCGACGAACGGCGTCGCCAGGCCGCCCAGGCCGTAAATCAGCAGGTTCCGCCGCAGCATGTTCCCGGCGGAGATGGCGCGAAACGTTACGCCCTTCAGCGCCAGCGGAATCAATGCCACGATGATCATCGCGTTGAACATCACGGCCGACAGAATCGCGCTGGAGGGCGTGGTCAGGCGCATCACGTTGAGCGCGCCCAGGGCCGGGTACGTCGTCGCGAAGGCGGCGGGGATGATGGCGAAATACTTGGCCACGTCATTGGCGATGGAGAACGTGGTCAGCGCCCCGCGGGTCATGAGCAGTTGCTTTCCGATCTCGACGACCTCGATGAGCTTGGTGGGGTTGGAGTCGAGGTCCACCATGTTCCCCGCCTCCTTGGCGGCCTGCGTTCCGGTGTTCATCGCGACGGCCACGTCGGCCTGGGCCAGGGCGGGCGCGTCGTTGGTCCCGTCGCCGGTCATGGCCACCAGGTGCCCGGACGCCTGGTGCCGCCGGATCATGGCGAGCTTGGCTTCGGGCGTCGCCTGGGCGAGGAAATCGTCCACGCCCGCCTCGGCGGCGATGGCGGCGGCCGTCGTCGGATTGTCCCCGGTAATCATCACCGTGCGGATTCCCATGCGCCGCAGCTTGGCGAACCGGTCCTTCATGCCGCCCTTGACGATATCCTTGAGATAAATGGCCCCCAGCGTGCTCGCGCCGCGACTGACCACCAGCGGCGTTCCACCGGCCTGCGCGATCTTCCGCACCGTGTCGCGCACGTCCGGTGACACCTGTCCGCCCAGCGAACGCACATGCGACTCGATGGCCTCGGCGGACCCTTTGCGAATCGCCACCACGCAGCCACCGTCGGTCCGAAGGTCCACGCCGCTCATGCGGGTCTGTGCGCTGAAGGGCACGAACGCGTGCGAGTCCTGCAACTCGCGGCCTCGCAGACCGTGGCGGGCCTTGGCGAGCACGACAATGGACCGCCCCTCGGGCGTTTCATCGGCCAGTGACGACAGTTGCGCCGCGTCGGCCAGGTCGTCCAGACTCGTTCCGTCCGTCGGGATGAACTCCACCGCCTGGCGGTTTCCCAGCGTGATGGTTCCGGTCTTGTCCAGCAGGAGCACGTCGACGTCACCGGCCGCCTCGACCGCGTGGCCGCTGGTTGCCACCACGTTCCGCTGGATCACGCGGTCCATCCCCGCGATTCCGATGGCCGACAACAGCCCGCCAATCGTCGTCGGAATCAGACAGACCAGCAGCGCCGCCAGCACGGTAAGGGTCACGGGTTCGCCTTGACCGGCGGCCCGCACGCTGTATTGCGAAAACGGCAACAGCGTGACCGTCACCAGCAGGAACACGATCGTCAGCGCCGCCAGCAGGATGCTCAGGGCGATTTCGTTGGGCGTCTTCTGCCGACGGGCCCCCTCGACCATCGCGATCATGTGATCGAGAAACGAGTCGCCCGGTTCGGCCGTCACGCGGATAATGAGCCAGTCCGAGAGCACCTTCGTGCCGCCAGTGACGGCGGAGCGGTCGCCGCCGGACTCGCGAATGACCGGCGCGCTCTCGCCCGTGATGGCGCTCTCGTCCACCGACGCGATCCCCTCGACCACCTCGCCGTCGGCGGGGATAACCTCGCCGGCGTCGACGCGCACGACGTCCTCTTTCACCAGCGCCGACGCGGCGATGTCGTCGCGAGTCCGCCAATCGGGCGCAGACACGCGGTGGGCAATCACGTCGGTTCGGCCACGACGCAGCGCGTCGGCCTGCGCTTTGCCCCGGCCTTCCGCCACCGCCTCGGCAAAATTCGCGAACAGCACCGTAAACCACAGCCACACCGACACGGCCAGGATAAATCCCGCCTTCGCCTCGCCCTGGCCGAACAAGGCCTGCACAAACAGCGCCGCCGTCAAGGCCGCCCCGGCCAACGTCACAAACATCACCGGATTGCGAACCTGGTTCCGCGGGTCCAGCTTACGAACCGCCTGCCACATCGCGGCCCGCGCGATCGGCCAGGTCAGCAGGACAGGCGACGTTTTGCGGGACGCAAGCATGGTTACCCCTCCAGCCAGTAGCCAATAGCCAATAGGTATGGCGAAACCCGTTGTCACTTACATGATCCAAATATTTACACAAACCTATCCATGTCCACTTTCATTGTTTTTCGCCCTCGACGTTCCATACCGATTGGCTACTGGCTAGCGGTTGAACATCAAGTGTTCCACAATCGGCCCCAGTCCCAGCGCCGGTAAAAATGCCAGCGCGCCGACGATTACGACCATGACTGCCAGCAAGATCACGAACAATGGGCGATGCGTCGGCAGCGTGCCGGGACTTGGCGGTACGGTTTTCTTGCTCGCCAGTGACCCCGCCACCGCCAGCACCGCCGCCGCCAACGCGTAGCGGCCCGTCAGCATGGCCAGACCCAGCGCGATGTTGTAGAACGGCCGATCCACCGACAAACCCGCCAGCGCGCTGCCGTTGTTGTTGGCGGCGGAACTGAACGCGTAGAGCATCTCGGTGAATCCATGAGGCCCGGGGTTTCCGACGGCGGATCGGCCGGTCTCCGTCATCGTCGCCGCCGCCGTTCCCGAGAGCACCAGCAGCGGCGGAATCAAAATCACCAGACTGGCCATCTTCATCTCGAACGCCTCGATTTTCTTGCCCAGGTACTCCGGCGTCCGCCCGACCATCAGCCCGGCCACGAACACCGCGATGACCGCGAACATGAGCATGCCGTAGAGCCCGCTTCCGACACCGCCGAAGATCACCTCGCCCAGTTGCATCATCCACAGCCCAACCAGGCCGCCCAGCGGCGTGAGGGAATCGTGCATGCTGTTCACGCTTCCGTTAGAGGTCGCCGTCGTCACCGTCGCCCACAACGCCCCGTTCACCGCACCGATGCGAACCTCCTTGCCCTCCATGTTGCCGGCGGCTTGATCCACGCCCACCGCCGCCACTGCTCCGCCAAAGCTACGCAGGGCCGAGTTGCTCCGTGACTCCGACGCGACGCACAACGCCAGCATCGGCAGGAAGACCAGCCCCATCGCCGCCAGCAGCGCCCAGCCTTGCCGCGTGTCGCCGACCAGGCGCCCGAACGTGTAACACAGCGCGGCGGGGATCAACAAAATGGCTAGCATTTCCAGGAAATTCGACAGCGGCGTGGGGTTCTCGAACGGGTGACAACTGTTGGCGTTGAAAAACCCGCCGCCGTTGGTGCCCAGTTGCTTGATCGCCACCTGCGACGCCGCCGGACCCACCGCGAGCGTCTGCGTCCACCGTGGCGCGGGTGTCTCGCCCGCGTTGTGCGTTCCATGTGGCTGGACGTTGGACGACGACCAATTATCGGCGGCAACGTGCATCGGCTGGAGCAACTCGATCTGCTGGTACGGCCCGAACGTCTGCACCACACCCTGCGAGACCAACACCACCGCCAGCACCAGCGACAGCGGCAGCAGGATGTACAACACCGTCCGCGTCAGGTCCACCCAGAAATTGCCAATCTCTTGCTGTCCTGTCGAGCGCCGCACGATCCCGCGGATCAGCGCCACCAGCACGGCCATACCGCTGGCGGCCGAAACGAAGTTCTGCACCGTCAGGCCCAGCATCTGGGTGAAATAACTCAGCGTGGTTTCTCCGCTGTAGCTTTGCCAGTTGGTGTTGGTGACAAAACTCGCCGCCGTGTTAAACGCCAGGTCCGGCTTCACGCCGCCGAATTGTTGCGGATTCAACGGCAACGCGGACTGGAGCATCTGCAAGGCAAACACCGCCGCCAGCCCCAGGCCGTTGAACAGCAGCAGCGCCCACGCGTAGGTCGTCCACCGCATCTCGTCGTCGGCCCGAACACCCGCCAGCCGATACAATAACCGTTCCACAGGCCCGAGCACGCGGTCCAACCCGCACGGCCGACCTTCGTACACCCTGGCCATGTACCACCCCAGCGGTTTGACCAGCGCCAGCAGCACGGCCACATACAGCCCGAGTTGCACCAGGCCGCCCGCGGTCATGCGAACCACTCCGGTTTGAGTAACGCCACGACGAGGTAAATAAACAACCCCGCCGCCACCATGGCTGCGATCCACTCGAACAAGACCTCCCCCTCCTTCAGTTGGACATGTGGACGTTTTCCCGCCGATTCATTCTATGCCCGCGCGTGACGGTGGAAAAACCGGAATCTCACGGGATTCCCACGAGTTTCTTCATGCTCTCGACATAGTACACGTAGTTCTCCCACGGAACGTCGTCGGGGACGAGGTGGTCGAGGTCGGGCAGGTATCGGCCTGTCGCGATGGCGGGGGCGATGCGGGCGATTTCGGTGTCGATGGCCTGTTTGTCCCGCGCGAGCACGCGCTTGTCGATACCGCCCATCAACGCCAACTCGGGATATCTCCGGCGGTAGTCATTCACGTCCGTCCCGGCCGCCACTTCCATCGGCCAGATGTAGTTGATCCCGCCTTCCATCATCGGCGGCACGATGGTGTCGGGGTTTCCGTCGGTGTCCATGCTCATCAGCGGGATGTTGCACTTGTCGGCGAACACCTTGATCCGCCGGTAGTTAGGCGTCATGAATTCGCGGAAATGGGCCGGCGAAATCAGCGAACCCTGGCGGCCTGACATGTCCTCCCAGATGTGAATCATGTCCACCCGCACGCCCTCGGCCACCACGCGTTCGAAGACGTAGAGATACAGGTCGGTCAGGTGGTTCATCATGTCTTTCACAACGTCCGGCTGCGTGTAGAACGACAGGAGACACTCCTCGTCACCGAGCATCCACCGCACGCCGCCGAAGAGCGTCACGTCGGGATAGTGTCCCATCTGGATCGGCCAACCGAGGTTCATCCATTCTTTGCACGTGGCGAGCCAGTCGCCTTTGAAGCGGTCGGGGTGGTCGATTTGCAACCGTTCGGCCTTGAATTGTTCCCAGCTCTCGCGGTCGGAGACGGGGAACTGGATGAACTCGCTGATGGAGTTGCTGGTTTTGAGGTTGCGTCGCTTGATGTCCCACCCGTCGAGGTAGATGACGTGCTCGTCGGTTTCTTCGAGGACGCGTTGATAGCCCCTGTGCGGCGCGGGGCCGTAAAGCACGGGGACGCCATGCGAGGGCACGTCGGCGTTGAAGTGGGCCCGTATTTCGGCCCAGTCTTTGAACGGGCAGCCTTCGCTGTGCCATCGCGGCCAGGTGGTCGCCCAGGGTCCCCAGATCATGCAATACGGCGGCCGATCCACGCGTTGTCCGGTCAGACAATTCACAAACCGCTCATGATACGTCATGGCCATGGGGAGTCCTTTGGTCAGTGGGTACGTTTATTTTTTACCACAGAGACACAGAGAACCACAGAGAGGACGTTGGAAATTCGAAAAATGTCTCGATTTCCAGCGTCCTCTCTGTGGTTCTCTGTGTCTCTGTGGTAAAAAGAACGATGTTGGAGTCACACGCTATGCGAATCGGTTTTACGTCGGTCACATTTCGGAGTAAGACGGTTCAAGAGAATGTCGCGCTGGCCGTGGCGGCGGGGGCGGCGGGGATCGAGTGGGGCGGTGACGTGCATGTGCCGCCCGGCGACCTGTCCACCGCCCGTGACGCGCGGCGGCGGTGTGATGACCACGGATTGGCCGTGCTGTCGTACGGTTCGTATTGGCGCTGCAAGGATTCCGAGGACACGGCGGCGGTGATTCGCACGGCCTCGTCGCTGGGGGCGCCGGTGATTCGCGCGTGGGCGTATGATAAGTCGCCGACGAACGTGACGGTAGAGGAATTCGGCGGCGTGGTTCGCAATCTTCAACGGCTGTGTCGCGAGGCCGCGGACGTCGGTGTGATCGTCGGGCTGGAATACCACCGCGACACGCTCACCGAAACGCTGGCCGGCACGCTTGATCTGATCCAGGCCGTCGGGCGAAACAACCTGCGAACCTACTGGCAGCCCAATCCCGAACTGTCCCCGGAGGCGCACCGGAGGGAAATCGACGCCCTGCTGCCCTGGTTGGCGAATGTACACGTATTCCATTGGCGGCGCGAGGGCGGTACGGATATCCGCTGTCCCTTGCGGGAAGGCCGGGCGGTTTGGGACACGTACATCGCCCCCCTTCCCCGCGACGGGACGGACCTGATCCTGGAGTTCGTCAAGGACGACTCGGAGCCACAGTTTTTCGACGATATGAACACGCTACGGAGCCTGCGAAACACATGACCATAAAACCCAACGCGGTCTTCCTGGGCGAACCGGTGATGTTCGAGGTGTACGACGGCAACGCCATACGCCGGATCGAATCGCTATTCGACATTCAGCCGGCCCTGACATCCCTGGACAACGCCCACCAGGCCGAATACGTGTTTTCGACGTGGGGCATGCCCGTGCTCAGCGAGGCCCGGATCGCGACACACCTGCCGCGGTTGCGGGCGGTGTTTTACGCCGCCGGAACCGTGCAATATTTCGCCAGGCCGTTTTTGAAACGAGGCGTACGGATTTTCAGCGCGTGGGCCGCCAACGCGGTCCCGGTCGCGGAATTCACCGTGGCGCAAATTCTGCTGGTAAACAAAGGGGTTTTCGCGGACATCCGCCAGGCCGGCCGGACGATACACGCGGAAGGCCGCGTGGGAAATTACCGCACGAAAATCGGCGTGCTCGGGGCGGGCATGATCGGCAAACTGGTGATCGACAAACTCCAAACCACCGATCTGGACATCCTGGTGTACGACCCGTTCGTGCCGGACGAGTACCTCGCGTCGCGCGGGCTGGAGCGGGCCGACCTGGAGCGGATTTTCCGCGACTGTCACGTCGTCACCAACCACGTCGCCAACCTGCCGGCCACCGTGGGCATGCTGGATTACTCGCTGTTTTCGCGCATGGGCCCGCGCACCGTGTTCATCAACACCGGCCGCGGGGCGCAGGTGGTCGAGGCAGACCTGATCCGCGCGCTGAAGGAAGAACCCGGACGCACCGCCCTGCTGGACGTGACCGATCCCGAACCGCCGCCGCCCGAGAGCGAACTCCGCACGCTGCCCAACGTCTTCCTCACCCCGCACGTCGCGGGAAGCCTCGCCAACGAACGGTCGCGCATGGCCGCATACGTGATCGGTGAGGCCGAGGCGGTGCTCTCCGGCAGCCAGCCGCGGTACGAGGTGACGGAGACCATGCTGGACACGATGGCGTAACTGGCACACATATCGCGAGAAAGAACACCCATGAACCGACTGCAACAGATTGCCGAACGCATCGACAAGCTGAACGCGGCGAGGCACCTGGATCCGCACCGCGACAACTCGGAGCTGGACTCCAACGAAGGAAAAAACTGGGGCGGTGACGACACCTGGATCGAAGCGATCGACAACAACCGGTTGCTTTGGATCGGCCATGGGAGTCTCCATTTTCCCGATTTCCGCACCATTGATTTCACCGCGTCGGACGTCAATCACATCGAGTGGACGGCGCAGCTCAACCGGTATTACTGGATGAGGCCTCTCGTGGTCGCGTATCTCAAAACGGGCGATAAAAAATACGCCCGCGTCGCGCGGGAGACGGTCGAGGCCTGGTTCGATTTCCACCGGAACCAACCCTACCTCGGCACGGAGACCCGCGAGTCGATCGGCCGACACGGGGACAGCACGCTGAATATCTCCCTTCGCCTGGGGCAGACCCGTTTCCAGGGCTGGGTCGGCGGACTGCCCTATTTCGCCGACAGTGGCCTGTTCGACGGCGCGTTCGTGGACAAACTTCTTGCCGACGCGGCCGACAAACTGGAATTCATGATCCAGAACCACTCCAAGGGAAGCAACTGGCGGATGTCGGAATTGCTGGCCGTCTTTTTCTGCGGCCAGGTGCTGGGCTGGGACCGGTACGTGACGTATGCTGTCCGGCAGTTGAATGAGACGATCCGCAACCACTTCGAACCCGACGGCAGCCACTGCGAGCACACCCCGGCCTATCACGAGTGGCTGCTCACGTCGCTCCGCAATTTGACGATCCTGGCCAGGAACATGCCCGAACTCGGCCTGGACGCCGACCCGCGCATCCTCCTGAACGCCTGCCGATACATGATGCACACCTATGCCCCCGACGGACGGGACGTGGGGATCGGCGACTCGCTCCGATGGAACCCACTCGGGCCCGTGGTGGACCTGGACGCGATGCGGGCGGATTATGACGGTTTGGTCCGTTTCTTCGGCCTGGATCCCGAGCAACACCCACCCACGCCGTCGGGCTGGTTTTTTGACGCGGGACAGTTTTTCCTGCGGGACTCGCGGACCTGGCCCAACCCCGACGCCACGATGTTCATTTTCGACAACACGAACTCCGGTGGATGGCACACCCACGCCGGGCGCGGCGGCGTGTATCTCTACCACGGTGGACGCATGATCCTGACCGACCCCGGTTCGCTCAACTACGACGGGGCCGATCCGTTCACCGCCTGGGGACGCTACAGTTTCCTGCACAACACCGTGACGCTCTCGGGCATGTGTCAAACCCTCGACGCCGACGGACGCGTGCGGTTCCACCACGAGTCGCCCCGCGTCGCCATGATCAACAGCATCTACACGGGCGGATACTTCGACGAATTCACCAGCCGCACCGGCTGTCATATCCGCACGTTTCTGTGGATCAAGGGCAAGTTCGCGCTGGTGCTGGACGCGATCGACGACGGACTGCGGAACTACACCACCGGCCGCTGCCGGCAGAATTCCGGGACGGTCCTGCGGTACGAATCGCATTGGCAGTTCGGGGACGAACCCGTCACGCTCGACGGGGCGACGCTCTCAGCCCACACGACCGACGCGGGCGGAAATGTCTATATTCAGCCCATCTACGCGACCGACCCCATCGAGGCGAAACGCTATTGCGGCAGCCTCTCGCCGGTCCGGGGGTTTATCGGCAAGCCGGGAACGTCGGTCTGCGGCGGCGCGATGCCGTCGCCGATGGTCACGTTCGAAGGCGTCGGAAACGGCCTGTCGCGGCTGGCGCAGCTCATCGTCCCCTTCGAGGGCGCCGCCCCGCCAAACGTGTCCGCGGCGGGCGAGATCGTCGACTCGGTGCTACATCTGACGATCGTGTTGAACGGCCAAATGTGGCGGTTCGCGATCAACACCGCCGTGTTGGACGGATCAGCCGCCCCCGGCATGATTGGCGAAATGGCCGACCTCAAATCCGACGCCATGCTAGCCGTCGTCTGCCCGGACAACGGATTCGCGTGGATGTACAACGGAAAACACCTCACCCTCGGCGACAAAACGTTCCTCGATCACACGACGTGGGGGAACTGGGAGACATGATGACACCATTCAGACAGAATTCGACCACGTTGGTGGGCGCATGGATTATCGGCGTGGTGGCCTTGATTTTGCTGACGTTGCCGGCGGTGGGGCAGGAGAGCAAGTACATCGCCGCCGAACCGATGGCGACGCGGCACAACATCGACGTCTCGCCGGACGGGAAGCGTGTGATTCTCAGCGCGGATAACTTCCTGGTCTACGACGACAAGGGCATGCTGGAACGGAAGATCGGATACCCGTTGCGGGGCGCGCGGGGGTTTTGCCTGTTCGGGCTCGACGACGGACGATTCATCCGCGGGCTGATGGGTCTGACGGGGCATGTGTCGCTGTGCCGACCCGACGGCACGGAGATTCGGCCGCTCATCCGCAAGGGTCCCGTGGCCATCCCCGGCGACATGGGTCCGGGCTGGTTGCGGCAGGATATGACCGGAGGGACCAGTCCCACAGCCATGGCGGTCGATCCGGTGAACCAGGTCGTCGTGCTCGCCGACGTCACGATGGCGCCGCGCGACGCGAACAACACGCCCGACCCCGACTGGTCGCGCATCGCCCTGTGGGATTTCGAGGGCAACTACCTCGGCGACATCAACCGCTACGACGCCCGCTCCGACGACGCCAAAAACCACGACGAACGGCGCACCTGGTATTACACCCTGGCCGTCGACGGTGAATCCAAACGTATCTACACGATCCAGGAACGATACGGACGGCTGGTCTGTTACGATTATTCGGGCAAGGAGTTGGCCTCCGCCGACGGCGCGCGGGGCGTGCTGTGCGCGATGCCGAAGGGGCGCGTCGCGCTGGCCCACGGCACGAAGGTCACGATCTTCGACCGCGACCTGGCCGTGTTGGAAACGCTCACGCTGCCGCCCCATCCGATGTGCATGGACATGGGAATCCGGGACATCACCTCCGACGCGAGCGGGCGGCTGTACATGGCGCTCAACGACGAAGCCGTCACCTACGCCCGCTGGTCGGCGGACTTCAAAACGCTCGATGTGTTCCTGCTGGATCATCTGCGGGTGGTGGCGGAATGGCCGCGGCTACCCATGACGGCCGGCGGTGAGGTGGCCATCAAGGTCCGCGTGCAGGGACAACCCGCGCCGACGGTCGAAGGCTCGTGGCAGTTCATGATCCGCCCCGGTGACGGCAGCGACTTGACCTGGCGGGTCCTGTCCAGCCGCCTCGACGAGGACGGCCAAACGCTCAAGGTCACGCTGCCCGCGACGATCGGCGGAAATTACGAATGCGCGGTGCGTTTCGGCGAAGGGGTCATCGACTGGACCAACCGCGACAACGATCCGTATCTCCAGCGCCAGGTGCTGGTGGTGCCGAAGGAACCCCTCTCGAGCGTCACCGTCGTGGCGTCGTCGCTGCGGACGGCCTTTCGCCAGGGCGAGCGAGTGGGGTTGCAGGTCGTCCGGCGAGGCGGTAACGATAGCCCCGCCTGGTGCTGGTACACGCTCAAGGGTTCCGGCCTGTCGCTGGAGAGCGAGTACATGCCGTTCATGCGGAGCTCGTCGCTGGAGATTCCCGCCGAGTTCACGCGGCGATTGGCGCCGGGCGAATACACGCTGACGCCCATCGCGTCAGGACACAAAAGCTATCCGCTGACGCTGTACATCGTGCCGGACCAGGCCGATTCGCCGATGCAGCGGATTTTGTATCACGAGTTCGCCAACGCGCCCAACACGCACGGATTGGCCGACGACGCGGAGCGGGTGGCCTATCTCTGGCAGTATTTCGCGGCCGCGCGTCGCCAGGGCTGGACGCGAGAGACGGACCGCGAGTTCGCGCCGGCCGCCGTGGGCGGAGGTCCCAACGCCGGCAGCCTGTGGCGGACCGACGGGCCCGCGTCGCTGCCGATCGGTGAGTTCTTCGTGCCGACGGGAATCGACCGCGACCGGGTGATGGACTGGTCGGTGCGTTTCGGCCTGTATCGCGACAGCCAGGTGTTCGGCCATTGCCTGGCCCCGCGCGTCCGCGACGTGGAGCTCCTGCGGGCCGGGGGAGGCATTCAGCGGTTCCTCCAGTCCTACGAACGGTTCCCGTCCCTGTACGGCGTGAATTACAACGACGAAATGTTCTTCGACAACGGGCTCGATTCCATGTGGACCTCCGACGACACGCTGTGGCTGGATGAGGTCAACAGGACGCTGTTCCCCGGCCGACCCAGGGCCGACGCGTTCCGCCACGCGCAGGGCGTGATGTACGGCACGCTCAGCGCAGCCGTTCGTCAGGCCGTTCCGCGGGCCCGCACCACGACCACGCCGATGTGGCAGTTCCCCGCCGTCGAGGGCAGCTACGCGCCGACCCTCTACAAAAGCATGGACGAAAGTTACAGTCACTTCCTCAGCGAAGTCATGGCCACGCCGTTCTACGCGCTGCACAGCGTGGAATTCCTGCGGAGACCCGACAAGCCGCTGATGGGCGTCTTCGACAACGGCTACGAGGGCGAGGGTGGCGAGGTGTACATGAAGAACGCCATGCTCGTGCTGGGACGCGGCGTGCAGGGCGTGGGCGTGGAGCACACCGCGCCGCTGGGAACGCCGGCGCTGAGGGACAACGACCCGTTCGGTGCGGACGTCTACCGCGTCACGAATCTCCTGGCCGCCATGTACGGGCCGGTATTCGCCGAGTGTCCGCTGGCCGACGAAGCGGCCGTGCTGTACAGCTACGAGCAGGACATCACCGAGAAGCGGAACCTGATGGGCACACCGCAGTGGGAAGGCGTCTATGCGATGACCGCCGCCGGAGCGATGGCGGGACTGCCCACGCGGATCGTCTACGAGGAAGACCTCGCCGCCGACGTCCTGCTGGACGGGGATGGTAAGGTGAAAATCCCGATGCTGTTCCTGATCGGCCTGAAGGCGGACCTGCCGGAGGCGACCCGCGCGGGGATCGCGAGGTTCGTCGCCGCCGGCGGGCAGGTGTACATCGACACCGACTGCAAGGACTACCCCGACGCCACGCGGCTGAATTTCCAGGCCTACACCGACGAGTTCCGCGAGGGGTTCAAAAACAGCTACTGCGTGGACGCGTGGTATCCCGAGCTGATGCCGCCGCTGGAAACGCTGGCCAAACAGTTGCGCGACGCCGTGGGCGACAAGCGTCGCATGAAGGTGGACACGAGTGATTTGTACGTGGCCAAGAGTTTCTTCGACGGCGGAGCGGTGCGCTACGTCATGCTCGCCAGCGAAACCTCGCCCTTCCCCTGGGACGCCCCGACGCACTGGTCCCTCGGTGGCGGGTACAACAAACGGTTCCTGTCCAAGTCGGTGACGCTCTCGCTGCCGACGGAACCGATGTGGACGGACAAAGGCGTGGTGTACGACGTGTTCGAGCACAAGGTGGTCGCCCCCGGCCCTGGAGCCGCCCCCACCCGTTCCCTCAATCAAATCAAGCTGCCGGTGGACCTTCGCAACTATCCAGGCCGGCTGTACGCGTTGGCCCCGGCGGAGTTGGGCACGCCGGAATTGTCGGTGACGAAAGCCCCAGCCAGCGCGTCGCTGAGCTACACCGCGCGCGTGCTGGACAAGTCCGGCAACCCGATGGCCGCACGCGTGCCGTTCTGCATTCGACTGTTGGACTCGCAGGGCAAGGCGCTGCTGTGCTTCTACCGCGGCAGCGACGCGCAGGGCCTGCTGAGCGGCGAGTTGGTCCTGCCGGTCAACGACAAAAAGTTCCAGTTGGAAGTCTGCGAGCTGCTGGGCGGATCGGCGACGCGGCTGGAGGTCGAGTGCGACCTGCCGATGGCGGAGTTCGTCAAACCCCGCGCGCCGGTGGAGGCGATGCGAACCGACCGCGTGGACGCGTTGCTCCAGGAGGCAGGGACCACCGTGACGCTGGTGGCGGGCAAGACCGACGCGCTGACCGCCCACCAGAAAAAATACCTCGCCCGCGCCCTGGTCGCCCGCAAGATCACGCTGGTCGAGGCCGCGCTCGATGACGAACCCAAGGCCGGCGTGTACCTCACCGCCTGGTTGGCCGACGAACCGAATACGCGAAGTCGCCTCGCCGACGCCATCCAGCGGGGCGCTCTGCTGAGTCAGCCACTCACGTCACATCTGCCGGGACCCGGTAACGGGCTCTTCAGCGCGGTGTACAATCCGCGTGGCGGGAATGAACACTGCATCGCGCTGGTGGCCGGTGACGAGTTCGGCCTGTCCCGCGTGGTGGACGAGTTGGCGGCGTTCATCGAAAATCCCGTGCGTGAAGATTCCACCGCGCCGGTCAATCCCGCGCCGGAAAAACAGGCCACCCAAACCACGCGCCAACCCGCGCAGACGACGGTGGAGGCGTTGCGCGACATGACCGGCATCAAATTGGGAACGGTGATGGTCTCGTCCGACGGCAAGCGGCTGGTGGTCTCCGCGCCGGGGTATCAGCGGAACCTGGCGCTGATCCAGGATGATGGCCAATCCGCGACAGTGGTGAAGACGACCCGGCTGGGGCAGGGACCGGCCGTGGCGAGCCTGTTCATCACCGACGACGGGCAAACCTTCGGCGGCGTCAACAGCTTCGCCCAATCGTGGGTACAGGGACTCCAGTTTTTCCGCCTCGACGGCCAGGCCGGTGCGGCCGCGGGCAAGGCAGGCGAGATCATCACCTCCTTCGGTGAACACGGGGTCTACCGAAACACCTTCGCCGTCAGCGGCGACGGACAGACCGTTGTCGCACCGGGACCGTACGGTGTGGTCTGCTGGAACCGCGACGCCAAAAACGGCCAATGGTCCGAAGCCTGGGCCGTCGACTACTGGAAAGAATTTGACAACCTCACGTGGGAGGTCTCCTCCGAATTCATGCGAATCCCGCGGTTCAACGCGTTCATCCCTCCCAAGTCCGACGTGGTGCTGGTCACGTTCAGCGAACTGACCGACACGCAGTGGGTCATGCCGCGATACCACGGAAAGGCGTCCCTGGCCGCGTATGACCTCAAGACCGGCCAGCGAAAGTGGCAATTCGACGTGCCCATCCCCGACGCCCAATTGTTCGTCGATCTGGCCATGAGCCCGTCGGGTCAGCGGCTGCTGTTGCGGACGCAGATCGGCGGCCGGGACAAAGTGGCCTTCCGCTACTACAGCCTGAACCTCGCCGGCGAGGTGCTGGGTGCCTGGGCCGGAAAGGAGCGGCCGACAAGTCTGTCCGTGAGCGACAGCGGACGCGTGGTGAGCGTGTACAAGGACCGCCTGGTCGAGGTCCGCGACGTGCAAGGCCGTGTGGAGGTCAGCCAGTTGTGGGACGGCAGCCATCCGCTGTCGGCGACGTTCCTCGGTGAGACGGTCTACGTGACGGACGACGCGGGCGTGCTGTCGCGACTGGACGGCACGGGACGGGTCAACGGGCGCGTCGACCTCGGCGGGGTGGCGACAGTCACAGCCGGGCGGGACGTGCTCTACACCGCCCAGTGGAACGGACGGCTGAAGTCCTTCACGGGCGACCTTCAGCCGCGATGGGACATGGACATGACCGCACACATGACCGACGCGGACCCGGTGGCCGCTCTGGCGGACTCGATGAAACTCGACGGCGTGACTGTCGTGCAGGCGTCGCGTCCGAGCACGACCTCCGACAAAGTGCCCGCGGGCGAAAATCTGTTAGCCGGCGCCAAGGCGATGAAGGTGGACATGAAAACCCCCGATGGCCGGGTGGTCGGTCAACGCGACGTAACCGCCAATGACAAAGCCACCATCCGTGTCGGCGGAACGCCGGGCTGGCTCAGTGGCGGCAAGATCACCGTCAAGCCCGAGCAACTCGTCAACGGGCAAAAGGACGACGTGACCACGCCGTGGATTCCGATGGGTGACCTCGAAACCAACGCCTGGGCGGGCCGGCATGTCTGGGTGGAAATCGAGTTCAAGCAACCCACCGATGTCTCCACCGTCACGGTATACGAAAACCCGAAGTTCCCGGCCAGTTTCCCCCGCGAAGGCCAAATTATGATCTGGAACGACCAAACGCAGGACTGGGACACCGTCACGCACAGCGTGTTCATGACAGGACCGGTCAACACCTACGCGGTGAACCTCAAGGGCGTGACGAAGCTGCGGTACGTGCCGTGGCACAGCCTGTGGCGGAATTTCTACACCAGCGAGATCGAGGTTCGATAACTACGGCGGATTCTTTGCACCACAAAGGCACAGAGGCCCAGAGAAAGGCACTGGGCGAAACGACACTTTGTACTCACCGACGGGTTTCACAATAGGAATTCGAACAGGTTTTTGAAAGGCAAATCATGAAGAACATCGTGACCAAGTGGCTGCTGGTTTCCTTAATGGCGCTGTTGCCGGCGACGGTGGTGTCGGCCGTCGAGTTGAAGCTGACGTTTCCGCAGAATCGCAAGGCGTTTCAGACGAATGAGCGGATTGACGTGTCGCTTGTCCGCGCGGGCGCGGGCGATCTGCCGGCGGGGAACGTGACGCTGGTGCTGTCCGGCGAGAACACGACGATGACGTTCGTGTTCGGCCTCAAGGCCGGAAACGGCAGCGCGACCGACCATCTGCACCTCAACGGGTGGCTGATCAGACCGGGCTCCTACACGCTCACGGTCACGATGGGCGACGCGACCGACAAGGCGGATATCGACGTGTTCAGCCACATTCGCAAGAGCAGTTACCGCCTGATCCACTGGCTTGGCCCGTCGGGCGAGAAGCTCAAGGGCGAAGGCGAAGACGGTATGGGCTACAACCTCCTCTTCGGCGGCGTGGACGAATGGTCCATCCGTGAGAAGATGGACATCATGGGCTGCTGCAACATGGGCGGCGGGCACCAGCCCCACCTGAATCTGGACTGCGACTGGTCGGACCCGAACGCGTCGATCGGCATGATCCAGTACGGTATGGACGCCAGCTTCCCCTTTCGCGCGATGCCCAACGCCATCGGCGTGCACCTGCACGACGAACCGGGCCTGACCTGGAATGACCACCCGCGCATGAAGACCGAGGACGGCAAACCGATGATGAGCCCGCACGACATCGCCGCCCAGCGGGCCGCCTATTTCCGCGCCTTTGATAAGGAACAACTCTGGTTCGACGAAATCGACACGAAAACCCCCGAAGGTCTGGCCGCCTGGACGCAGATCAGCGATTTCAAACTCGGCTACATGGACGCGCTCTGGAAGATCACCCGCGACGCGGTCGAACGCACCAAACCCGGTGCCCTGGCCGTCACGCAAAGTCAGTACGGCTGGACCGCCCTGTACGACGGCTATTACTTCAACGTCGCGCGCTCCCTGCCGATTATCAGCGGTCACGGTGGATACACCGGGTACTGGCTGATGAATTTCAACCCGTCGTTCTTCCTGGAATTCTCTCTGCCCCGCCAGTGGGACAAACCCACCTGGTATCTGCCCGAGTGGTACGACATGTGGCCGGAGGAGTACAAACTCGAACATTACATGTCCTTCATCACCGGCATCCAGGGAATGGCCGCCCCGCCGCATCTGTTGATCACCAGCGAGGGCGCGCCGGGCGTCATCGAGGCCAACAAGGTCATGGCCCGGCTGGGCACGATTTTCACCAAGCCCGCCTACACGCGGCAGGATGTGGCTGTGCTGTACTCCAAGAGCGATTCCTATTACCACAAAGAAACCCGCCAGGCGAGCTACGTGGACATGGTCTACCTGGCCAGCAAGATGATCCAGCAGCCGATCACGGTGGTGCTGGACGAGGATGTAATTGACGGAACGCTGGCGGCCTCGCACAAGGTCGTCGTCGTGGTGGGTGTGGAATATCTGGACCCGCTCGTGGTGGTGGCGCTGGCGGATTTCGCCAAGACCGGCACGGTGCTGGTGGGCGACGAAGTGAAGGTGACGATCCCCGGCGCGACCAAGCTGGGGATTGCGATTCCGACCTTCAACAGCGATCGCTATAAAGAGTACCAGGAAAAATCAAAGGGCATGGAGCCCGCCGCGGCCGCGAAACTCATGGCCGATCTGATGGACTTTGCGGCGTGGAAGGAAGCGGCCAAACCGGTGGCCGACGCGTTGAAGGCGTCGCTGTCAACCGCGAAGATTGCGCCCGCCTTCGTCAGCGACAGTCCGTTCGTCGCCCCGGGCCGGCAGATTCGCGGCGAGATCGAGTACATTTTCGCCGTCAACTTCGCGACGGACAAGAAGGAAGGCGAAAACACCGGAATCCCCAAGGCCGCCTCCGCGACGATCACGCTGACCGACGACGGAAGACCGGTGTATGACGCCATGACCGGCGGCGAGTTCAAGGGCTTTGCCAAGGGCAACGGAGGACTCAGCGCCAAAATCGACTTCGCCGCCGGAGACATGAAGGTCTTCGCCCGCCCGGCCCGACCCATCGGCAGCGTGCTGGTGTTCGCCCCTGTCCTCAGCGTGGACCTCACCCGCGAGGGGCAGGCCCCGATCACCATGGCCTTCTCCGCCGCCCTGGTGGACAAAACCAACAGGCCCATCTCCGGCACGGCCCCGCTGCACATTCTCGTCAAAGACCCCGCCGGAAAGGTTCGCTACGATCTGTTCCGCGCCACCGAAGCCGGCGTATGCAACATCGAACTCCCCCTGGCCGCCAATGACGCGGCCGGCAAGTGGACCGTCGAGGTTACAGACCTGCTCGCCAACACGAAAGGTTCGGCGAACTTCGAGTTCCAACCGCTCGCCCGTGCCCGCGGAATCGCCGGCGCGACACACCGGGCCGTGTTCTTTGAGCCCGACAAGGCCAACGTGTTCCGCTTCTTCCGCGACCACCGCAACGTCACCATCGCCATTGGCGACAGCGACTACAACCGGGCCGCCGCCGAGCGGCTGGTCAAAATCCTCGCGCCCTACAACGTCACCGGCGAGATCGTCAAGGCCAATGAGGTGCTCCCCCGCGACATGAAGGAAGACGAACTCAAGACCTGGTGCGGCACGGCGGCGGCCGGTTCGAGATCGGACCTTAAGGTCGGCCGCGGCAATCCGCCGCACGTCGTCGGCTGGGACCTGAAAAACCCGACAATCGTGCTCGGGACGCCCGAGGACAACGTGATGCTCAAACACATGACGACGGCGGGAAATCGCAACGTCCTGCCGTACCGACCCAGCGCGACGTTCCCCGGAAGGGGCAACGGCATGCTGGCTTGGAACATTCAAACGCTGGGACACGACGTGCACGCCGTTATCTGCATCGCGTACGACGCCGAGGGAATGTCCCAGGCCGTCGGAACGCTCTTCGAAATCGTCGCCGGAATCGACCCGCTGCTCCCACTGGCCCTTCCCGCGTCGGCGACCATCGAGGTGAAAAAGTAGGCGGCACGGTTTTTTACCACAGAGACACAGAGAACCACAGAGGAGCACTGGGTAGACGAAACGCGTAACGCAGTGGCTTGCCGGTTTGCGCTGTAGGA
>Ga0123353_10001297_pt1 | contig 30648 bp, 26 predicted proteins | sample TergutLab28metaG_3_FD_92763 | JGI IMG/M metagenome (GOLD analysis project Ga0123353, IMG submission 92763) | Labiotermes labralis P3 segment gut microbial communities from Petit-Saut dam, French Guiana - Lab288 P3 | ecosystem: Host-associated > Arthropoda: Insects > Digestive system > Gut ...
ACAGAGACACACAGAGGAATCAAACCATTGCGAACGATGTTTCGAATTTCCAGTGCCTCTCTCTGTGTCTCTGTGCCTCTGTGGTAAAAAAATCGTGCCTCTCGGGAGAACTGAAAAACCCTGCATTGGAGACGTTTTTCGACTATTGAATTTCTGCGTCCGTTTTTTTCGGCAGGCGGAAGGATACATAAAATCGAACCATCAACATCGCAAAAACGGCGAGGAAACCTACGAAACCGCACCAGAATATGGGCATGTTGATCTGGGGCGGGGCGGTTCGGTTGGCGTGAAACGTCAGCCACTGGATCAGCAGAAACAGCAGCATCAACGCGATACCGACCGACTCAAAGAAGGACCGGAAGCGGCGAGCGGTCCGTGGCCGATTTTCCTCGCTCATCCAGAACTCGCGATTGGGCATTCGCCACCCCGACGCCGGCAAAACACGCACAAGCCAGGGCACGATCAGGACACCCGTCGCAAAGAGCGCGACAAATCCGCTGATAAACACGGCGAAACCGGCGGGCGACATAAAACCATCGGCCTGATTTCCGGCGCCAAAATGCGTCCCCATCGGATCGGGCATCCACCAGTTCATCCCGACGGCCACCGCGATGTTCGCCAGGCAGAGAAGTAAAAACAGGGTTCGCATTACGTTCTCCTTTATTGAAAAAACAGGCCGGCGATTTGTTCGTTGGCGTCGAAGACGATTTTCATGTCGAGGGTGGCGCGTTCGAACTGGCAGGTCACCAGGACAACGCGAAAACCGCTCTGCTCGGCGGTCCGGCTGTGGAGCCGTTTTTGAAACGGGCCGCTTTGTGTTAACAAATCCTGCCAGACCTTGCGCAGCGCGGGTTCCGGCAATGCCGCTTTCATGGTGGGGTTGAACTGCGCAACGGCAGCGGGAAAATCCTCCCGAGTCAGCAGATCGGCAAACTGTTCGCCGGATGTTTGCAGGGCGGTCATGGCCGGCGCGGTGGTTTGAACCTCCGACAGCGCCGGCGCGGCCTCGCCATGTTGCACGAGGGCCTGGAGACCATGACCGATGGCCACTTGCGACAGCAGTTCGGCCAGGATCAACGCGGCGATGAACGTGCCGACCGCCCGGCCGCCTTTGATGTTGCACGACACGCTGTAGCCCTTGTACATCAAGTACACCATCCAGCAGATCAGCAGGATGCCGGCGATGATGACCAGAGTGACGATTGCGACGTCCAGCCAGGCGAGGTCGATCTGCGCCTCGGGCTTCACGCGTAGCTGCGTCACGTACTGCTCGACTCGCAGAACGGTGTCGGCCGACGCGAGCAGGATCAGCGCGGTGAACAGCGACGGCCAGCGGGCCATCGCCTGCGTGCCGAAGACGTCGATCGCGCGGAAGGACGTTTTGGCGAAAATTTTGCCGAAAACCAGCAGCACCACGGCCATGCACAGCCACGCGATGACGCCCTCGGCCAGGAAGGCCCACAGCGGGAACGGGAATTTGATGTGGGCGCTGATCACGCCGTCGAAGTGGACGTTCTTCAACGATCCCAGCCATCCGATGCCCAAAATGGCGGCCACGCCGAGGACCAGCGCCTTGCCGCCGGCGACGTAGCGAAACGGATTGAACAGCAGCGTCGTGATTTTGTGTGGGCTGGGCGGGGTCATTTCTTTCCCTTTTTGTTGTCCGGTAATGCTGTGCGATTCAGTTTTTCGATGATTTCGTCCAGGAGGTTCCGCACCGTCGGGTAACTGAGGTTCATGTGGACGGCCATCGCCTTCAGGCTTCCGCTGGCCTGGATGAAGGTGAGGACGAATTCCTGCTCGTCCTGGTTCAGATTGACCAGCGCGGGCAGCGAGTACAGTCCCTCGACCTCGGTTTCGCAGGTTTCGCACCGAAGCCTCCTGACCGACAGTTTCCCGTCACAACTCGGACACGTGGTTGGCATTCGTTTCATGGTTGTTTTATATTATTGAATTAGTTTTGCATAAAGTCAATAAAATTTTGAATAAAATTTTTTGTCTGCAATCCCGTAATCTCCGATAAAAAATTCGCGTAACTGGATTTCGGATTTCGGTTTTTTTCGTTACTCTGCATGGGTGACGATACAACGCGACAATTCGTTTCGGCGGTTTCAGCGGTTTTCCGGGCGCGACGAGATTTCTCGCGTGTTCGAAGTCGGTTGGCGGAAGTGGGACCGGACGCTGACGGTGCTGGGTCAGCCCAACGGGTTGTCGTACGCGCGGGCGATGGTGGCGTTGTCGCGGAAGCACGGCGGGGCCGTGGCGCGGAATCGGTTGAAGCGGCTGTGTCGGGAGGCGTTTCGCCTGTCGCAGTCGCAGTTGCCGGCCGGTTGGGATCTGGTGCTCGTTCCCCGCGCGGGTCACCCGGCGGCGCTGGAGCCGTTACGCGAGTCCCTCGTGGTGCTGGCCAATCGGCTGGCGGCGGAGTGGCCCGGTGCGGCGGCGGAGGGGGCGACATGAGGGGACGTGCAAAACGTAGCACGGGCGTCCCGCCCGTGCGTCGCATGGGCGTCTCGCCCATGCAACCGCAGCCACAGGACCAGACTTTCACATCACAGCCAAACACGAACGAAACGGCGACGCCAGTCACCGGGCACGAACAATCTGTCGAGGAGGCGTTGCATGGGCGAGACGCCCATGCGACGCACGGGCAGGATGCCCGTGCTACGCCGCTGCGGTGGCTGAGCGACGGCGTATCGGCCGTGCTGGTGTTGATGGTTCGCGTGTACCAGCTCACGCTCCGGCCGATCCTCGGCGGGCAGTGCCGGTTTGTGCCCACATGCAGCGAGTACTTCATCCAGGCCGTCCGCCTCCGCGGCCCCGTGGTCGGTGCGGCGCTGGGCGTTTGGCGAATCCTCCGCTGCCACCCGTTCGGCAAGAGTGGCTACGACCCCGTGCCGGAACCGGAACGCCGTAACGAAACCTGACAGGCAAAAACGGGCTACGCCTATTTGATGTAGAAGCAAACGTCGAGAATCACGTTTCCCTTTTCGTCCTGATGGAAACGGGAAGGAACGTAACGTTCAAAGCACCAGTCCGTCGTGATTTCAAAGCCTTCCTGCTCCAGCCGTTCCAGGCATTTCGCTTCCAAGCCAAAAATTTCGGCTTCGTTTCCGTACAGCCAACAGACGCCCAATTCGCTTTTGGGAAAATCCACATACTGAAACCCTTCGGGAACGGCGGTATTCGCCGGCATGAAACAGCCGATCCAATACTCAAAATTGTCAAAATTTCCGCCTTCTTCGCGCATCAAGCCGATGGCCGCGTCGCCGTCCTCGCACGTATCCTTGAGGCTTCCGTTCCCCTGTTTTTTCAGCAGGTCAAACCAACCGTTTTGGCCCCATTCCATCCATCGGATGCCGAACATTCCGTTGGGGCCGCGGTCTTTATTGGTGTATCGTTTGCCGATGAACCTCGCCGGCCCCATGCTCTGCCGGTACACCTTGATGATTTCGGCCATGCGGTTTCTCCTTTCGCTTTTATTATGGGGATGCGTTTCTCAAGGGCAATACCCAATTGGTTGAGACGGTAGCGTTGCAGGTGTGATTTCGACGTAAAGAACAAATGGAGTGTCCTTCTCGGCCTCGTGTGGCAAAGCCGGATCACAGCCCCAACGGGGCGGCGTTGGGTAGCCCAGGGTGAGCGGTATTCCGCGAACCCTGGGTGGCGGGGATTGGAAATTCTCTTTCCATCGTGCCTGACGCCACTGGCCGAGGTCAAGCAATCGTGCGAGTACGGCGGCGAACGACTTACACAATCCCCTGTTCACGTCGTTCGAAGCCGTCAGGCCCGCGTGCTCGGCCTCGGCCAGTGGCGTCAGGCACGATGGAAAGCTGAAAAACGCTCGAAAACCCAGGGCTCGCGGAGTACCGCTCGCCCTGGGCTACCCAAGACGCCCCGTTGGGGCTGTGATCCGGCTTTACCATACGAGGTCGGGGAGGAGCCCCGGTTGTTTGCCGAGTCGAAAACACACCTATGATGCTACAGTCTCCACAACATTCGAATTTTCTACAACCCGCCGAGCCGCTACAATACGCCCTATGAAACGATGCCCCATGCGATGGTTGTGGTGTTTGTCGTTGACGCTGACTGTGGCGGGCGGTTGCGCCGTTCCGCCCACGCCGGAGACGCCGGTGGCGCCGACGATGGAGCAGGACCCCGTCAGCCGGGCGGTGTTCTGGATGTACGTGCCGAGCACCTACAAACCCGAGCGGCCCAGCCCGCTGATCGTCACCTGTCACGGCACGCCGCCGTACGACGTGGCCAGGCACCACATCCTCGAATGGAAGTGGTACGGCGAGCAGAACAACTGCATCGTGATCGCGCCGAAACTCGACGCCACCGACGGCATTATCGGCACCGGACGCGTGTCGGGCATGATCGCCAATGAATACAAGATCATGAGCATCATCAGTTATTTGGGGTATCATTACAACATCGACCGGGCGAATGTGATGATTACCGGTTTCAGCGGCGGGGGGTTTCCGACGTACTGGGTGGGGCTGCGGCGGCCTGACATGTTCACGTGCGTGGTCGCCCGCAACTGCAATTTCAACGAGGGCAGCGTCGACGGCTGGTGGACCCCCGATGCCGTCAAGACGCCGATCCTGGTGTACTACGGCGACAACGACCCGTTCCCGATCAAAAATCAGTCGCAGAACGGTGTTCACTACTTGCGGCTGAACGGGTTTGCGGTGGAGGAGCGTGTGCTTTCGAAGACCGGCCATGAGCGAAGGCCCGACGTGGCGATGGAGTTCTTCCGCCGCCACTGGCGCCCGCCGCAGGGGAGCGTCCCCAAGTAGTCTTCAGTCCTCAGTCCTCCGGCGCGTGATGAAAAAATCCCGACGACTTATTTCCCCTGCCCGTAGTACTTCCCCGGCCCGTGTTTTCGGAGGAAGTGTTTGTCGAGCAGGGGTTGGGGGATCGGTTGAATGTTCGGGTTGGTTCGTTCGGTCTGGCAGGCCATGCCGGCGAGGTATTCGAGGATGGCGGCGTTGTGCACGGCGTCGGGGGCGTCGGCGCCCCAGGTGAACGGTCCATGGCCGGCCACCAGCACGGCCGGCACGTGGAGCGGATTTGTGGCGGCTGCGGTGAAGCGTTCGACGATGACCTTTCCGGTGTTGGTTTCGTAGGCGTCGCGGATTTCGTCGTCGGTCAGCGGGCGCGTGCAGGGGACGGGCCCGTAAAAATAGTCCGCGTGCGTGGTGCCGTAGGCGGGCAGGTCGCGATGGGCCTGCGCCCAGCTCGTGGCAAAGGCCGAGTGCGTGTGCACCACCCCGCCGATCTCCGCGAAGGCCCGGTACAACTCCAGATGCGTGGCCGTGTCGCTGGAAGGTTTTAGTTTCCCCTCGACCACCTGCCCCGTCGCCAGCGACACGACGACCATGTGCTCGGGCTTCATGGCGTCGTACTCCACGCCCGACGGCTTGATGACGATGTTCCCGCTCTTGCGGTCGGCCCCGCTGACGTTGCCGAAGGTGTGCATGACGAGGCCTTCCTCGACGAGTTGGAGGTTGGCGTCACAGACGAGTTTTTTCAGATGTTCGAGCATGAGAGATTCCTCTATCGAATTCCCCGCATCTTTCCGACGTTCGGTACGGCGGGGACCAGGCCGGGGAGGCGGTGGCCGGCGGGCCAGTAGACGAAGAATGCGCGGCCCATCAGGTTGTATCGCGGCACGGTGCCGAGTTGGTACTGGAGGTTCTCCAGCGTGTGGTCCTGTCGCGGGTCTTTCCACAGCCGCAGGGTCGGGGCGGCGGCGGTCCAGGAGCGGCTGTCCAGGCTGACGGCGCTGTTGTCGCCGAGCATGAAAAATTCGTCGAAATCGCGGTGGCCTTCGCTTCCGCCGCCGGCCAGCGTGATCGGGCGGTCGGGCGAACCCCAGTTGGCCTCCGAGGACGTCGAACCCAACTCCAGCAGCTTGGCCACCTCGCACTGGGGGTCGTCCAGTCCGGAGCGGCTTTCCAGTTTGGTGGCGGTGTAGTACACGTCGCGCATCACGCGAAGGTGCCGCACCTCGCCGGGGCCTCCCGAGGCCTCGATCGTCACCCGCGGCGCGGGCACCCGCTCGGGCGAGTGGATTCGATTGACCAGTTGGTTGAACGTGACGTTGTATTCCGCGGGCGTGCTCTGGAAAATCAGTTGGTCGTCCATATAAAACCGCACGCCCAGGTCGGCGTGTTCCAGGGCCAGTTCGTACCCGCGGCCTGGTGTGAGGGGCGGCAATGTGGCGGCCTGTTCGGTGCGGCCTTGCTGGGTTTCGTACACCAGGCAGGCCGTACCGTCGGCGGTCAATTCGACGCGGAATTTGTCGGTGAAACTGGTGAGCCCCAGCGAAACGGCGGCGTCGGCGGCCGCGGGGATGAACACGCAGGACAGCCGCAAATCGGTCACGATGTCGCGGTCGTACGCGGGCGAATTGGACTCGAAATAGTTGTAGCTGCAGTGGGGCAGAAAGGTCTCTCGCGTCGCCCGGAGTTCGAGTCGGGCCCGTTGTCCGCCCGCGAAGAGGAACGTCCGTCCTCCGTTGGCGGGGGTCCATCGGCCTTCGTCGCCGGCGGGGACCCAGCGCGGCGTGTCGGGCGCCTGGGCGAGGTCGGGGATGTAGTCGTTGTCGTAGAGCAGTTGCCACATGGCGTCTTGGACGGCCTTGGGCTTGGTGGCGACGCGGAACTCACCGTCGCCGCGGTCGATGAACACGTCGCCGTGGACAATCACGAGCGTCTCGCCGGGCAGCCCGACCAGCCGCTTGATGTACATCATGTGGTTGTCCTGCGGATTGCGGAACACGACGACGTCCCATCGCTGGGGTTCGAGGAGCTGGTAGAGGTATTTCAGCACGAGGACACGGTCGCCGGCGCTGGAGGGGACATAGCCGCTGACGGCGGCGCGGCAGTTGGGGCATCGGGCGCCGGACACGGTCTGGAGCCGCGTGGTGCTGTCGGGAACGAAATCGGACGGGGCGAAATCGAAGGACATCTTGCAGGCGTCGCACTGGAGCGTGAAATGCTGCCCCAGCAGCGTGGTGGCCATCGAGCCGGTGGGAATGACAAAGGCCTCCAGCACAAACGCGCGCAGCACAAACGCCAGGATGATCGCCACCCAGATGCTCTGGACCGTGTCCCGAATCAGCCGCAACTCATTCTGCGCGTCGGTGTGCTCCGCCATTTGCATATCGTAGCGTGAATGTCGCGAAACGCCAAGGGGAGACTTCCGTCAGGAGAGACTTCCGTCAGGGGAGACTTCCGTCAACAAAAGCTGCCCGGCGGCACATAAACTGTGCTACGATAGAAACACCATGATGTCGAACTCCGAAACGTCGATCGACCGTGAATTGCTGTCGGTGATTCAGCGGTCCGTGCCGTTGGTGGCGCATCCGTATTCGCGGCTTGCGAACGAGTGGTCCGTCACGCCCGATCAGGTGATGCGTCGGGTTGCCGCGTTGCGGGCGGCGGGGGTGATTCGCGAGATCAGCGGGATTTTCGATGCGGCCGCGTTGGGCTATGTCCAAACCCTGGCGGCTTTTGCCGTGCCGGAGGATCGGCTGGCGTGGGCGGGGCGGACGGTGGCGGAGCATCCGGGGGTGTCGCACTGCTACGGCCGCGGGCATGAGGTGAATTTGTGGTTTACGCTGGCCCTGTCGCCGGGCAGCGCGTTGGGATTGGAGCCAACGATTCACCATCTGGCGGCCGTCTGTCGCGCGAAACGCACGTTGATTCTGCCGACGCTCACGCGGTACAAACTGCATGTGCATTTCGGCGAGGCCTGTGGCGAGGGCGATGCCCGTAGCACGGGCGTCCCGCCCGTGAGTTGCATGGGCGTCTCGCCCATGCAACGCCAGCCACTGGACCGGACGTCCACATCACAGCTACATGCGAGCGAAACGGCGGCGCCATGCGTCGAGCATGGGCGAGACGCCCATGCGACTCACGGGCGGGACGCCCGTGCTACGCGGCTCACCGAGGCCCAAATCCTCGCCGTTCGGGCGTTGCAGGTGGATTTGCCGGTGCAGTCGGACCCGTTTTCGCCGCTGGCGGAATTGGCCGACACGAGCACCGAGGGACTGTTGCAGCATGCGGCGGACTTGTCGCGGCTGGGCGTGCTGCGGCGATACGCGGCCGTGCTGCATCATCGACAGGTCGGCGGGGCGGTCAACGTGCTGGTGGCGTGGGAGGCGGACGAGGCTGCCGTCGACGCGGCCGGTCAGGCGTGCGCCGCGTTGCCGCAGATCAGCCACTGTTACCGCCGGGCGCGGGCGAGCGACTGGCCGTTCGATTTGTACACCATGATTCACGGTCCCACCCGCGAGCACTGCCTCGACACCGTGCAATCGGTCATCGCCCTCACCGGCCTGCACCGCCGGTGCGAACTTTGGACAACGGCGGAGTTCAAAAAACAACGCGTCAAACTCCTGGGACCCGAGGAGCGGCAGTGGGAGACGGCGTAATCTTTTTGTATGATAGGGCCATGGGCCGACATGGAACATTCACGGGCGGGATCGACTTGCCCGACGAGAAGCACCCGACGAAGGACCGCGCCGTCGAGGCGTTTTCGTTGTCCGCGTCGTCGGTGGTGCGGGTTCCGCTGTCGTGGGACGGCCGGGCCGGTGCGGTCGTCGTCGTGTCGGCGGGTCAGCGGGTGCGGGCGGGCGAGCGGATCGCGCGGGCGGTCACCGGCGGCGTGGACGTGTTTGCACCGCTGGCGGGCGTGGTCGGGCCGGTCGGCCGCGTTCGCGTCGCGTGCGGCGGGGAGTGGGAACTCGTGGACGCGCTCGAACTGGGCGACCTGGGCCCATGGACGCTGCCGGCGTCCGAATCCGCGTCCGAATCCGAACCGTCGTCCGAACCCGCGTTCGACTGGCGGGCCTGCGACGGCGACGCGCTGCGCGACCGCCTGGCCGAGGGGCACCTCGTTCTTCATCGCCGCCGCCCCGAACCGCTGACACCGTTTGTCGAGCGTGCCCGGCGGCGGTCCGTGCGGACGCTCATCGTCAACGCCATGGAGCATCAGCCGTACGTGACGGCGGACCATCGCGTGCTGGCCGAGCACGGCCGGGGCGTGCTCACGGGGGCGGCCATTCTCGCGCGGGCGATCGGTGTCCGCCAGACGCATCTGGCCGCCGACCACCGAAGCGTGCGTACGTACGGCGACTTGCCGTCGGCGGCGGAGGAACTGGGCGTCCACTTGGTGGCGCTCACGCATAAGTACCCCATCGGCGCGGACACGATTCTGGTGAACGTCCTCACGCGGCGCGAAACGCCCGTCGGCGGCGAGGTGATGGACGTCGGGTCGGCCGTGGTCGACGCGGCGACGTGTTTGGCCGTTTTCGGCTGGGTCGTTTGCGGACAGCGGCCCGCGGGTCGCGTGGTGACCGTCGCGGGCGAGCGGGTGGTCCGTCCCGGAAATGTGTACGTCCCGTGGGGCCTGAGCGTCGCCGAGGTGCTGTCGGCGGTCCCGGTTTTGCACGGTGGTCCGATGGCGGCGCTGGACTGCCCGCCCGACGCGGTGGTCGGACCGGCCACCGACGCGCTGCTGGCCATTCGCATGCCCAAACACCAGTCGCCGGGCGTTTGCATTCGTTGCGGCTGGTGCACGGATTACTGCCCCGCGCGGTTGAACGTGACGGCCTTGAACGACACGTTCGAACTGGGCCGCGTGGATCAGGCGCGGAAACTCGGTGTCGAGGCGTGCATGGGCTGCGGCGTCTGTTCGTACGTTTGTCCGGCGAGGCTGCCGCTGTCGCAGCGCGTGAGGTCGTTGCGGCGGATCGTCGCGTCACACCGTAGCACGGGCGTCCCGCCCGTGAGTCGCATGGGCGTCTCGCCCATGCAACGTGGCCCTGGGAGCGACGGTTCGGAGTCGGCTGGGGCGGCCACGTTGTCGCGTGATGAAACTCCCGCCAACCGCGCCACGGGCGAGACGCCCGTGGGACGCATGGGCGAGACGCCCATGCTACGATTTGAAAGGAAAACGATGCCATTTTCACTACAAGAATACGCCGCCTCGCCCCGCGTCACCGACGGCGCCTGGGGGACGCAGTTGGTGCGTCGCGGGCTGACGCCGGGGATGGCGCCGGAGTTGTGGAACCTTCAGCAGCCCGACCTCGTGCTCGCCGTCGCCGAATCGTACATCCAGGCCGGCAGCGACGTCATCCTCTCCAACACCTTCGGCGCCAACCGGTTCGCCCTTCGCGGCCATCGGCTGGAGGAGCAGGCGACCAAACTCGCCGAGGCCGGGGCGCTGATCTCCCGCCGGGCCGCCGACGGAGCGAAGTCCGCCGGCCGCGACGTGAAGGTCTTCGCGTCGCTCGGGCCCACGGGTGTGATCGTGATGATGGAGGAGGTCCGTCTTGACACGCTGTCGGCCGCGTTCGCCGAGTCGGCCGAGGCGCTGGCGTTCGGCGGGGCCGACGCGATCGTGCTGGAGACGTTTAACGAACTGGACGAGTTGAAGATCGCCCTGGAGGCCGTCAAGCACGCCACCAGCCTGCCGGTGGTCGCCTGCCTGACGTTCTCGTCAGGCCCGGACAAATCGCTGACGATGATGGGCAACAGTCCGGAGGATTTGGCCAAGGCGGCCCGGTCGCTGGGCGCCGACGCGGTGGGCGCCAATTGCGGCGTCGGGCCCGACAATTACGTGGCCGTCGCGAGGCGGCTGCGGGCGGCGTGCGACCTGCCGATCTGGATCAAAGCCAACGCCGGACTGCCCGAGGTCGTCCGCGGTGTGACTACATTTCCGATGGGCCCGAAGGAATTCGCCGCCCACGGCCGCGAGTTGCTTAAGGCCGGCGCGAATTTTATCGGCGGCTGCTGCGGCACGACCCCGGCGTTCATCGAGGCGTTGCGCGACATTTTTTAGCCGCGAATTACGCGAATTTCTCAAAAACATTCGCGCAATTCGCGAAATTCGCGGCTAAAAATCTACGACAGGCCGCCCTCACACCGTGTACGTGCCTGCCGTGGTCGTTCCGCCTTCGCCGGTCCAGTTGGTGTGGAAGAACTCGCCGCGCGGAGCGTCGGTGCGTTCGTACGTGTGGGCGCCGAAGTAGTCCCGCTGGGCCTGGAGCAGATTGGCGGGCAGGCGTTCGCTGCGGTAACCGTCGAAATAGGCCAGCGCGGAACTCATCGCCGGAACGGGCACGCCGGTGGCGACGGCGTGGCCGATCACGCGACGCCAGGCGGGGGCGGCCGCCGTCACGGCGGCGCGGAAGTACGGAGTCACCAGCAGGTTCACCAGATTGGCGTCGGCGGTGTAGGCGTCTTTGATTCGGCCGAGGAACTGGCTGCGGATGATGCACCCGCCCCGCCACATCAGGGCGACGTCACCGAAGTTGAGGTTCCATTTGTACTCCGCCGCGGCGGCCCGCATGAGTTGGAAACCCTGCGCGTACGAGCAGATTTTCGCGGCGTAGAGGGCGTCGCGGATGTCGTTGACGAAGGCGTCACGGTTGGCGACCGTCGCGGCCGCCGCCGGACCGGCGAGAATCTTCGACGCGGCGACGCGTTCGTCCTTGATCGCCGACAGGCACCGCGCGAACATGGCCTCGGCGATCAGCGTCACCGGAATGCCCAGGTCGCTGGCACTGATGACCGTCCATTTTCCGGTGCCCTTTTGGCCGGCCGTGTCGAGGATCACGTCCACCATCGGCCGACCCGTTTTTTCGTCCTTTTTCTTCAGAATGTCCGCCGTGATTTCGATGAGGTAACTGTCGAGATCACCCGCGTTCCACTGGCTGAAGATGCCGCCCATCTCGTCGGCGGACAGTCCCGCCGCCCGCAGAAGGGCGTAGGCTTCGCAGATCAGTTGCATGTCGCCGTACTCGATGCCGTTGTGGATCATCTTGACGTAATGCCCCGCGCCGTCGGAACCGACCCACTGGCAGCAAGGCCCGTCGTCGACCTTGGCGGCGATGGCCTGGAACACGTCCTTGACGTGCGGCCAGGCGGCGGGCGACCCGCCGGGCATGATGCTCGGACCGTGACGGGCCCCCTCCTCGCCGCCGGAAACGCCCGTGCCGATGTACAGCCGCCCCGCGCTCTCGACGCGACGCGTCCGGCGCACCGTGTCCTGGAAATTGCTGTTCCCGCCGTCGATGATGATGTCGCCCTCCGCCAGCAGCGGCAGCAGGTGCTCGATGAACTCGTCCACCGCCGCCCCGGCCTTGACCATCAACATCACCCGCCGAGGCCGCTTGAGCTGCCCGATCAACTGCTCCAGGCTGTGGGCCCCGACGATGGTTTTGCCCCCGGCCTCGGCGGCGAGAAAATCGTCCACCTTCGACACCGTGCGATTGTACACCGCGACGGTGAACCCGTGGTCGGCCATGTTCAGCACAAGGTTCTGCCCCATGACGGCCAGACCGATCAACCCAATGTCCGCGACTGCGTTCTGTTGAGCCATTTGTGGTTCCTTTGTTTTGTGAACGGTCATTCTAGCAGGACAAACCGGCCAAGGGAACCACCCTACAGCAGTAGGCTGTTAGACTTTCAGGCTGTTAGACGGTCAGGAAAGGATCCCCAGGAATTTGAACCGTTGGGTCCGCTCCAGCAGCCCGACGACGACGGCCGCAAACACAATGGAACTGGCGGCCGTGGCCAGGAACAGGGCCAGATTATTCACCACACCCGCCTGTTCATACCAGTATTGGAAGAAACGATGGGAACAATAGATCAGCAGGCTCATCCGCCGCAAATAGGGAAAGAACCAACGGTCCGTCGACGCGACGTTTGTCAACAGCACAAACAGCAGCGCCACCACGGGCACCATGAACAGGTAGGCCTGCACAGAACCGTCATAGGCAAAATCAAAGGTGCTGCTGCTCAGGAAAAATACCTCCGCCGTCAGCGCGGCCACGGAAACCATCAGCAGCAACAGAACCGCCGCCTTCCTGGAAATCGTCGGGCGGTTCTGCGCCAGCATGGCGCCGAAGAGCACAAAGATGAACCCGGACGGAATCCGGATGGGCAGCTGGTTGACGTAACGCCTGCTCGCGTTGTGCAGGGCGGACAGCACGTCGCTCTGGCCGAAAATAAGCGGGGAATACTTGGTCAGGAACATGACCGCGACGTAAACGCCCACGGCGATGATCAGAATCGTTCGTGACGCCATATAACGGTGCAGCATGTACACGATGAGAATCAGGACGATCGACGCCAACACGTACCACAATTGAGACCCCACGCCCAGTGCGATCAGAAACCCCTTGATGACCTGGAATGCGCCCGCGGTATACCCGCCATACTGGAAACCGAAATGGAAACGCGGAATGCTGTAGATCATGGACCAGACCAGATAGATTTTCGCCATTCGAAAAATATATTTCCTCAGCCGCCCGGCGGCGTCTCCGTCCTCATGGTTTCTGACCTGCGCAAGGTTTATTTTTCGAAAGAAAAAGAAACTCGACGTCACAAAGAAAAACGGAACGCCGATCTTGGCCAGGACCATCGTGACGAAGAAATTCAACGTCTCATTGACCTGTTTGAACACATACGTGTGCATCGCAACGATGAGAATGGCGGCGGTGACTCGCGCGATGTCGATGGCGTTGAAATTTTTTGACGTTGACAACGACTGCGGTTTGGAGGCGACAGGAATTTCCGCCACCTGGATGTCCGTCATGGGTATCCCTCGTTCTGAAACACGCAACCGCTCCCCGGTATTCGCCCCGGTAACAACGAATACCGGCAACCGGCCACCGGAAGGAATGAACGATCAAAACGTACACACTTTGATCGTTCGAAACACGAGGAACATTTTACTGTAACGTTTCGTTTTACGTCAAGAATTTTCGCGAAAATCCAGAAAACTCCGAAAATTTCATCTCTTCGCTCACCCCGCACCGTCGTTTTCCGCCGAGCGTGGACCACTGCCAAAACGTGTACTTTCTGATATCCACATTTGTACTCCCCGCCCTCGACTCGCCGGACCGACCGTTGTAGAATGGTCACATGGCCAAGCGAGATTATTACGAGGTGCTGGGGGTGGGGCGCGACGCCACGCCGTCGCAGATCAAGGCGGCGTATCGCAAGCTGGCGCGGAAATTTCATCCCGACGTGAACAAGGCCCCCGACGCGGAGGAAAAATTCCGCGAAGCCACCGAGGCCTACGAAGTCCTCAGCGACGACAAGCGCCGCCCGATGTACGACCAGTTCGGCCATGCGGGACCCACCCACGCGGGTCCCGGCGGAGGACAATGGCGGGGCCCCCGCGGCCAAACGACGACCGTGGACTTCAACGACATTTTCGGCGGCGGATTCGCCGGAATGAGCCTGGAGGAAATTCTCGGTTCGCTGAGCGGCGGGCAGGGCGGCCATCGTCGCCCCCGCCGCACCGGCGGACGCGGGGCCAACCCCTTCGGCGGACAGGGCGGAAACCCGTTCGGCGGAATCTACTCCGGCGACGTCATCGGCCAGGACATCGAGCACCCGCTGACCCTCGACTTCATGCAGGCCGTCCACGGAACGACGACCTCGTTGCGGCTGGTCGGCGACAACGGAACCGAAACGATCAACGTCCGCATCCCTCCGGGCGTGAAAGAGGGTTCGCGCGTCCGCGTCCGCGGAAAAGGGCAGGCCGGACCCGGCGGAGTGGGCGACCTGTACATCGTCACGCACATCGGCGAGCACCCGTACTTCCGCCGCGAAAATAACGACATCATCCTCGACGTTCCGCTGAGCCTGACCGAGGCGGCGCTCGGGGCCAAAATCGACGTGCCCACCGTCGACGGCGGACGTATGACCGTCACCATTCCGCCGGGAATGGCCAGCGGGCAGAAACTTCGCCTTCGCGGCAAGGGGGTCGCCCCGCCCGGCGTCGAACCCGGTGACCAGTACGTCGTGGTCAAAATCGTCCCGCCGAGAAACCTCTCCGCGAAGGGGCGGCGGCTGGTGGAAGAACTCAACGAGACCGACCCCTACGACCCTCGCAAGGATGTGCCATGGCGAACGACGTGACCCCGCAACAGGCCGATGCCGACGACGACACCGACGCCCGGCTCGCGATTCACCGTCGCGTGCGGCGGGGGCTGTGGACGCTCGCGGTCACGCTGTTGATCGCCGGTGGAATGATGTGCTACCTGATGGCGATGGTGCTGTCCGCGGCCGGAAAAACCGCCGACCCGCAACGGCGGGACTTCCTGGCCAAACTGGCGCTCATCTGCCTGCTGACGGTGCTGTGGGACTTCATCCTGCTGATCTGGGTCGCCTGGCGGATCATCGCCTACCGCCTGAGACCGACGCGTCACGCCCCGACCCCGTACGTGAATGCCTGGGCCCTCGCCGGCCGACGCTTCCGACTGCGAAAATCCGCCCCCCCCCCCGACGACGAAGACGACCCCCGCCCCAACGACAACCCCGACTGGCGAAAACCGACCTAAGTTTTGCATTGACATTGCTCCCTCATAAGACTACGCTCACGATATCGTAACGGTCTCTGGACATGATCGCCCCTTTGCCATAAGGAGTAAGGCCATGACGTATCGCCTGGCGGCCGCACTGCTGTCGGCTGTGGTTGTTGTCGCGTTGACGGCTGTTCCCGCGCGGACGGCCCCGGAAGCCCCCGAATCGACCATCGAATGGGAATTGAACATCGACCTCCAGCCGCTGGCGTCGATCCAGGTGGCGGTTCCGGGTTCGAAAACACCGCAGATGTTCTGGTTCCTCCGCTACACCGTGAGCAATCACACCGACGAAGACCAGGTGTTCGCCCCCGAGGTGTTCCTGTACACCGACACCGGCGACGTCATCCGTTCCGGTAAGGACGTTCCGCCGGCGGTGTTCGCGCGGATCAAGTCCAGTTTCAACGATCCGCTGCTGAAGGACCAGACCTCGATCACGGGCAAACTGCTCCAGGGCGAGGACAACGCCAAAAACGGCGTGGCCATTTTCCCGAACTTCGACCCCAAGGCCGGCGTGGTGGAAATTTTCATCGGCGGGCTGAGCGGCTACACCGAGACCCTCCAACTGCCCGTGCCCGTGACGGTGACCGAACGCAACATCAAGGGCACGCCCCGCGAGGTCGAAAAGACGGAACTGACGCTGGCCAAAACCCTGCGGCTGAAGTACCGCCACCCCCTCGATCCGGCCGGCAAGCCCATTGAAAGCAAACTGGTGCTCCAGTCCAAGGACTGGGTGATGCGCTGAACGGTTGCGAGAACACATAAAAAACGGCATGGGCCAACAACGCCCATGCCGTTTTTTATGTGTTCAGGTGTTCCTAGTTTTGGTCCAATTTTCGAATCTCCGCTGCCACGCGGTCATGATCGCTGATCGCGATCCGCGATCGGAATGTAGAACTGACGTCACAACACCTCGCCCGATTTGCAACCGAACAGCGAATACCTGTTGGCTACTGGCTGTTTGGACCAAAAAACGTCGGCCCGGCGGACGATGTGTCCGGGTACCGGGCCGACGCCGGTTGCCTGCGGTGCAGGCGCGGACCGGCTACCGCAGGCCACCTTTGGGAAGTTTCCGCACCGAATGACCTCCTTCCGTAAAGGGCCCTGTCCAGCCGTCGCCGGGCACTACGACCGCCAGGCCGCCGGACTCTCCTCCCCACGGCCATCGCCGAGGGACCGCACGCGGGCAAAAACCCGCTGACAAGGCATCGAGTGTCCCGACGCCTCCACTCCCAACTATACGAAACACCCACGCCTCCAGGCAAAAAAATGACAAGAATGCACGGTGAAATCACGCCAAAAATTCCGCCGTTTCCTCGTGACAGCGACAAGTGACAAGCGACCAGTGACAAGAGAAGGAATGTCTTGTCTTTCAAAACCATCGCCTCCAACGAGAGCGACGAGTACAACAAAACTTTCCTGCTCTTGTCGCTTGTCACTTGTCGCTGGTCACGATGATAGACATAATTTAGACACAATTGCCCTGATGACGGACGGCTTTTCATGGAGACGGCCATGACTCGACGGTTCACGGTTTTTTCGCGGTGCGGGTGGATGGTGGCGGCGGTTTTGTTTTCGCTGTTGCCGCTGGGCGCGGCGGCGTACACGGGGCAGACCGATGCCGTCGGCGGGGTGTCGGCGACCATTGGGAACATCGAAGCCGTGACGGCGCTGAATGCGCCGCGCGAGGTGACGGTGTCGTTCAAGAACGACGCGGCGACGGCCGTTACGGTGTCGCTGTCGGCGCGGTCGATTGAACCGGTGACGGCGGCGTTCACCGCCAAAACGCTCGATGTGCCGGCCGGCGGGTCGGCGAACGCGACGTTGCGAATCACCTGCGGCGACGGAACGTACAACGCTCACTACCCCGTGCACGTGCTGGCGGAGTTCCAGCGCGACGGAAAAACATTCGCCCTCAAGCCGGTGCAGGTGTTCACGGTCAATGTCCGCGACGGGGCCGGGGCAGGACGCAAATTGGCCGGGCGTTCCGAAGGCGGCCGCGAGGTGTTCGTCGGCGAAACCGTCGCCGACGCAAAAAATCTGCCGCTGCTGATCGTGCCCGATGGAGGCGGCGTCGCCCTGACGCAAACCGACGCCTATCGCGTGCTCTGGTGGCGGGACCGTGAACGCGACGCGGGCCCCCGCGTGCTGGCCGTCGGTTGGCAAGGCCGCGAGGACACCAGCGGGATGAATTTCGCCAGGGTGCTCATCTCGCGCGGCGGCGTCAGCCGGCAGTCGCTGATTATTCATCCGCCGTACCAGGGCGGCGCGGGCACGATGTTCACCGAGTACCGCGTCCGGCTGCCCAAAACCACGCCGATCACGTTTTCGAGTTTCGTCGCCATGCGGGACATCTATCCGCCCGAACCCGAGAGCGACGGCGTGACCTTCGCCGTGTGGATCGGCGAGGAAAAAATCGCCGAAAAACACTGGAACGAAAAAACGTGGGGACCGCTCGAAGCCGACCTGTCGAAATTCGCCGGCCAAACCGTGCTGCTGCGCCTCCAGAGCGACCCCGGCCCGAAGCGCGACACCACCTGCGACGGCGCGTACTGGGGCACGCCCCTGCTCCGCGTCGGCCAGCCGCCCAAGCAACTGACGGCGGAGGAAAAGAAGGTGATGTTCGAAGAAAACCTCAAGGCCCTGAAGGAGGGCAAATCCACGGCGAAGTCATTTGACGCCCGCGAGGCCACCGTGGGACGGACAGTCGTGTACGAACTCGACGGCGGCCTGCGGGCAGCGGTCACGTTTGGCCATTACGGTTTCCTCGACGGTGTGATCGGCTTTGGTGACCACGACCGCCAAGTGCAATACGACGGCGTGCGTGTGAACGTCGACGGTCAGCCGGTCGGAGGCGAAGCGTCCGCACTGGCATGGTCGGAATTGATGCCCACATCGGTGACGTATGCGGTGACACAAAATGTCGACAGTCTGGGCAAACGTTACAATTTGAACTACAGCATCCGCTCTGACGGCTTCACAGTCCATCCCAACGGCTCCGCCCTACACCTCAATGTTGGTTGCGTATGGCACCCACAGGCGATTACGAACATTGAACTTGGCCCCGCGACGCGGCATGCGGATCGAGTGTATTTTGGCCACGGCTATTGCATCGACCAGCCGGAGCGGTTCGAAGTTCGCAACGGCGGGCACGAATTGTCGACCAGTCATGTGGGGTTCGATTTCGACAATGGGCTGTCGATACTGCTCGCGACCACCACGCCGCCGGAAAAGTTGATCGTCGACCCGGCCAGCAAAACGTACACGCTCAGCGTCAACCCCGGCACACGGCTAATCCTGCTGCCCGGCGTGAAAGGCGCGATGGACTGTGCGATCCGCTATCGGCCGCTGTACGACAAAAAGGCCGCCCCCGGTGTCGCAAAAAAGGCGGGGCGGTTCGTCTTCGACGTCTGGGGCGGCCGTTACGGCGACCACCTGGCGAAAATCCGCGAACAGATCGACTACGGTGTCACCGACGCGCTGATCGTCATTCACGACTGGCAGCGCTGGGGCTACGACAATCGCCTGCCCGACATCTGGCCGCCGGCCTCCAAGTACGGCACGCTGAACGAGATGAAGGAACTGCTGGATTTGTGCAAAAAACACAACATTCTCTACGCCCTGCACGACAACTACATCGACATCTATCCCGACGCGGACGATTTTTCGTACGACCTGGTGTCGTTCGAAGCCAACGGCCTGCCGCGGCGGGCGTGGAACAACGTTCACATCGGCTCGCAGAGCTACCAACTCCGCCCCGACAAGATCGCGCCGCTGCTCGAACGAAATTTTCACCAAATGCTGGCGGACGGCTTCTCGCCGACGGCGTATTTCGTGGACGTCTTCGCGTCGATGCCCTTGCACGACTTCTGGGACCGCGACGGCCGACGGCACAGCCGAACGGAAATGCTCGCCCACTGGAACCAATCCTTCGACACGATCCGCCAGCGGCTGGGCGGCGCCGTCACGATCAGCGAAGCCGGCAGCGATTTCCTCATCGGCCACCTTGACGGCGCCGACTGCCAGTTCCTCACCCTCGCCGACGAACCGGGCGAGTCCCGCAACGTCGTCCGCTGCAAAGGCTGGATTCGCGTGCCCTGGTTCGACGCGGTGAACCACACGCGCTTCAGCCTCCACGGGGTCGGCTACGAGTACCGCTACGCCGCCAACCGGGGCCTGGAACTGTACGGCTACATGAGCGACGACTACATGACCTCCGAGGTCCTCACCGGCCATGCGTTGCAGGTCGGTCACGACAACATCGGCCGAGACAGCGTGCGAAAATACTGGCTGCTCCAGGGCGTCGCGCGAAACCTCGCCGACGCGGAAATTACCGAAGTTAATCTTCCTAAGGACATGTTCCGCCCGCCGGACCGAGGGGCGGAGATGGGAATGAGCAGATACTCCATCATGTGGTCCAACGGTACGCTCATTGAGATGCCGACGACCGCTCAGGGCGAACCCTCTCCTCCGCTCATGGTGATCATGGGTGACAATCTCCTTGCCGGCATTTTTCCCATGTCCAGTTTCGGCACACGGCAGTTTCCCGAACGGTTCGACGAGCAACTCGTCGAGTTTTCCGATGCCCTCGTCGGCGACGAGCGGTGGGTGTACTTCAATCCGCGGCAGTACGGCAGCGGCGCCCTGCCGGTGATGCCGACGGCCAAATCGTTCGAGCAGGCCGGCGACAACCAATTCAAACTCGCCGTCGAGTGGAACGTGCTGTCGTCGCTCAAGGCCCGGCACGAGATGCGGCGGGATGTGAAGAATTACAACTACTTCCTACACCTCGAACCGCCGCAGATGAACTGGTACGATCAGCCGAAATTAACGGTCATCGGCGGCGGCAAGCCGCCCACGCCGGTGTCGGAGTGGGAGAAAAGCTGGACGCAGAATTTCGACATCACGGTCCCCAGCGATCTGCCCGGAGGCGTGTATAACGTGCTGGTCGGCCTGTGGGACGCCGACGGCACCAAAGAACGCGCCGACCTGCTGGGCCCCTGCCCCGGCCATCGCCGCATCCTGCTGGGACGGCTGACCGTCCAGCGCGGCGGCGCGACGAAACTCACCTTCGCGCCGGAAACCGAATCCCCCGACCGCTTCGCCCGCCTGCTGCCGGCGCCGAAGGAAGCCCTCGACGCCATCGTCGCGTCCGGAGAGAAACGCCCGTCGCTGCCGTTCCCGCTCCGCGCCACCGGCGGAGTGCAACTGCGTTACGCCAAAACCGCCGCCGTCGGCGACGACATACCCGACCGTCTCGAACTGACCGTCACCCCGCTGCCGGGCGAACCAGCCACGCGGGTGGTCATCCTCGCCGACGATTCGTTACGTTCGCTCGTGCCGAAAACCCCGTACACCACCTGCGATTCGCTGACGGCCGTGGACCGCGCCGGCAAAACACTCCGCGACGTCCCGCACACACTCGAACACGGCGAACTCCGATTCGAAACCCGGTTCGGCGAATTCGCATATAAAATCGTGCTGAAAAAATAGCCGCGAATGAGCGATTATTTTCCGCAGCACTTTTTGTATTTTTTGCCGCTGCCGCAGGGGCAGGGGTCGTTTCGGCCGACCTTCGGCTCCGCGTGAATCGGCGCGGTTACGGAATATCCGTGTTCGCGGTAGTCGCGCATGCGGGCCTCATCTTCCTCCTCGTCCTCGAAATCCTCGTCGCCGAAATCGTCATCGTCGTCCCAGCCGTCATCCAGATCGTCGTCGAGCTCATCCTCGTCGTCGCCCAGCGACGACAGGATGCTGTACTCGCGATTGGCCAGTTCGTCGGAGACCAGGCCCAGACCTTCCACGCCCAGTTCCGCCCGCACTTCGCTCCAGTTGCCGCACACCGAGAGATCCACGCGGTCGGCCGCGTACGCCCGTTCGACCACCTCGGCGATTTCCGCCGGCGCGACGACCTCGGCCTTCACGAGATCCAAAAGATCGCCCAGAATAAACCCGTTGAGCAGCGGGGGCGTCTCCTCAAACCGCGACAGCGCCTCCCGCAGCGCCTTCACCGCCTCGTCGCGGGCCCGTGAACCATTTTCCGCCACGCAACGCAATCCGCCCGCCACCGCCGACCGGGCATAAAGCCGGTGCGCGCCGTCGGCAAGGTATTCACGCAAAGGCCCCACCGCCGCCTCGCCGAAACAACCGAACGCCTCCGGAAACTCCATGGAAAACCAATCGTCCCCGCTGGTCGACAGCGGGTCGAGCATCTCCAGCAGCATCGCGACGGTTTCGGGCGCCCGCAACTGCGCCAAACACCGCCACGCGTGAATGGGCGCGAAACCGGCGATGTGCTTCGGGTCGTCAGGCCAATCGTCCTGCGGCTCCAGCCACCGCTTCGCGATGGCCACCAACTCCGGCACGTCCGCCGCCGACAATCGCAGCAACGACACATAATCCACCTGCCCCCCCGCCCATGCCGGCTCGTTCCGCGGATCGCCAAACATCTCCAACCGATTCAACAACTCCGATTTTTCCGGCCCATCCTCGGGCGTGTTTTCCGCTGGTTCCGTCATGTCACACCTTTCAAAAAATTACGAGATGCCCCCAGTGTACCGCGCCACGACCGACGTGCAATGCTCCGTTTCAAATTCGGATTTTCGGATTTTCGTGCTTTCCATTGGCCGGTTTGCATCGTAGAATAACGAGTGAATGTGGTCACCCGACCTCTTTCCTCGGGGGCGAATTGGATTCGACCGGGCGAGGGAGGTGCCGGTGGCGTGCCCAGGTTCCAAGGAGGCCTGGTAAAACACCTTGGATCAATGTGTACTTGCCAATAACCAAATGGCGATGGCTGCCTAACTAGGCAACCCGTCTTCGGGACCTTGCCCGCGAGGTCCCGCGGACGCAAACAGCGGGCTGCGTCGGCGTGGAGTGGCCTGGTTCCCTCGCCGACAAAGAACCCGTCAGGCTGGTCGCGTCGTGTGCCTGTCGGAGGGCGACGCCGCGGCGAGATCAATCCACCGACTACGCACGTAGAAACCGTCACCAAAACGTCACGGGACGCGGGTTCGATCCCCGCCGCCTCCATCCGCCACGCTCCTTGCCATTTCGCGGCAAGGAGCGCAGAAAGACGAAAACAGGCCGTTTTTCGAATTTCGGATCCGTCACTCGATCGGCTGGTCTTTTCCGAAGTCCGCCTGCGCGATCCAGAGGAAGGCGATGAAGCCGATGACGAACAATCCCACCAGCGCCGTCGCCACACCGTCCAGGCCGGCCATCGCCAGGAGGATCGCCAGCGGGAGGGCCAAGAACAGGCCGATCGTGTACGCGCCGAGAATGACGCGCTTCCGCCGCCATTTCGTCTCGTAGGTGCCGGCCACCGGCATGACCATCGCGGCGAACAAAATGCCCAAGGACAAAAACGGCGTCCGGTGCTCCGCCAGACCCTCGATGAGCGACCCGACGGTTCCGGTCAGCGTAGCACTGTCGCTGAGGTTGTCATCCACCGTCACCGCGGCCGCGACGAAGGACGCAACCGCCGCCAGCAGCAGAACGGCGATGATGTTCGTCGCCCGCCGCTCGTCGCGCGTGAGCACCATCCGCCCGAACTTGTCCAGCCGCAGCAGCAAGTTGAAAATCGGCTTGGCGGTCCACGTGAGGTAGACAAACGCCAGCAGCGGAACCACCAGCCACGGACTGATCGCCCGCGCCACCCGAATGATCAAAATCACGCCGATAATGAGAGGCCATTTGATCCGCGAACTGGAACGCTCCAGCCACAGGAAGTACCGAAGGATCGGCCTGTACAGAAACCGCCGGGCCCTGAGCGATTCGAGCATCCCCAGCCGGGCCCATTCCATTCCGGGCTGACGACGCAGCGCCTCGGCGAAATGCTCCGCCGCCTCGTCGTAGCGGCCTTGTTGGAGTTTGATCCACCCGGCCGAGGCGTGGCTGTGGGCGTTGTCGGGGTCTTGTTCGAGGGCGTGCTGGGCGGCGGAGGCGGCTTCGGATTTTCGTCCCAGGAGCAGCAGGGCCCGGCTTCGCATGGTGGCGCAGTCGGTGTTGGTGGGGTCGTGTGCGAGTCCCTCGTCGGCGGCGCGGAGCGCGGAGTCGGGGTTTTCCATTTGGAGGAACAGGCTGGCGCGGAGGGCGTGGTAGTCGGCGTCTTCGGGGTCGAGGCGGATGGCCTCGGCGAGGGCGTCGAGCGCGGCCGGGAGTTCGTCCACCGCGTCGAGGACGCAGGCGTGGGCGTAGTGGGCCAGCGGAAGGTCCGGGCCGTTGGCGATGGCGTTTCGGGCCTCGGTCAGCGCGGCCGAGTTCCGCCGCAGGTCGCGCAAACACAGCGCCAATAACGCCTGGTACACCGGCTGATCCGGTTCGTCCGCCAGCGCGAGGCGCAACTCCCGCTCCGCCAACTCAGGCCGATGCTGCGTCAACAACACACGGGCACGTTCAAAGTGTGGATTCATTTCAGCTTTAAGTAACTCAAGATATCATCGTAAATTCCACCGACGTTGGAATACACCGCGTGGTTGCGGGCCGTGGCGAACCATTCGCGGGTGGTGGCCTTCTGGTCCTTCATGGCCGCGAGCAGGTCCCTGGTGGTCAGCGGCTGAATGGTTCCCGTGCGTGCGGCGTCGCGGAGTTTGCCCTCGACGGCGAGTTCGACGGTGGCGGACAGGTCGGCACCGCTGAAGTGTTCGGCCTTTCGCGCGATGGCGTCGTGGTCGATGTCGCGGCTGGGTTTGTCCCGCAGCAGCAGGCGAAGGATGGCCGCCCGTGCGTCGGCGTCGGGCGGGGGGACGAACAGCACGCGGTCGAAGCGTCCGGGACGGCGAAAGGCCGAGTCCAGGTGCCACGGCGCATTGGTGGCCGCGAGAATGAGCACGCCGTCATTGGAGGATTTGACCCCGTCCAACTCGGCGAGAAACTGGTTGATCAGGTGCCGCCCGCCACTGCTTCGCATGTCGGAGCGGCTGGCGCCGAGGGCATCCACCTCGTCGAAAAACAACACGCAGGGCGTGTGCTGGCGGGCCTGCTGGAAAATCGTGTGGAGCTTGCGCTCGCTTCCGCCGATCCACATGTCCAGCACCTCGTGAATGCCCACGGCGATGAAGTGGGCCTTCACCTCGCCGGCCGTCGCGCGGGCGAGGAACGTCTTTCCGCACCCCGGCGGACCGTACATCAGAATGCCCCCGCCGGCCTTTTTGCCGTACGCCTTGTACAACTCCGGCTGGCGCATCGGCAGGAGAATCTTCATGCCGATTTCTTCCTTGAGTTTCTCCATGCCTCCGACGTCGGCGAACCGGACGTTGGGTTTTTCGAGTTCGGTGAACGGTTCGCGAAGGGGGTCGGCATCGGGATCGAACTCCAGGCCGTGTTTTTCGGCGGGCTCGTCGTCCTCGATTTCGGCGAAGGCGTGCCCGTCGCCGTAGTCGGTGACGGCCGGTTCGGACTTGCCCGACGGTCGGGCCGACTCGCCCAACTGCCCCGCCAGCAACGGGTCGGCCAGGGACGGGTCGGTCTCGACGGCCCGGCGGTAGGCCCTCGCGGCCGCGTCGGGGTCGGTGTTCCGCAACAGCCTGGCGTAGAGCAACTGCGCCGCCGGCGGAGGGTTGTTCTGCGCGAGCAGTTCCTCGACGACCACCAGCGCCGCCGACGCCTTGCCCGCGGCCGTGAACGACCGGGCCAAGCCCAGTTTCAATTCGTCGTCGTCGGGCGCCAGGACCATCGCCGCGAGAAACTCCTTCTGCGCCGCGTCCGAATGGCCCATCGTCAACAAGGTCTCGGCCAGGTGTTTTCGCAACGGCAGATTGTTCGGACTCAACTCCACCGCTTGCCGAAGCGTCTGAATGGCGTTATCATTGGACATAAAATTCCCGTACCCAACGTAGAGTGCTACAGCCATTTGTTAAATGCCACAGGCATTATACAGGAAACCGCCCTTCGGCAGGAGGGCCATTGCGATGTGGTCGTGGAATTTTCCCGGCCGACGGCTGACGGTCCGTCCGATCGACGGAACAGGCTGACGGAACAGGCTGACGGAACAGGCTGACGGAACAGGCTGACGGAACAGGTTGACAGGCCCCCTTCGCGAGGGTGGCGGAATTGGCAGACGCGCTGGATTTAGGTTCCAGTTCCGAAAGGAATAGGGGTTCAAGTCCCCTCCCTCGCAGTAAAAAGCCCATGCAAAACATGGGCTTTGCCGTTGGAGGCGATGAACTCCTCGAAGGTCGTCCCGTACACCTTGCCCAGGATGGAAATTTCCGCCGGCATGATTTTGGTCAGCGTGACGCGGACGTCGCCGATCTCCGGGGCGCTCGACGATCGGCCGATATACACCACGTTGCCCGACACGTGAACGCGGGACCCGCTCGGCTCGTCGCCGCCGGCGCGCCGAAACGGCACGTCCAGCGAAAGCCGCGCCAAGTCGATATGGGCATGACCGGTCGGCCGGTTGGGCATGAAAACTCCTGATTGAAAACTCTGAAAAATTCAGCGTTTGAACGTGTCCAGCAATTCGCGAAGCCAGAGTGGTCTTTTCTCCACCAGCGGAACAATTTCGCCGTTTCGATACTCGGCCACCTTGATAAATCCATTGTCGTTGTCGAAGAAAACCGCTTCGTCGCAATACGGCAACACGCGCGCCAAGGCTTCGTGCCGGCCCGCAAAACGGCGTTCCACATCCCGTGTGGGGATGTCGTGTCCGCCTTTTTCCACGCGGTTTCGAATACGTTTGAGGCTCTCCTGGACCGTATCGAGTCCGACATAAAACAGCCGAACGGCATAGCCCCGTTCCCTGGCTTCGCGGGCGGTGCGTTCCACGCGAAGGCCGGACAACGTCGTCTCCTGTGTAACGCTCATTCCCTTCTGTAGGCAATAATCAATCCTCGTTATGGCGGCCTTTCCGCCTTCGACGGCCCCCTGGCCCAATGCCGCCGTGATCTGATCCACGTCAATGACGGTACCGAGGTCCCGAAGCTGGCTTTTCAACACGCCGGTGAGACTGCTCTTGCCCGCGCCATTGACGCCGCCGATAATCGTATACACCTTCATTCGCCGCCGTCCTTCTTCCGAGGCCGTTTTTCCGCACTCACAACCTACAGGTTGTACAACGCTTTCGGATTCTCGTACAGCATCTTTTTCGCCAGCGCGATCGCGCCGTCGTACGTGAGCCAGCCGTCGGCGATTTTTGCCGCCAGCGCCCGCGCGATCACGTCGCGCGCCAGCACCAGATGACCGTACACCTTCTCGACGACGAAATAATCGCCGCCGAACCCGATGATCTTGTGGGCCGGCACCGTCTCCAGAATCTCCACCAGCGCCTCGTACGCGAAATGCGGCGAAATCAGGTACGTCCAGCACAGGTTCAGGTGCACGTTGCCGCGCGTCTTGCCCAGCAGGATCGCCTCGCGCATGTACGGATAGCCGACGTGGTACACGTCGAAGGCCAGATCGGGATGGCGGTCGGCCATGTCGATCACGGTGGAGGGATTCAGTTTGCGGAAATCGCCCCAATAGCCCGTGTGCACGCACGCGACCAGTCCCTGCGTCCGCATCTCGTCAAAGGCCGTGTCGAAGAGAACGTCCGTGAGGGGATTGGCGTGGGGCAGGGTTTTCGCGAACTCGGCGTCGCGCCGGGCGGTCTCGAACACGCTCCGGGCGGCGGCTGGGTCGGGCGTGCCCATCGGAAAGACGAACATCTTGCACGCGACGCCTCCGTGCCGCCGGATGCCCCGGATGCACGCGCGCACCGCCTCCTGCAAATCCTCCACGCTCGCGATCTCGCGCGGCAGCATGGGGCCGTAGGCCTCGAGAAGCTGCGCGAACGACCCGCCCCAGGATATCCAGGGCAGCCGGCAGACCGGCGTGAGAAACCCGTCGGCGTCTTTTTCCGTAAAGGGATCGACGTTCACCAGGCAGGTCTCGATGTGGCAGGCGTCGCGCAGGATTCGCTTGTACAGCCCCGGCGTGTTGGCCGCCCGCATGGCGGCGGTGATCGTTTCCACGTTGTCGTCGCGCAGTTCCCGCTGGCCGTAAAATTTTTCCATGGCGATCTGGGCCGCCCGGACGTACGCTGTGTTGGCGATGCGTTCGTAAAACGGTTTCAACGCCGCCCAGCGCTCCATCAGCGGAGCGTCGGAGAAGACGTGGTTGATCCGGTCGGGCGCCATGCCGGCGGCCGCGAGGTCGCCGCGGCAGTAGTGCGAAAACAGCGTCAGCGCGTCCACGGGCTGTTTGAGCCGCTCGGCCTCGGTGGGCAGGTGCTCGTGGGCGTCGATAATGGTCATGGTTTCCAACTCGCGCAGCACGCGGGCCGCCGTTGTGTCAAGATGAGTTGCCGTAGGCATTGCCGTTCCTTTCACGATACGGAGATTGTATGAAAACATTGAAGGAAGCGTACAAAAATTATTTCGCCGTCGGGGCGGCCGTTTCGCCGCGGAACCTGGAAATCCACGGCGATCTGCTGGCCACGCACGTCAACAGCCTGACGTGCGAAAACGCGATGAAACCCGAACCGATGAACCCCTCACCGGGCGTCTACACGCCCGAACCCGCCCGGCAGATCGTGGCGTTTGCCAAGGCGCACAACATGACGCTGCGGGGGCATACGCTGGTGTGGCACCATCAGACGCCGCCGCACGTGTTCGACTCCGCCGGCCAAGAGGTGATGCTCGGACGGATGCGCGAACACATTTTCAACATGGCCGAACTGTTCGGCCGCGACGTGCCCAAGTGGGACGTCGTCAACGAAGCTGTCGGCGACGGCGACGAAGAACTTCGCCCAACCCCGTGGCTGGCCGCCATCGGACCGGACTACCTCGACCACGCGTTCCACTTCGCGAGCGAAGCGATGCCGCCCGGCACTGGACTGTTCTACAACGACTACGGCGATCACGTGCCGCGAAAACGCGACCGCATCTGCGCGATGATCCGCTCCATGCGCGACCGCGGCGTTCCGGTCACGGGCGTCGGGCTCCAGTCGCACTGGGACCTGAACACCAACCTCGACGACGTACGTCGCGGCCTGGAACACTACGCGAAACTGGGCGTGGAAATCCACATCACCGAACTGGACATCAACGTGCTGCCCAACGACGACCCCTCACGCCGCCCCGCCCCCACCGCGGAGATGATGAACAAACTCGCCGACATGTACGGCCAGGCGTTCGCGATTTTCCGCCAGTTCAAGGGCACCATCACCAGCGTGACCACCTGGGGCATCGCCGACGATTCGACCTGGTTGGACAATTTCCCCATCTCCGGCCGAAAAAACTGGCCCCTGCTGTTCGACGAACACCACCAGCCCAAGGAGGCGTTCCGGCGAGTGGTGGAGTTCTAACGACAGCGACAAGTGACTAGCGACAAGTGACAAGAGAAGGAACATTTTGCCTATAAAACCGTCGCCTCCAACGAGAGCGATGAATAAGGCAAAACGTTCCTTCTCTTGTCGCTTGTCACTGGTCGCTTGTCGCTTTTTGTGGCTAGTGGCTGGTGGCTTCTGCTTCCTGCGTCGCGTGGTTGTGCGTCGAGAAATCTTCCAGCAGGATGACCATGGTGATCTGGTCGAGGCGGTTTTCAAGCATGTTTTGCAGATTGTGCAGTTCGTGATGGACGCGGCAGGTGCTGCTGCGCGGGCAGTTGGTGTTGTTGATGGTGCACAGGTTGAGTTTCGTGCTCCGGCGGTCCACGGCCGTGATGATCGACAGCAGGGAAACCATGTCAGGAGGCCGGGCCAACTGCACGCCGCCACCGTTGCCTCGCTGAGACATCAGAATCCCGCCCTCCACCAGCTTGCGAACGATCCGCCGCAAAAACCGAAACGGAATTCCCGTCTCCTCCGCCAACGCCGCCGTCGCCACGGCGGCGGGACTCTCCATACCTCGCCGGGCCAACGACAACACCGTCCGAATTGCATAATCGACTTCTCGTGTAATCATTACTATATGCTCCAAAACCAATTGAACACTATAGTTAAATGCTCCAATTCCACTATACATTATATCGGCACGACAAGCAAGTAATTAACAAAAAAATTTACTCAGCATGTGACACAAAGTGAAATTAGGCTGTTCGGCGCAGACTGATGAAACATCAGGCCTGATGATTCATCAGCCTGCGCCGAACGGCCTAACCGTCGAATCGCCGAACAGCCTGTCGTCTACCCCCGAGGCCGCTGGCGGTACTTGTCCAGCAGCAGCGGGACCTGGTCCGGGACGACCTGGCCGTGGATTTCGTCACCGATCATGAGGACCGGAGCGATGCCGCAGGTACCCAGGCAGCGGGCGGCCTCCAGCGTGAAGGTGCCGTCGTTGCTCGTTTGGCCGTAATCAATGCCCAACTCCTGCTTCAACCGTTCGGCCACCGCGGCGGCGCCTTTGACGTAGCAGGCCGTCCCCAGGCATACGGAAATTTTGTACGCGCCGGGCTTGGTCAATCGGAAGAAATGGTAAAACGTGGCCACACCCGTCACCGTGGCGGCCGGCACCTGGAGCAGTTGCGCAACGGCGTCCAGACACTCGGCCGACAAGTACCCGAATTTGCCCTGCACGCGATGCAGCACGGAGATGAGCAGACTTTCGCTGTGCTCCTGCCTCCGGGCCTGTTGAATGTACGCCACCAGGTCCTCGTCCCGTGGCGCGGGCGTCTCGCCCGCGCTGTGCGTTCCACAGGCCTGGCAGCAGGAGGACGTCAAACCGTCTTCGCCAGACGCGGGCGGGACGCCCGCGCCACGGGGGGCGCCCAGTGCGGCGTGGGCCTGATCGCGAACGGCGGGCCAATTGTCGGTCGGCAGCGTCGTCGTGTGAGCGTCGCGGTTGTAGTCGTCGTTGTCAAATTTGTCCATGGTGCATCCTCAAAATGCCGCGCGGCCGGCGCGCGGTGTAGTGGGTGTGCAGCAGTTCGTGGGCCTTGTGTCCGCCGATGTCGCCGAGGAACTCGCGGTAGAGTTCCAGCACGCCGGGATTGGTGTGCGAACGGCGGAGTTGCTTTTCGCCGTCGATCGCGTAGAGCGCCCGGCTTCGGAGGGCGAGCCGTTTCGGGTCGAGCACGCGGAAACCTCGCGGCGGATACGGTTGGCCGCCGCCACCGATGCATCCGCCAGGGCAGGCCATCAGTTCGATGAGGTGGAATTGTTCCTGGCCGCGGACGACTTTGTCGAGCACGCGGCGGGCGTTGGTCAGTCCGTTCGCCACGGCGACGCGGAGGTCGCGTCCGCCCAGGCGGACGGTGGCCTCTCGCAACCCCTCGACGGCCCGGACCTGCGTGAATTCGAGCGGCGCGTCGTCACCGTTGAGTTTGGCGGCCGC
>Ga0123353_10001298_pt1 | contig 30644 bp, 13 predicted proteins | sample TergutLab28metaG_3_FD_92763 | JGI IMG/M metagenome (GOLD analysis project Ga0123353, IMG submission 92763) | Labiotermes labralis P3 segment gut microbial communities from Petit-Saut dam, French Guiana - Lab288 P3 | ecosystem: Host-associated > Arthropoda: Insects > Digestive system > Gut ...
GATGGGATAGTCTGAAACATTCAATTTTTGCAAAAATATCCTAGAAAATACAGTGTTCCAAAGGCATGTCCTTCTAATCAAGGGACGACAGAGCAAAGGCAGTCAATTCGTGTGTTTCGTCCTTACAGGGCGAAAACTTGTGCCGATACTACTGGGAATAAGCAAGAGCATTTGAGAAACAAGGTAGTAGTCAGGAGTCAGAAGTCAGTCGTCAGAAGAACACGTGCGCAATCGCTCCCGCTCTTGCGTGGTGCTTTTTTATTAACTTTTTTTGTCGGCGGGTTCGTTTGTTGTCTCGGTTTCCTTGGCGAGCCGCTCCAGACGCTCTTGCACCGCTTTTCTCTTGAGACCAAGTGGAAGAGTCTCTTGCTTGAACTTTTCAAAAAACTCTTGGAATGCACTTTCACCAATCTGTGTTAGTTTGTCATGAATCTGCCTTGTTTTCGTGTCCATTTTACATCTCCTCTTGTTCGGGGTTGTCATTATCGGGGTCTTTGTCATGCCAATAGAACTATAACGATTCCTGAAATCCTGTGCAAGATTAGTACCAACACGCCCTAGACCCCCGCTCTTGCGCTACCCTCCTCCTGCACGAAGGGCGTTACAGTTTTCCTAACCGGCACAACCTGTATCGCCGTTATAAAGCGTCCGCTAGTCAGAAAGACTACAGTCATTTTAAGATGATTCCAATAAGAATGGAGAGTTTTGTCCGCAGCAATTCGCCGAAAAGCGAATCAGGTACTGGTGCCCATTATAGGGTAGCCATAAAGTTGTGGAAAGCACCCCGAAAAAACCCCCAGGGTTGAGATACTAATGTCCAGCAAAATGAGAACTAAAATGAAAAACTCTTTGACGCTCGAAGATATGATGGATCGAATTGGAAATGAATGGAGTCAGGAGTCAGTAAGCCGCTACGCGGAAGAAGTTGCGAGTTGCGAGTTGCGAGTTGCGAGTGACGCACTCGGCACTCGCCACTCACTACTCGCCACTCTCTTCGCACTCGCAATTGCCGCCGTACTCTTGCTCTGCTTCGCGGCGGGGGAAGCGATGGCACAGACCAACCCCAACTGGGCGGCTAATGCGAATGAGGTGATCATCAATTGGGAAAACCGAAATTATCGAATTCGGACATATACGTATACCCGCCATGGTACTGGTACTCCGGGAGATCCCTACACTTACTCATGGGATCTGACTAACACCACTACGGGGAACACGGGAAATTGGCGCACGTTTGGCGATCCCGGTAACCTCCAAGGTGCGCTTAACGCATTGGCAGGTAGGAGCGGTCAAAACCTTAATCTAACAAACCGTTTATGGAATGATCAACAAAACCGTCCGCCACTTCCTACCGACGGTGGTCCTTGGACCGTCCCAGCACCTGTTGTAGGTTCGAGCAGTTACAATATTTACGACTGGAATGGTTCTGTCGCAACCTCTGCGTGGGCTGGGCAAACAAATAGTTCCCACAACAACAACACGCAAGCACTAACATACACCAGCGGCAATAACAACTCTATCAACAACGAGCGCGGTGCGCAGACTTACAATTTTGGCAATAGTTTTGCGAAACATGGAGCCGGAATGCTGACGTGGACGAATTCCAGTGCTGGAATCACACAGTACAACATGCCGACGTTCCTCGGAGATGGGGGAACGATACACATTGCCTCACAATCTTGGCTCAATACGACAGGAACTGCCTCCTTTGCAGGCGGCGGTTCGTCGCCAGGGTTAGGGCGAGTTCATTTTTCTGGTACGCCCAACTGGGGGCAGGGTCTCAATGCGGGATTTACTACGAGCAGTGTGTCGAGTGTGGGAATGACAGGAGCGGCAATAACGACTCCATCCACAGCGTGGAACGCCGGGGCTGGCAGTGCGAACCGTTGGAATATTGGTACGCTTGTTGGCACCGGTTTCAATACGACTGGTGTACTCAACGTTAGTGGCAATGCAACACTCAATAACGTAACAAATATCAACAGCGAGGGCTTTTTGGGTGTTTACGGCACCACGCAGCTCGGAACAACGACTACGACTGACAACGTTCTTAATGTTCGCAACGGCGGACAATTTGTTGCCGGGGGTGTTGCCGGGAGTACATTTACCGCCGGTGTGAATGCGAACACCGTTGCATTTATCAATAACGTATGGGGCAATAGCGTTTTCCGAACGAATAACGGAACAATTCTTGGTGCCGGAACAGGCTCTTACGTTGTGGAGAATGTCAGTGCGACTTCCCATGCATCAAACATTAACCTTGCCCGGACAAACGTTGGGCAATATATCATTGGTCAAAACGGCGAAGCCCGACTCAATGTGTTTAACGGGGATGGTGCCGGAAACTGGTCTGCTGGTGGAACTGCCGGTGTCGTGAATACGAGCGGCGGTAATGTGATTTTTGGTCAGAACGCCGCCGCGTCAGGTTACGGACATGTTCGTGGCAATGGCTCGCAGTTAAACCTGACTTCTACGAACGATATGATTGTCGGTCAGGCTGGTCGGGGGCGGCTTGATGTTTATGACTCTGGGTTGGTTCACTTATCCGCAGCGAATGCTAATCTCATTGTCGGGCAAGCAGGATTGGGAACGATGGTGAGCGACCATCGTACCGGTCAACTCAACGTCACTAGCGGCGGTGAAATGAGAGTTGACAACGGTAACGTGTGGTTTGGTCAAAACCATGACAGCTATGGCGAAGGGAATATTAACAATGGTAATCCGGTACTGAACATGGGGGGAACCGGTGTGCATAACATGGTTGTCGGTCGTCAAGGGCAGGGAACGATGAATGTTTATAATACCGGTGTGGTCAACAATTATGCCACTGGTCGAGCGTCATATCATTCGCTCCTCGAAAGCCCAGACTCCGCTACTCCAGCCCCACTACAGACTGCGGCTGGGGATTTTGGTTGGGGTCACTTGCTCGTCGGTCAGTCAGGTGAACGCAAAGATCAAAGACTTCCCGGTAGCACGGTAACTGGCGGTAGCGACAATACGGGTCGTCTTCGAATCGGTCTTGACAATAATGATACTGCCAACGGTGTTGGTACGGTGAATCTTAGCGGCGGCGGCGACATTATTTTCGGTGTTGACCGGAATGCTTTCGGTGAAGGATTTGTTCACGGTACGGGTTCGACGCTCAATAATACCGCATCTGCTGCCACTGTTGGCGGTAACATGATCGTCGGTGATCGTGGTCACGGCGAACTTTCCATCACGCAAGGTGGGCGTACCAACCTCAGTTGGGATGCCACTTTTGGTCGAATGGCCACCTTTGATCCAAGCACCACGACTGATGGATTTAGCACGAACCCTGCTGGCTTTGGAACAGTGAATATGCCCAGTTTTCAAGGCAACGGTTACGGTTTTGGTCTTGTTGACGGGTCTGGTTCGCAACTGAATGTCTCGAGAAACTTGACAGTCGGTGATCGGGGGATGGGGGAATTGATCGTTATCAATCAGGGGCTTGCCCATGCGGGTGGCAATGCAATCTTTGGCAATCTGAACAACCATACGAATGCGGCTGTGGTAGGTCTTTCAGGATATACGCATAACGGCTTTGCGAATGTCAATCAGCCCACTTTTATGGGAAACGGTTACGGTTTCGGTCTTGTGAGTGGCAACAACTCGGAACTGCGGGTTGATACCAATATGACTGTCGGTGCTCAGGGGATGGGTGAATTGATTACGATCAATCAAGGGTTCACGAATGTGACCGGCAGCGCGGTATTCGGCGAAACAGCGAACTGGAATGGACTTGCGGGATTTGCGACCTACAACGCTACCGCACCGGTCAATCAGCCCAGTTTCATGGGTGATGGTTACGGCTTCGGTCTTGTGGAAAACGCGCGGATGAATGCTGGCGGCGATATGACCATCGGTCAAAGCGGGATGGGTGAATTGATTGTTCGCTCTGCCAGTACGGTGAATGTCTTTGGTAATGAAATCATCGGCGATAATAGAAACAGCGCAGGTGTTGGGGGGTATCAGGACCTCAACGATATAAGAACCGAACATCCCAGTTTTATGGGGAATGGTTACGGTTTCCAACTTGTTGAAGATCCTGGCACACGATTCAATGTGATTGGCAACATGACCGTTGGTCGTGAAGGAATGGGTGAATTGGTCGTTTGGAATCTTGGTCACGTGAATGTTACCGGCAATGCGATTTTCGGTGACGAGTCGGGCGACGCGGCTTATCGCGGCAACAACAACACAGTGCCCGGGGTTGGAAGCTGGACACCGCAGAATCAGCCCAGTTTTATTGGCAATGGTTACGGTTTCGCTCTTGTGAGCGGTGCTGCGGGTAGTGACCAGTCGGAACTGAATGTTGCGGGGGATATGACCGTTGGTAATCGCGGGACAGGTGAATTGGTCATCCTGGACGGTGGTCACGCCAGTGTCACTGGCGATGCAGTCTTTGGGAAAGTGCAGGGCAATGCCGCGCGTATCCACCCGCTCACTCCGGCTCCTTCGGTGGCACCGGGACCCGCGTACTATCAGCCCAGTTTTGTGGGGAATGGCTACGGCTATGGTCTTGTTTCGGGTGGAACTTTTGCGTCGATTACTGATTTAGAAAATGACATCGTCACAGGGCGATCGATGTTTAATGTGGGTGATCAGGCTACTGGCACCCGCTCCAATTTGATCGTTGGTGAATACGGGATTGGCGAATTGATTATTCGTGACAACGCGAAGACGACCGTCTTTGGCGATATGATCCTCGGCAAAGAGCGTCAGTCTGGTTCTGGCACTGGTGTCAGCAGTTACGGCTATACGCTGGTCGAGGGGAGTGGTTTTGTGGTGGGTGCGTCCGATCCTTCAGTGCCGACCAGTCCGCCAATTCCTCTTGGTCGCGGTGCGGAACTCGAGGTTATTGGCAACATGATCATTGGTGAAAAAGCGGGTCGCCCCGACCTGTTCTTGTTGCCTCCCCCGATGCAACCGCGACTTCCGACGGAAGTTGATCCGGATTGGTATCCGGGGTCGCTCGGATGGCATGCGCCGGGGTATCCCGTGCTTCCAACAGGTTCTTGGGACCCGTCGAATCCGGTGATTAAGCCGGGTTGGAATGACCTTCCGCAAGTGACGGTGACGGACAATATTACGCCCGGCGGACCCTATACACGAACGATCCAGACATGGCACCCGGCGGCATTGGAGACAGATCTCTCCGGGAAGCAGATTCAGGTTCCTCTTCCGACGATGACGTGGCTTGAACCGGGTTCTCCCGCTGCGCAGGCGTTTCGTGGAAATGGGGGAAATGGAGGATATTGGGCGAATGGTACGAGGAGTATGAATCGCTCTATTCTGAATACGGAAGAGAATGTGGATGTCAATCATAATACCTACGTCCACACTTGGCTTGCCGATCAGGGCTTGCCGAGCAAAGGTTGGGATACCCTTTCGCCTACTCATGGAGACAGTGGTCAACTTGCGGGTGGTGGCGAAATGCACGTCCTCAATGGTGGTCGTGTGCATGTGAAAGATGGCGATGTCGTTCTCGGTAAGGATGTTGACCATTCCATTGGTGGGGAGTCCCGTGCGATTGGACTTCTTCATATTCATGGTCCCGGTTCCAGTTTCACCGTTTCCGACGGCGACCTGGTCGTTGGGGACTGGGGAGATGGACGACTCGAAGTTCTTGCGGGAGCAACCCTGCTCGTGGAAAACACGGATCCACAAACACTCCTCAACCCCGGCGGCAAACCCGTCGGTTCAGTGGGAAATATCATTGCTGGTCGTCAAATTGGAAGCGATGGTGATATTCTCGTGAGTGGCTCTTGGAATCGCCCTCCCGATGGCTGGATGGTTCCGGGAAGTCCGAATTATGGAGGTGGGAAACCGTGGGCAGGTGGTCTGGATGCTAATGGCAAACCGACCGGGATCTTCGATCAGTACGGTTATGGCGAAAAGCGTTCTCTCCTCGAAATCAAAGGGGGTGGTACGTTGCGTGTCGGTGTCGATGGCTATGGAACACTCACGGTCACGGATCGCGGGATGGTGGTGGTGAATGGAAAATTGGTGGTGAGTAATACGACGGGAAGCGTCTATGTCGATAACCAGTCGGTCATTGACATCACGCCGCTCACTGGCTACCACACGATTGCCGAAACACCCGAATCGTTCGCTCGCTATTACATCAATGACACCGAGAGCCACATGCGTATCCATGGGTCTCTCGTCATCGGCGAATTTGGTTATGCCGGGGGACTGTATGAAGAAAATCGTTACTCCGAACGCTTCGGCGGCTCGTCAGAATTTTTGCGAGATGGTTTGGGCAGACCAATTTTGGCTCTCAATTTAACGGCTCCCTACGGAGTCGGAACCATCAACGAGCATCCTCAGTTGTACGCGCTGATCGCCGGTAAGATAGATGCATACGGGAACCCCTTGACGTTTGGTCTCCGTGACGCGCTGGGAGTCGTTGATCCTTACGATCCTCGAAATCCCAATAACATCTATGACGCGGCGTTCATTGCGGGTGATCCTGCGGACTGGTTCACGGCTTGGGAATCAAGGGTCAACTTTGCGGACTATTATATGGTCGGTCAAGCCGTTGCTGGCGGAATCATCCCGCAAAATGGTGCGCATCCTCTTCTCTCAACGTATCACAAAACCTACACGGGTGACAATTATGGCAGGGCACAAGAATACCGCCCCGACCTCTATGACCCGATGACGGGGCTTCTTACCGGCAATGCACCGGGGTTGTCCATTACCGGTGGTGCTCGAGTCGATTCGACGGACGGTGTGGTCGGAGAAAAGAAATCGAATACGCATATCTATGCCCAAAAGGCTGATTTCTTCACTGGTTCGACGACCGCAGCCATCGCGTTAATGACCGATGCTGCAGCCTTAATCGAGTATAACAGTACAGCAGCCGGAAGTTGGACGGAATTGGATGATGCACTCACAAGGTATTATTATCCCATTGAGCCCACCAATGCTATGGGTGCCGCCGCTGGTCTCACGGGTATCCATGGTTACACTGCTACTACGATCACGGGAAGCATGGTTTTCGATTATGAACTCTTTGCCGCTGAATATCCCTTGCTTCAAGACCCTCAGTATGACTTGGTTGGCAATCCCACCAACGTCGATGCGGTCTTGCTTGCCCGAGCGAAAGGTGATCCCCGTTACTGGACACCCAACCCGAGCAGTGTGTATAAAGATCATCCCACGATTGCCGATGGTACTCCTGGTGCCCCGATTGACTGGATGAGTGTCGGTTATGTGGTCATTGACAATAGGAATGCCACGTCCGTGACTGACGGGACACATTCCTATAAGGGACGCAGCACATGGACTGTGTACGAGGATTCCACTTCTGCCAAGTATATGGTGCAGGCGGATAACCACGGTCACTTGCGGGTTGGTGACGAGGGGATCGGCGTACTCCGCGTGATCAACGGAGCGTTGCTCCATTCGCAATCGGCATCCATCGGTCGCGGTGACGAGATGGGTTTGGTGCAAGTCGTCGGCAATGAATCGGAGCGAGCCATCTTGAGTGGAAATGATTTCTATCGAATCGATGCCGAAGGCAATTCCCAGAGACTGACGATGGTCGCCGATGCGAACGGACGGGTTTATACACGCACCCTGAACCAGAAAACGGAAGCGTTTGAGTATCGTTGGACAGAACGTACGCAAGACCCTGTCACCGGTGTGTGGGGATGGGATGCCCCGGCACTCACCAGTGCTCAAATGGCTGACTTGAATGCCGCTGGAGTGTACGCCCTTGATGCGTATGGCAAGTACATTGCCGCCACTCCCTGGGACTACCGATCAGAGTGGCTCAATGACGGAGCCTTGATCGTCGGAAGAGGGAGACGAGAAGGATATGTTGATCCAACTTCTGGTCAATTGGTTCTTGTTCAAGGGACAGGGGAATTTTGGCTTGAGCAAACACCCGGTAATTGGGTCAGCACTTATGTGGATGGCACGAAGTTGGATGCCGGTACGGGACTCGCGACACTCCGCATTGTTGATGGCGGGTATGTCGAGACCAATGGTCTGTTCATTGGTGCGGGTGCGCTCTCGCAAGGAGTTGTCTCTGTGGTCGGACGCGGCTCCGAACTGGTCATCAATCAGTGGAATGAGACGGGACATTTCCCGCTGAAGCCCATCGTTGAAGGGAATAACGGTCTTTTCACCTCCAGCGACTTTGGGTTTACCCAGATGAATGTGGGATCCGAACTGAAGGTGACGATGGCAGAAGTGAGCAATGGGGCGACGCTCTATCTCAATAATAGTATGATTGACACCACAGGGCTGACTATGGTCACGGATGCTCGCGGGAATGATCGTTACTACGACCCCAATGACCCGATTTATGCCGCAGATGGAACGACCGTCATCGGTTATAAGGAAGTGGTCAAATATCCTTACAACGGGTATCGTGACCGGACACCGACGGTGAGTTCGGCGGGTCAGCAACTGACTGGCACGATGGTGTTGTACGACACCGAGTTCAATCCCGACACGCAGAAGTTCAGCACTGCCACGGACCTCACGGCATATCCGGTGCTCGATACGACGACGGGGCAATTTAAGTTGGTGAATGCCCGCATCGTGGGTAATGGTGCCGTCGGCGGCGAGAAGGGGGGAATGATTTCTCAAGACCCGCTGGACACACGGACTTCGGGACAAGCGTACATTGATCCGGGTTTGGTGCTGCCTTACGATCCGCATCAAAAGTGCGATAGCGAACTGTTCTACGGCACGTTGATCTTCGGTGATACACTCACCGTCAATCAGGCTCGGACCGTCGATGGAAAAGTGGAAAAAGATACAGGCGTACTCACTCGATTTGACACCAATCACATGATGCAAGACCTCATTATCGTGCAACGTGTCTCGTCGCCTTATGTGACGGATGTATTCGGTAATCCTGTTCTTGTGAGTGGTGTTCCTGTCCTGAACCCGACTTCCGGCAATACCATTTCGGCAGCGATGGGCGGAACACTCATGATGCACGCACGGGCTTCGGATTACTACAGCAAGCCGATTGACGATGGTGCAGGCGGCTACTTGCGTGACAGCAAGGGTGATATTATCGAAGACCTCAACACGACTCGCGTCCTGGTGATGACCAATACGAATGATCCGAAGAGCATTGCTGCCGATCATCCGTTCGACCCGAACAAGAAGAATCTCGGAACGGTGACAAGCATGTTCCAAGAGATCGAGTTGGTGCCGAAGCGGTTCTTCACCACGCCTGATGTGTTGGAAGATACACTGGGACAAGAAGTGATCGTGTTCGACAGCAACAATCCCGATCACATGGCTCTGGCAGCCTCTCGCGGAATGTATCCCGTCGGTCACGCGCTGCATGATCCGAATAACCTGTTGCCGCGTGACGGAGACCAGATGCTGCAACTGACCATGACGCTCAATACACAAGCGTTCAGTCAGGGCAATACGACTTACAACTCCATTTCGGTGGGCAAACAGCTGGATAATGTCTATGCGTATGCCCGGAAGTATGACAATGGGGACGGGACTTTTGGCGATAAGGATTGGCTGCCGGTACTCCGCTATTTCTGGTATCTCAACGATGACGAGTTTTATGCGGCACTCTCCTATTTCTCTGGCGAAGTTCGGGCACATTCGCTCCGGCTGCCGCTCCAGAATGTGGCTCGCTTTGCCCACAACCGGATGTCATTCCGACCTTGTGCTTGCTGCTATCCTGAACTGTTCTATCTCGACCTTGAAGGGGCACTCGACGTTGATGATCCTTGTGCCGCACTCCGTGACATCAGTTGCAAGAAAGAACTGGCGAAGGAGATTTGGGAACGAGGCAAGAAACTGGGCAAGAAGGTCTTCTTCACAAATACCGATTGGTGGGGCAGTTACATTGTTGAACGGGAAAAGGTTTCCTCAGACGGCAATGCTCAAGGGTATAACATCACCCGCGACGGGATCGTCGTCGGAGGTGACCGGAGGTTCCTGCATCGCAAGACAGGCATGACCCATAAGATTGGCTTTTTGGCAGCGTTTGATGAAGGCAAGTTGGAAACCTACCGTGCCGGTGCCGAAGCGAAAGACTTCAACTTCGGTCTCTATCACAGTACGAAGTTCCGAAACAAGTTGAGGCACTGGGAATGGCAGAACTACCTCGGCATGGGCATCCAGAGTTACAAGATGCACCGCACAATGGCGTTTTCGCTGAAAGACGAATACTGCTGGCTTGGACATGAACCTGGACACTCGTGCGACGATCCTTATAGAAACGACGGAACGATGCGTAGCAAGTTCCTCGGCTACGCGATGGCTTACAACACAGAATTCGCCCGCCCGTTCTACTTCGGTCGTTGCGACCGCTGGATGGTGCGACCGTACATCGGTGTTGATGTTGCCGGAACCTGGCAGAATAAGGCTCGCGAATATGGGGAGTTCCCCGATGCTACGGACGAGGAAACGGCAAGGTACACCAACCTCGTCGGCTTGGACTATTTCGGTGCTTACGACATCAAAGTTTACGGACGACCGGGCTTGACGATCCGAAGGGATGGTCCCCGAGGCTATCTGCGAGGAGGCGTGTCCTACTCGTACCTGATGGGCGGCACACCCTATACCAGTGTGGATAACCGCTTCCAGTATGGCGGCGATAAGATCGACAAGTTCAATATCCGCGGTGTCAGCGATGCCGAGTTCCTGAACCTCGATGCGGGAATGGGGATGTTCTTCGGCAAAGACCGAAGAGGAACGCTGTGGGTCGATTATATGAATCGACAGGGCGTAAGGTCCTACACCCACGCCTTCCAAGTCGGTGCCCAGGCGAAGTTTTAGGAATTGTAGGGGCGGGTTTCAAACCCGCCCGTACAGAATGGGAAATGAGCGGGGTGGCGTAAGCCCCCCGGTGATGGGCGGGTGAAGGACAGAGAAGGACAATTGGAATAATTGATACATTTTACCCATCCAGAATATTCGGAATAAATCGTACATTGCCCGGTAAAAGGGGCGATAAAACCGTAGGGGCCAATAATTATTTGCCCGTACAAATGATGGTGATTGCTGTAGGGGCAGACCTACGTGTCTGCCCAATGCGGCGGGTGCCCTGCCCAAATACGGTGGGGGCAGACACACATGTCAGCCCCTACAGATGGCAATATACGGAGAGACCAGTAACGTAAGGATGACAACCAACAGTTCCCCCGGGAACAGCATTTTTGTATTACAAACGAGAGACGATTACCATGACTTTATATCAGGAAACCAAACGAATGACAACCAAACCGATGTCAAACAGGCTCTTCGTATCGGTGCTAACACTGGCAATTCTCGCCTGTGCGTCCTTGTCTGCGAGTGCGTACACGCCGAGTCCTACCATTGATGTGAGGACCGAGGATGAGTTGAAGAAAGCCCTCACACTCGTTCGTGCAACCGATGCGGAGTTCACCATCGTTCTGGCAAGCGATGTGTCACTACAGTCCTCGACAGAACTGGTCATTCCGCGCGGATGGCATGTCATCATCGACATGCAGTCGCACAACTTCACAGGGACCGGGTCGCTGACCATTGTCCCGGAAGACACCACCGTGCCGCCACCGCATCTGGGTCAACTGCCTCCTGCCGAGCCGCATATTACGCTTCGGGGCAGCACGGGGATGTTTAACCGTGGTCTTAATGTGAGCGGTGGTATCCATCTCCATTACGACGGAATTTACGCTGCCGGGCAAGTCGATATGTTCGGCTCGGTGCTGGGAAAACACCCCGATAATACCGATCATATCTATTTCGATAACCCCTATTCCGACTGGAATGCCTCGGCACCTTCGACGCAGTATATCGACTATCTTCCCGACGATACCTTGGCTCCGAATTATTGGTTGGTTCCCGGCGTGACGAGAAATCCTGCCTTCGACTTGCCCGCGTTCCTCGCCGGAAACGACCCCGCCGGAAACCCCAACAACATCAAATGGACCCCTGAAGGAACCATCGTTGTCGGATGGGCTGGTGGAGCCTATCTCGAAATCGCCGCCGAGAACATCGTCACCAATACGGAAACGATTGTCGGTGCGAAGGAGACTTCCCGTGCCCACGATCTCACCCCTACCCCAACGAACCATACCAAATCGCCAAAGATACCCTTCAACAATCGGACTACCGATCATGGGCACGGTGGCGTGATTTATCTCCACGATGAAGCAACCTGGAAAGGACTCGGCACATTCTACATCGGATATGACGGACAGGGGGAAGTCTATATTGACGAAAAGGCTCGTCTCCAAGTCGGAACGATTGAAATTGGTCGCAATGATCCGGGAACCTACACAAGTCTTGGTTGGCTCGAGATTGCCGATGCGGGCTCCATGATTACCCTTTTCGGGAGAGATGACAAGGCTATCCAGCGCGATTGGACGGTCTCCCCAGTAACGGGTGAACCCATGTTTGATGCGAATGGTAACGTGATCCCGATACTAGGTAGCGAGCGTGGTGCCTCGGAAGGAATGGGTGTGCTGATCGCCGAGAAAAATGCCACGATCTATTTTGACAGCAGAGCGACGCTGGACAATAAGCCGTCGGGCTACTCTCCGAAAATCACACTTGGCTCCGATGCGATACTCCTTGATCCGAACACTGGTAGCCAGTTGACTGTCCGAAGTACCGTCGATGATTCCTACATTGCCGGTGCCGTTCAAGGAATGACGATCAACTCAAAAGCCCCCGTTGGCGATGCAGGATGGTTCAACGATCCGCGAGTGAGAAGTACGGGAATGAATAACGCAAAATCGGGATACTACATTCCCGAACCGTACAACAAAACGCAAGTCGGCACGGCAAACATTTACCTCCAGCATCTCGACAAGAACATTGATGGCTATAACATTGTCTTTATCAATGATTTCACTCTGGAAGATCGTGAAGTGAAGGTCTCCTTTGATGTCGGTGAATATGCAGGATTTGGAGGATCGACATCGGCTACACCCGGTACGATTTTTGTGACACGCGGAGAATTTGCAACTTACGATGATGTCGTTGCCGCTCTCAATGATATTAAGACATGGGAAGATGTCGATCCCTCTATGGCTTACAATCCCGCTGTCGATAACCCCGGCGCGCGTCCCTTTGAAGGGGGCTTCCGACTGCTCGACTCGCGGGGGCATGTGATGAACGGATCAGAGGTGTTGCCTCACTTGTTGGGAACTCCAGTCGGAACTCCGTGGGCGGTGGCAATGGTGCTGAACACCCCGGAAGTGGTGGAGACGAATAAGATCATCGGACCGATGACAGGTGCATCGCTCACTTTCCAAAACAGCTCCGTCTTGGAAGGAAGCATGGAAATCACGCTTGCCGACACCGTGTTCAATGGCAACTCGGTCCTCACGCCCGGCTTCGGCAGTTACAATGTCGATTCGATCAAGGACCCGCTCAAGCATCTCGCCTTTGGAAGGATTGATATTGTGGGAGACCTCCGCCACGGATATACCCTCGATGCGGCAGGTACCGGCTACGACCGAACATCGGATGCCCACACGTTCATCGACTTCAATGTTCATGGAAACGACGAACTGGTCAAAAATCCCGCTGTCGAGTGGAGAGCGTGGGACAACAATATTTACCTTCACCACTATCTGGGGGACAAAGGACGCGACACGATCAGCGTGACCGGTACCGCTCATCTGGCGGGTGACATTACATTCCGTCCGCAGTCTGGCTACTACGCCGATACGCTTGATATTCACTTCCTGGAAGCGAACAATGTTGTTGGAGAATATGACACGGTTCACCTCTATCCGAATCGCTGGTTCCGTGACAAATACGATGTTCGGTTCGACCGTACCATTGACGGTGCCGACGCTTATAGCAGAGGGATTTTGGAAGACCAAGGCGATGGCATGCACCTTGTACTGAACCGCAACGAGACCCCCTTCACCGATACCGCAAGAACGTACAACACACGAGCGGTCGCGGGGACACTCGATGAGATTTGGAACAAGCAGACCCGTGCCGACTGGCTCCCGGTGCTGAATTGGCTCTGGCTCATGAACGATGACGAACTCCGCGTTGCCATGCAGCAACTTTGCGGCGAAACCCGTGCGTCGTCCTTCTATATGCCGATCCGTTCACCTTGGAGATTTGCCTACGACCGAGTCAACTGGACGACAGGCGGCGGACGAGTCTATTTCGGTCAGCAGAACCTGAACGCCGTCAAGTTGTCGAAGAGCGATATTTGGGCGAATGTCTTCTATGACAGCCTCGAAATGAAAGATGACAAAAACTCGAACAAGTCCGCGACTCAACGAGCATCTTTTATGGCAGGTTATGACCGGTCGCTGTCGCATTCTTCGTCTCTCGGTTTCGTGTTCAGTCACGGGAACCCGAAGATGCAGCAGGGTTGGGCGACAGTCAATGCCGACGATTATCTCTTCGGTGTTCACTATGCGAACAAGTTTGATGGTCGGTACGAACTCAAGTCTTGGGCGAGTTACGGATTTCAGCAGTATCACATGAACCGCTACATTCCGATTGAACTGCCGCGAGGCACCGACCGCGAAGACCTCTACGCGAAGTATTCGGGCAACACGGTTGCACTGAGTGCTCAGGTGGCGAGACCGTACTCCTATCGTGATTGGGTCTTCCGTCCCTACGCTGCTGCCGATGTGTCGATGGTGCATCAGAATGCCTCGCACGATGAGGGTTATGAAGCGATCTCGCTCGACTATAAGAGCGGTATCTGGTCGCAACTCTATGGACGAGTTGGTCTCCGAGCCGATTATGCTTGGGAACGGTTTAACATCACCACCACGCTCTCCTACTCGCATCTGCTGATCGGCAATCAGGGACCGTATGTGAAGAACAAGTTCATCATTGAAGGGGATTGGTTCCAGATTCAGGGTAATCGTCTTGGTTGTGGCTTCCTGGACTTTGGTGCTGGCACACAGATTTACCTGGCAAAGCAGAGTGCCACTCCGCAAACGAGTCGCTGGGCACAGTTCAAGGAACAGTCATTGGCGTTCCTGCAATACAACGGCAGCGTCGGTATCAGATCCGCCGCGCATACTGCGTCGATCAGTTATCAGTACGCATTCTAAGAATGCAGGAGTGAGGAGTTGGAGTGAGGAGACGCGGGCGGTGAGGAAGTGACCTTATCGCCCGCGTCTCCTTTGTTCTTTATTGTCTCCACGATGGGTCTAAAATCCTCGCCTTCAGGCGATATTTTTTTGACAGGATTCACAGGATTTTCAGGATGGTATTCAATGAGTTTTTTTATCCTGAAAATCTTGTCAATCCTGTCAACAAACAGCAAACAAAGTTTTTGGCATTATATTTCCAGCGAAAGCCCTATTCTTCACACACCACGCGGATGCCGACGTTATAGACTGGCTGCCATGCTTCGAATGCCCGGCGAATACCGCTACGAGACCACTGCGGTCGATCGCGCCACGAACCACCACGCGCCACCTTGCGAAGCGCAGGATCGTTCGGCACATCGACAAATGGATACGGACGATAATCGGATGAAGTCCACTCCGAAACACTCCCATGCATATCGTACAGCCCCCACGGATTCGCCTGATACGCACCGACACGATCCGCAATCATATTGCCGTCGTTAATCCCTTCGGCTCGTGGGATAAACGCTTCGTGATCGGGCGGATTACGCATCGGCTGCGGATTCACGCCACGAACAACAAATAGTTTCGTTTGCATGTCCGACATGTTTTCCAGTCTGCCAAAGTCGGTGTATCCGCCGGACTCCGTCTTAATGCTGCCATACCACATCGGCGTGGCCGTGCCCGCACGACATGCCCATTCCCACTCCGCCTCCGTCGGCAAGCGGAACTTTTTGCCCGTCTGCGCACTGAGCCATTTGCAGAACTCGTTCGCTTGGTTCCAGCGGATGCGAATCACCGGTTGTTCCGGCTTGTTCGCTGGGTAGCCCGGATGCGTGTGATCCTTGCACCACTGGTCAATATACCGGCTATTGTGCGTCGGATCAAACTGATTGTAGAGCGTGTTCGTCACTTCCGTCGTCATCATCCAGAACGGCTTCTTGATCTCAACCGCCGAACGGGGCAACTCGTCGGCGAAACCGCCGTCGTCTCCCATCACGAATTTGCCTGCCGGGATCCACGCCATCTCAAAGGACAAATCACCGACGCTCACTTTTTGGTTCGACTTGGTTTGCATTCTCTTCGCAGTGGCTGCATCGAAGGGGAAGTTCGGCACGGTCGGCGCGGAGAAATCGAGTTTGACCTCTTTCGGCTGGACAAATTCGATTTTTCCAAGCGGTTCCAAATGCGCGTAAGGTTCATGTTCTGGGTTAAAATCGATTCCGGCATAGAGCGAACGCAACTCCGTTGCGCGAGCCGCCACTTCGGCAACTTGCGGTCGATTCAGACGCTGGGCAATCTCGATCCACGTTCCGTAGTAAGGAACGTTCAAATCTGCCCACGCATGCAACCTGCGCATCGAATCCTGATCCACCTCGACTCCGTGATGCCCCTTTTCGAGCATGACAAAAAGTTCGCTGATCGACGTGTGATATTCCATCGGTTTGAGAATATGGTAATCTCCTTCGGGACCCGGTCGCTGCACATACGGATGCAACGCATGGTACGAGCGTGAATAACCATAATGCCACGGCGAAGTGTCCGCAAAATTGGGTCGCTCCTTGCGATCTTCAGCACCATCGTGGCAACCGACACAATAGCGGTCGAGCACTGGTTGAATTTCATGCTTGAAGGAGAAAGGACGTTCTGGACCGAGGAACGGCGTAATTTTCGCTGGCGGTCTTCGCATCGCTATCGTCTGGCGAATGGGTGTTGCCGTGTTTTGGTGTTCGTGACAACCATTACACGACTGGCTTTCCCCCGGCATGCCGACGAACCACGACCGCATCAGTTGGACAGCGCGTCCTTGTTCGTCGAGCGGCTGAATGGCAATCGGTTTGTTCGCCGGCATCACAAACGAGGCACTACCGTCCTCATAAACAGGCACTTCCCCCAGTATCCGTCTCGTATCCCAGCAACTTTCCATACCAATATAATCATGGCTCCCAATGCCCCGGTAGCCATAGTTAAACTCAATCACGCGGAATTTTTTGACCGTCCCTCTCGGAACATCCGGCAAGCCTTGTCCGAAATAGATGTCGGTAATGAATGCCGTTGCATCCTTCTTGCTCGTATCAACACGATTTACCAGCACGGGCGGCATCGGCTGCTTGAGTACCGGAGTCGGCTCAAAGAGTCCGTAACCCGGTTCCTCGCGGAGTTTCAAGATGTTGTCGAAAGTATCGACCAGGTATAAGCACCACGGAGAACTCGGCGTGAGTTGCGCCGAAACGATGAGATAATTTTCGTCCAGCGGAGCAGGGAACAGAAATTTGGGCCACGAGTCATTGACCAGTTCATCCATAATGATCGGTTCGACCGGTTGCTCGAAGCCCGGTATTCTTTGAATAACTCCTTCGGCTTCCTTTCGTCCTTTCTCAACATCGAACAAGATCAACTCCCCCATCCGGGAAACGCCGTGATGACCGGAAATAATCCCCGCAACTTTGGTGGTGCTTCCCGGAATCGGGCGAGCATAGAAAAGGCTGTTGGGCCAATAACCGTTGCTCCCGTAAAACTCGACCTGATTGGTGCCGTCAGGATTCATGTGCATCAATATTCGGGTGAAATAGTGCGGCGTGTCGATGTACTCCCAACGCAGATACAAAATACGTCCGTTCGGCAAAAGAACGGGACACCAATCTTGATCCTGTTCAAAAGTGAGTTGGCGGATCGTTTTGCCATCGGTTTCCAATCGGTAAATGTTTCCGACGGGGCTGGTTCCATCGATACACGGAACCCCCATCATATTCGCCGTCGAAATAAAAATGGTGGAACCATCAGGAACATAGCATCCTTCGACGTTATCGACATCGTTCCCCATTTGCGGAGTCACTTGCCGAAAACCGGAGCCGTCAATGCTGAGTTCATAAATCTGCCACGTTTTGCTATTCGACAGAGCCGTGACGAGCATTTTGTCGGCATCCCAGTGCAAGTTAATATCGCCGACGAAGGAGTTGTTCGGATTTTCGATGATCGTTTTTGCCTCCCCTCCGGCATCTTGCGGATTGACAATGGCGAGTGCATTGCCATAACCCCCTTTCCCACGCGCCGCATTGGAAATCCAGTTATTTACCAAACCGGCATTCTGCGCGCGGCGGAAGAGCAATTTTTCGAACTTCATCAAGGGATTCGCAAGCAGTGCTTCTTGACGTAATGCACCGAATTCTTTTGCGGTGGCAATATACTGAGCACGTTCTGCGTCGGTACTGAAGGAAATAGATTTTATCCGGGACAACAATGTTTCGTAGCGATCCGAGAATTTCTTGCCGTCATATTGATTGGGAAATTTTTTCGTCAAATCGTCGATGGCTCGCTTCAGCGATTCGGGGTTGTCGAGAGCCTGTGCGACATCTTCGCCTGCCTGTTCGACCAGCGTTTTCCGAAACCGTTCGGCGGCTCTGGCATTGAGCCACGCTTGCCGCTCCGCTTCGGAACGGAACAAGGTGGGATCGTTGGGGTCGGCGATGACTTGGAGTTCGACGTAGGAAGCCCAGTTGTTGGCGGGGCTGGCGGCTTTGGCGGGATCGCCGACCCGTGAGGGATAGGAACGCCAAAGCTTGAACTCAATCCAGTCACAAAGTTGATCGCCGGAGATAGGCTTGCCCGACTTGTCGGCAATTTGGCTCAAGTATCCGCCGGAGCCTGCTCCGAGAATTTTGTCGCCGGAGGTGAAGGTGGGTTGCGCGGGGAATCGGGGTTGTCTGCCGGGATTTCCTGCGTTGTTGGCGAGGCGAATCTCAAAGTCTTGATGAGACCGGCTGTCGATGTTTGCCGAATAGAGGCGGATTTCCTGAATCGGTCGCGGCTTGCCGAGATAATAGACGATGGTGGAGGGATTGCCGCCGATTTGAACGCGACCGTTTCCGCCGTAACTGCCGATGTCGCCATCGGTCAAGTATTTCGCATCGGAAACGGCACTGGCACTGACAAGTCGGGCACCGGGAAATGCCAGCAGATTGAGATCGTGTTTGGCGCGAACGGCGGCTGCCATTTCGCCGAAGGCATTGTCACGCCACGATTGATGGGTCATCTCGATTTGTGCCGAAGCCTGCGAAACGACTAACGCAACGAGTGAAAGAGTAAGGAACAAACGATGGAACAAACGTTTCATGAGTGGGGATTTTGGACAAGACAGATGTTAATCGTCCTAAATCTTAGCACGCGAGCGAGCAAAAAGCAATGGACGCAACCGGGGCACCGGTAGACTGCCAATGCGTTCCCGGCTTCCGCAAAATGTGCTATACTCCATGTATCAACAAAGGAGATAAAACCATGTCGCAGCAACCGTTGACGTATGAAAGTGTTTTGGAAATGATCCAGAAAAGCGGTCAGGAATTTGACCGAAAGTTAGATCGGATGGTCGCAGAGTTTGACCGGATGCTCAAGGAAAATGCCCTTGAGATAAAGAAGACCAACAAGAAGACCCACAAGCGGATTTCTGAACTCTCTTCGAGCATCGGACGAGTCATCGAAAACATGGTCAAAGGGAACATCGTTGATAAATTCCGAGCCTTAGACTATGACGTGACGGGATGTAGTCCACGCAAGTCGTTTAAGAATTATAAACTAAACATCGAAGGGGAGATTGACCTGTTTCTGAACGATGGCGACGTTGCCATTTTGATTTCCGTCAAGACCACGTTAGAAACGAAGGATGTCCGTAAACATATCGAGTCAATCGAAAAATACCGGCAATATGCCCAAGCACGCGGGATATGCGAAAACCAACGCTTCATCGGTGCCGTTGCCGGAGCGGTCATCGAAGGGGAAGCCGCCGAATTCGCCCTGCAAAATGGAATGTACGTCATCGTCCAATCCGGCAAAGCCGTCGATATTATCCCAACGCCCGAAGGATTCCAAGCAAGAGAATGGTAGGGGCAAACCTACGTGTCTGTCCGAACCGAGCGACAGGCGGTAGGCACAACCCCGGCGGTAGGAGTACATGTCGCACAAAGGCAGCCGGGAGCGCGCGACCACCTCCGTGTTACTACGCTCCCGGCTGCCTTTCACAATTTTAGACGTGCGGCGGTATTAGCCCAGTCGTTCGATTGCAGCGGAAAGGAGACCGGTTACTTCGGCAATATCATCCGTAGAGAACTCCCGTCGCCGGAAAATGACCCGTTCCTAGTATTCCTTAGAATCGATCCACGACATCAATTTTCGCAGTCGGCGACCGACTTCTTCGAGTTGTTGTTCGCGCTGGATGGCGCGCATTCGTTTGAACCTCGGGGCACCCACCTTGTTTTCGAGCAGCCACTCGCGGGCAAATTCACCGTTTTGGATTTCCGTGAGAATTTTCTTCATCTCGGCTTTCGTTTCGCCCGTCACGATTCGCGGTCCCCGCGTATAATCGCCGAACTCCGCCGTGTTCGAGACACTGTATCGCATGTAATTCAAGCCCCCCTGATAGAAGAGATCGACGATCAGTTTGAGTTCGTGCATGCACTCGAAGTATGCCATCTCCGGTTGATAGCCCGCTTCGACCAATGTTTCAAACGCTTGTTGAACGAGTGCCGAAACACCGCCGCAGAGCACGACCTGCTCGCCGAATAAGTCGGTTTCCGTCTCCTCTTTGAACGTCGTTTCGATCACGCCGCCGCGCGTTCCGCCAATCCCTTTGGCGTATGCCAAGCCGATTTTCCGTTCCTTGTCCCCGGCACCCTCGCCGAGACCGATGAGGCATGGCACGCCGCCCCCTTTGACAAACTCGCTTCGCACAAGATGTCCGGGTCCCTTCGGGGCGATCAAAATTGCCACCACCCCTTCCGGCATGTTGAACTGACCGTAGTGAACGTTGAACCCGTGTGTGCAGATAATGATGTTGCCCTTCGAGAGATTCGGACGAATCTGCGTCTCGAAAATACCCCCTTGGAGTTCATCGGGGAGAGTCAACACAATCAGGTCGGCTTGCTTGACCGCCTCTTCGGTGCTGACGGGCTTGAACTTGTCTTTGACGGCGAGTTCGTAATTGGGAGTGCCTTTGATTTCGGCGATGATGACCTCGCAGCCGCTGTCCCGAAGGTTTTGGGCGTGAGCGTGTCCTTGCGAACCGTAGCCGAGAATGGCAATTTTCTTGCCCTTGAGTTTGGAAAGGTCTGCATCCTTGTCGTAATAGATTGTTGCTGCCATGGAAACTGTCAAAATGTTGTTAAAGTGGTGAAAATGATACGATTGATTCTATCATATTTTTTCTGATAGAACAGAGATAGGCTTTCGCCGGAAATCAATACGCTGTTTTTCCCCGTCTCACTTTCTTCCCGACGGGCATGAAATTTTCCCGCGAAAGCCCGGGGTTCATTTTAGGAAACATCGCGTTCCGGGGCATGGGATCCCGAACATTGCGGCTGGTTTCGCAAGAGAACAAGGGTTCGGTCGCGTTCGGCGAGTTGCTCGCACAATTCGCGGATTCGTCGCCTTTCCTCGCCGGTATTTTTTCGCCGAAAAATTTTCATCGCATGTTCGATCGGCTTGATCACTTTTCTCAAATAATAACGATTAAAGAGATGCCAACAGTTTCGCCAATACAACGATCGATCACCGAGCAGATGATACATGGCAATGCCGCGCACGTGCGTCGGGACCTCGCCGCTATTCCGAAGAAAATCCATTTCGTCTTCGTCCACCGATTCTTGAAATGTACGAACCAGAGCAGACCGGTTGCTCTTACGGATCATGCTGTAACTTAACGAGAAGGAGGAAAATTTCTTTTTCAGAAATAAGGCACGGTATTGTTCATATCTCCCCATTTGCCGGAGATAACCCTTGATGAGCGAAAACGTGGGGAAAATTCGGAGCAAGTATTCCCCGGCTTGATGGTAGAAAGAGGCTTGATGATAACGATGGAAATAGAGTTCTTCCAGGATGATCTCCACACGAGGCTCATGGACGAGGACAGCCCAGTGCAGATACTGGTCCTCATTGGATTTTACGGGAGGAAATCGCAGGTCATGATCGACGAGGAACGATTTTCGAAAGACTCGATTCCAAGGAGCATGCGGGAGCCTTTCGATCATCTCGCTGATCGACAAATCGGTCACGGAGTACCGGGAATAATGTTGTTTGTTCGACAAACGTGCTTTTCCTTCTCCAACAATGTCAAAAAAGAAGAACACAACATCTGCTCCGGTACTTTCAAGTCGGTAGTATGCCTTTTCGCAAAGAGTCGGATCAATCCAATCATCGTTGTCGAGAAACTGGATATATTCTCCGCGCGCGTGGGGAAGACCTGCATTTCGCGCCAGACCGGGGCAGCCGCTGTTGGGTTGATCGATGATTTCGATACGAGAATCCCTGCCCGCATATTCTTGTAAAATGGCGAGGGAACCATCTGTCGAACCGTCATTGACACAAAGGATCTGAATGTCCCGCAGTGTTTGGTTTACGACGGAATCCAAGCATTGCCGAAGATACTTTTCAGCGTTATAAACGGGAATGATCACCGTGATCTTGCTTTTTGCCAATGGTGTGTCGGTCATGTGCATCTCAAACTGTAAAAAACATCGTAGAGACGCAATGCTTTGCGTCTCCCCGGTGCGGATAACGTAACGAATTCGTGGGAACGTATATTGGTGAACGGCGTGAACCCGTGAGCGAAACGTCGCCCAATCATCCAGACGCGAAGCATCGCGTCTCTACAGGTGGGGCGGTACGCAGGATGTGGATCATATAGGCAATTTCTTTTACAGTTTGAGTTTGCACGATTGCTCCCTTTCCGATGGTTGCGGGGTGAGATGACCCATTGATCAATATGCCATCAGAATAATCTCACCATCAGGCACACTTGGCAAATGCTGCCGAATCTCAAATTGGTAGCCCATTCCCCAACTTTCGATCAGTGGCTTAATTTCAAAAAAATCCTTGAATGTATGGTAAATTGAAATAATGAGAAGCGGTTTTTGTTTCGTGATGGTTTCTTTGGCACCGAGAATGGTATCGTACTCCACACCCTCGACATCTAATTTGATCAATCCGACATCCAAATCATGTTGTTGCGCAAACTCATCAATGGAGATCACGCCCACCTGAAATGTTCTTTTTCCATGACCAATAGGCAATATCGTTCCGCCCCCATCGAATTCATTGCTGCTTGAGTGGAGTGTCGATGTTCCTTTTGCTCTTCCCAACGCCAACGGCACAATGTTGATTTTGTCCTTTCGATCACCCAGCACCGTCTTATTTTCCATGATGACCCGCTTCATTCCCGAAACACTATCCGGATTCGGTTCAAAAGTATGGACTCTTTTCGGACCGTACTCGCTGAGGACCATCGCCGAATCGCCGGAAAAGCCGCCGCCATCAATGACATCCTTGCCTGTCACTCTTTTCTGAATTTCTGGCGGGAACTGATTCATGCTAAAACCAGTCGCCATGTGTTCCGTGCAATCATGGGGGAGTTTGTAAGGACATTTGTATGCTTTCCCGATAGCTTTAATACGTTCTTGCTCTTCGTAATCAAGCGGATAAAGTGAACGCCAAACACATTGTTGGAGAAAATTCCATACAGAGTTATCCCCATACTCCATACAAAATCGGCGTCTGGCGATAGAACGAGCAACGACTTCACGGCTTAATGGGTCCATGGTTACGACAAGCCGACTTTCAAGGTCTCTCAACTCATGCGGTTTATTGCGAAAAAAATCATCCCACGTCTTTTGATTATCAGGAAACCAATGACATGTTGATTTGGAATCTAAAATTTTTTCAACAAAATCAGGATTACTGAGAGCCATTTGAATAGCGTATACCCCCATATCCGTTTGTAGAATACGAGCCAACAATTGCCCAAACGGTCTGGTCATTTCCCGCCAGATTTTTGCGAGTCCCTTTGGTTTCGCTGTCGTTTGCATCGCCTCTTCCTTGAAAGTCAGCGGAGTATAACGTTTTCTCCGAAAGCGGGCAAGGGCATCTTTTTTGAAATGATTCGGGAGCGTTTGTCAAAAAGAGGCAGCAGTTTTGGACTTCGCCGGACGGAAGAATACAGAATACAGTAGTCAGTAGTCAGTAGTCAGTAGTCAGGGGGAAGAAAGCACACATGCGGTGGAAGTTGCCGCACCGCATGCGACTGCTCACTCCTAACTTCTAACTCCTTTTTCCCCAGAATTGGGACAGGGAAAAATCGACCCATTATTTTCTGGCGAAAGCCTTGCACTGCCCTCTTTTTCCCCCGTCTTGCAAAAGATGAGGAACAGGGTACAATACTTGGGGTAGTTGATGCGGGCGTAGCTCAGTTGGTAGAGCACGACGTTGCCAACGTCGTTGTCGACGGTTCGAACCCGTTCGCCCGCTCTTTGCTTTTATCTCCACGTTTCCACGTCGCGGCTTTTGAGAACTGCCCCGTTTGGAACACCTTCGTTTGAAATCATGTCTGAACCAGAATCCACCTCTTCCCCGGAAGCCCCCTCTTCACCACACGAAGAGGAGAAAAAAGTGCTGAATCTCACGACCGATATTCGGAAAACAAGTGCTTGCGAACGTCACGTCAAGGTCACTGTCCCGCGTTCGGATGTGGACGAGTATTACCAAAACGAGTACGCGGACTTGGAAAAAACTGCTTACGTCCCGGGGTTTCGCGTCGGAAAAGCCCCGCGAAAACTTGTCGAACGCCGTTTTCGCAAGGAAGTTTCGGATCGTGTCAAACACGTTCTTGTGATTGACGCTTTGGAACAAGTCAATGGTTCGTCGGAATTTACGCCGATCAGCGAACCTGATCTCGACCTGAAGACACTGGTGTTGCCGGAGGACGGAGATTTCGTGTTTGAGTTTACCATTGAGGTTCGCCCCGATTTCGAGCTGCCGGAGTGGAAGGGACTGAAAATCGAAAAACCGGTTCGTGAATTTACCAGTGAAGATGTGGACAAATCTGTTCAGCGAGTTCTGTCGATGTACAGCGAACTCGAAGATTCCGATGACCCGGTCGCTCTGGGAAATCTCGTCGAAGTCGATATCACGGTCAAGTCCGGCGAGGAAGTGGTGAACACTGCCCCCGGCGAGTTGATCAAAGTTTGCCCGACGCTCACTTTTCACGATGGCTCGCTTGCCGGATTCGACACGTTGATGGTCGGTGCGAAGAAGGGGGATACGCTCACCACCCCGATGACGCTCTCAGCGGATGCTCCTAATGAAGCCTACAGAGGAAAAACGGTGGATGTCACGTTTGAGATTACAAACGTGAAACGTGAGACGCTGCCCCATGTTTCCGACGCTTTTCTTCAGCGGCTCGGATATGACAACGAAGGAGATTTTCGCGATACGCTCCTCGATGCGTTGAAGCGGCAGTTGGAGCATGCCCAGCATCGTCGCACACGGCAACAAATCACGGAGGCGTTGACGGTTGCAGCATCGTGGGATTTGCCGCCGAGTTTGTTGAAAGGGCAATCGGAACGGGAAGTTCGTCGTACCGTGATGGAGTTGGAGCGCAGCGGCTATGGACAGGATGAGATTACCGCCATGTTAAACACGATTCGGCAAAACAGTGCCGCTTCCACGGCTCAGGCTCTGAAGGAACATTTCATTCTCGAAAAGATCGCCGAAATTGAAAACGTCGTCGATACTCCCGAAGATTACGACAACGAAGTTGCGTTGATTGCTGCACAACATAACGTGTCTCCACGCCGGGTGCGAGCCCAAATCGAAAAAGCGGGGGAAATGGACATTTTGAGGAATCAGATCATCGAGCGGAAGGTGATCAACTTGATCTACGAAAGTGCAACGTTCAAGGAAGTTCCTTTTGACTGGGGGCAGCGGGACACGTCTGATGTGGAAGCCTGCGACTGGGCGATTGCGGGCAATCCCGAAGCCATCGACGCAGCCACCAAGGATGACCTCAAGGCAGTGCATCAGGAATTCGGCGAGAAGAAACGAGTCGATCCGAATGCCAAGGTGAATTGATGGCACGAGACCCGCTCTGGGTCTACCATTGCCCGACAACATGAAACAACGATTGCACCTCTATTGGTTTTCGGGTTCCGGCAACACCTTACGGGTTGCGGACACGTTTGCGGAACAGTTACGCATGCACGAATGGGCAGTCGAACTGTGCCCGTTGGAACGGAGTGACCCGCGGGCAATGGATACTGAAGCCATGTTGGGACTTGCCTTTCCGACACATTCTTTTGCAATCCCTGAAAACGTACTGTCGTTTGTCCGGGCACTTCCTCGCGTCTCGGGGAGACCTGCGATCATGCTTGGTACGCACGGAATGATTTCCGGCGGGGTCGTGGGTCCGATGAAACGCGAACTGACGGCAAAAGGTTTCCAGTGTATCGCCGCTCGAATTGTTTCGATGCCCGACAGTTTTTTCCCTTTTGCCAGCGATGCTGCCAATCAACGAAAATTCGAGCGGGGGTTGAGTCAAGCCCGTCGTTACGCAGACGATGTCATTGCGGGAACCGCGCGTTGGACACGTTGGGCAATTCTTTCTGACGTTCATGCGGCACTCTTTGGCGGATTGTTTGCCGTCCGAAGAGGGTGCCGAAAGTGGTACACGACGGTTCATGTCCAGAAAGAACGATGTACGCGATGTGAGAGTTGTGTCCGTTGTTGTCCGGTGAATGCGTTGGAAAGAGAGGCGGATGCTCCCCCGCGACCCAACAAGACTTGCACGAACTGCTTGCGATGTGTTGCCGTGTGTCCTGCCGATGCGATGCGGCACATGATCGGCTTTCGTCCCTATCGGAGCGAAGAAGCGAACGCCCTGAAATGCCGCTTCCTGAAAGAATTAGGCACGGGCGGGCAGTAAGGCTTTCGCCAGAAATTAACATGCCATTTTCAGCCTTATCGCATTCCGTGGAGCAGCATACAGGAGTCAGGAGTCAGAATGGTGCTACCGCACCATTTGACTCTGGCAGTTCCTTACCGCATGCGACTTCTGACGCCTGACTCCTGACTTCTGACTTCTGACTACTTCCTTGCTCCAGAATGGGAAAGGGAAAATTTGACCAATTATTTTCTGGCGAAAGCCTTAGGTTGTTTAGTCAGAAAAATTAGGTGAAAATTAGGTTTTCCCATACGATTGATTACGATTGATTGCGTTGTAGTATTAAGAAACGGTGTAAGAACATGACAAAACTTGGTGTGATGAGCGACACGCATGGGCTTTTGAACGAAACGGTTCTTGCCGTGCAACTCTTCCGGGAGCAGAACGTGGAGACGGTGATTCACTGCGGGGACATCGGCGGCGGTGCGGTGGTGCGCGCGTTTCAGGGACTCGACACCCATTTCGTACTCGGCAATATGGACGGCGACAGTGATTCGCTTCGGCTTGCTGCCGAAGAAACTGGAAACGTTCTTCACGGCTGGTTCGGATCAATGGAACGGTCGGGCAAACGGATCGCCTTTTTGCACGGTCATCGGTCGGTGTCATTCGAGCAAGAATTGGAGAGCGGCAACTGGGATTTGCTGTGCTTCGGGCATACTCACGTCGCCTCGTTGCAGATGCACGGTTCGACGATGCTTCTCAATCCGGGAGCCTTCACGCGAGTATTCCGCCCAACGATTGCCATTGTCACGCTCGCCGATTTGACCGTCGAACGGTTCGACGTTTGGCGGTAGACCCGAAACGGGTCTCAGGCTTTCGCGGGAAAATAATTGGTCGGTTTTTCCCTTTTCCATTCTGGAGACAAAGGAGTTAGAAGTTAGGAGTGAGAAGTCGCATGCGGTGCGGCAACATTTCCGACAAGACGGTGCGGTAGCACCATTCTAACTCCTAACTCCTCTCTTACGGAATGGTGATTTCAACAGGATCGTTTATTTCTGGCGAAAGCCTAAATATCCCGACTCGCTCGGAAGTGGGTGCTGGTGTTGCGTTCTTCGTCGAGCATGGTGGCAATCGTTGAAGCCGCTCCTTCAATCGGCAGCATCGTCGAGCCTTTTTCCCATCGCCATTTGATTTCCAGTTTTCCCTCGGCTAACCCCTTGTCGCCAATGACAATGCGAAGCGGAAAGCCGATCAGGTCAGCATCCTTGAACTTCACCCCCGCACGCTGGTCGCGGTCGTCCACGAGACAGTCAATCCCCCGCGACTCCCATTCGTCGTGCAAGACCTGCGCAAGCCCCATCATCTTTTCGTCGTCGATTTTCATCGGACAGATGACCACTTCATACGGCGCAAGATTCACTGGAAAGATGATGCCCGACTCATCGTATGATGTTTCGATCAGCCCCGCCACGATGCGGTTGACCCCAATTCCGTAGCAACCCATGAGGATCGTTTTCTGTGTTTCGTCGTCATCTAAGAATTTCGCGCCGAGACACTCGGAATACTTCGTGCCGAGTTTGAAAACATGCCCGACTTCGATGGCGGAGCGGATCAATAATTCGCTGGCACAACGCGGACAAGGGTCCCCCTCAGCGGCATTACGTAAATCATCGAATTTCGTTGGCGTGTAATCGCGGCTTGCATTGACATTGACGAGATGTTTTTCATTTTTGTTCGCGCCGGTGACGGAGTTGACGACGGACATGACGGTATAGTCGGCGTAAATCGGAATCGACTCTTTCAGTCCGACGGGACCGGCAAAACCGATCGGTGCGCCCGTCACCCGTTCAATCGTTGCCGGATCGGCGAGCTCCAGTTTTTGTGTGCCGAGAACCTTGCGAATTTTGTTTTCGTTCGCCTCGTGATCGCCGCGAAGCAACACCGCAACGGGCTTGTCGTCGGCGAGATAAATCAGCGTTTTGACCAACTTCGTTGGTTTCACTTTGAGGAACTTGCAGACCTGCTCGACCGTGTGCGCACCCGGCGTGTCGAGTTCGGCAATTTCCTTGAGGAGGATGCTGGCATCGAGTGCCCGGTCTCCGCCGCCAATTTCTGCTTTCTCGGTATTGGCGGCGTAACCACAGCTGGCACAGTGGACGATTTTGTCCTCACCGTTCGGCGACGGAATCATAAACTCGTGCGAAGCATCGCCGCCGATGGGACCCGACTCCGCTTCCACCGCCAGGAATGGCAGACCACAACGACTGAAAATCTTGCTATATGCCGCGTACATTTTTTTGTAGGTCGCATTGAGGGAGTCAAGCGTCGTGTGAAAACTGTACGCATCTTTCATGATGAATTCGCTGGTTCGCAGTACGCCGAATCGGGGTCGTTCTTCGTTGCGAAACTTCGTTTGAATCTGGTAGAGTGTGATGGGCAGTTGCCGGTAACTGGAAATGAATCGGGCGACGATGTCGGTCACTTCCTCTTCGTGAGTGGGGCAAAAGACGACGGGGATTTTTTTTCCGCCTCTCTGTAAATCTGTTTTGATGAGGACGTTTCCGAAAACATCAATGCGATGGGTCTGTTCGTACAACGAGGCGGGACAGAGTGCCGTCATGAGCAGTTCGACACCCCCCGCTTTATTCATTTCTTCGCGGACGATTTGGGTTGCCTTGTGGAGGGTTCGCAGTCCCAGCGGCAGATAGGAATATGCCCCTGCCATCACCTGGCTGATCAGTCCAGCCCGGAGCATCAGGACATGCGAAGGGATTTCCGCCCCCTCCGGCGTTTCTTTCATCGTGGGAATTAACGTTTTCGACCAGTACATTGATGGAATAAAAGAGCAAAAGGCGAATGAAAAATCTTCGGTACATTTTACCGGAACGTGCAAAAATGACAATGAGCAAACGATTTTCTCAAACTGTAGACCCGAGCCGGGCGGACAACCCGAGCCGGGTCTATACTGTCCCCTGCCATCAATTGGTCGTTTTTGCTCAACAAGGTTTCCACCGGGGCATAGACGGCAGATTGCAGACGGCAGACGGCAGACAGCAGCAGATTTCGATGGAAATGCTTCACCGCTTGCGTCTGCTGCAAACCTGCTGTCTGCCGTCTCCATTGCGGTGTCAAAAAACGACCAGTTTGTGGCAGGGGACGGTCTATTTTTCCACATTACTCTTGCCCTAATTCGGCACTTTTTGTACGATTCCGTGGTTCACCATTTTTTGTCATTGTCATTGCCTCGTGGAGATACCGCGTCCTGCCCGAACCTGTTCCGTTTCCCAAAGGGATTTTACGCTGAATGAGCCTTTTTTTTCGGTACTCACGGGAGACCACTCTCTATTCGTCCGCAAGGATATTGCGGCGGAACATTGGGGGGGACCGCCGGAAGAATTTTTCGGTTGGTGGAAATCGACCGCCAAGCACATTTCCAGCACGATTCCCTCGCAGCAGGTTTCCGGCGAAACGTTGCAGAGCCTGTTCGAGCGGCTCACTTCGCAACCCGGCGATGCGGACATGGTGTACATTCTGACGCTGCTGATGCTGAGACGTAAATTGTTGCGATACGAAAAAGAGAGTGTCGATGAACAGGGAAACAAATGGATCGAAGTCTATTCGCTGCACCTCCACCAAACCTATCACGTACTGACGGCAATGCCTGACCACGAACGGCTCGAAGTGATTCAGCAACAACTTGCAGCGTTGACAAATTGAGGTGGGACAGGAGTACACCATTTCACAAATACCATTGCCTATTTTTTGCTCTCACGGAGGCACGGGGTTCACGGAGGAGTCGAACATGCCAATCGATTCCTCCGTGTTCTCCGTGCCTCCGTGCGAAACAAAAGCAATACCAATTGAGAAACGGTGTAGTAGAC
>Ga0123353_10001300_pt1 | contig 30591 bp, 28 predicted proteins | sample TergutLab28metaG_3_FD_92763 | JGI IMG/M metagenome (GOLD analysis project Ga0123353, IMG submission 92763) | Labiotermes labralis P3 segment gut microbial communities from Petit-Saut dam, French Guiana - Lab288 P3 | ecosystem: Host-associated > Arthropoda: Insects > Digestive system > Gut ...
GCGCGTGGTGATAAACCACAGAAAGCGCCGCAAGTACCGCACAAAGCCGCCCCCCTGACCGTGTTGGATTGTGTGCATAGTATACCCGGTTGGGGGCGGGAAGTCTAGGGTGGGTTATGCATGTTCGCGCACAATCACACACTTTTGCTTGAAACTCCCCGCACTTTGGTATACTATATCCCCATACCCTACCAAAGAACTCCCCCAGGCCCGAAAGGAAGATGATCGTGGGCGACCCCCTGCCTAGGCAACTTTTACTGCAACTGATCCTGATTTTGCTCAGCGCTTTCTTCTCCTGCGTGGAGATCGCCGTGCTCTCCACCAACGAAAACAAGCTGCGAAAAGCCGCAGAAAGCGGCAAAAAGAACGCGCAGCGGCTGCTCAATCTGATGCGGGAGCCGACGCGCTTTTTGGCTACCATCCAAATCGGCAACACCCTGGCCGGCTTTATGAGCACGGCTTTTGCCGCCAGCAGCTTTTCCGAGCGGCTGGCCAACGCGGTGGCGGGCTGGGGTGTGGGCATCCCATTGGACACGCTCCACACGCTGTCGGTGATTTTCATCGCCCTGATCCTCTCGCTGGTGATGATCGTATTCGGCGAACTGGTACCCAAGCGCATCGCCCTGCAAAACGCCGAGCGCATCTCCATGGCCATCGCCGGTTTGGTGCACGGCTTTTTCCGGATCACCGCGCCGGTGGTTTGGTTCCTTACTGCGGTTACGAATGGAATACTGCGCGTGATCGGCGTCGATCCAAACAAGCGGGACAACGGTGTTACCGAAGAAGAGATTCGTATGATGGTGGACCTAGGCGAGGAGACCGGCAGCATCGCCCCCGACGAGGGCGAGATGATCGACAACGTGCTGGCCCTGGGCAGCAAAACCGCCGTGGAACTGATGACCCACCGGACAGACGTAGCCGTGCTCTGGCTGGAAGACGATGAAGCCGCCTGGGAGCAAACCATCCTCCATACCACCCATACCCGCTACCCGGTGTGCGACGAAGATATCGACAGCATCGTAGGCATCCTGCACGTGCGCGACTTTTTTTGCAACCTGCGCTCCCCCAAACCCAAACCGGCGCAAAAGCTGCTGCGCAGCGCTTACTTTGTGCCCGAAACCGCTCAGGCTGACGCCATGCTGCGGGAGATGAAGCGCACTAAGAACCACCTGGCCGTGGTGGTAGACGAGTACGGCGGCACCAGCGGCATCGTGTCCATGGAAGATTTATTGGAAGAAATCGTGGGCGAGATCGAAGACGAGCACGACCGGGAGGCTCCCGACATCGTGAGCCTGGGCGACAGTCGCTGGCGGGTCAACGGCGGCATCGCCATCGACGACCTAGCCGAAGCCCTGGGCGCGGCTTTTCCGGAAGGGGATTACGACACCCTGGGCGGCATGATCTTCGCCCAAATGAACGCTATCCCGGAAGATGGCTCCACCCCCGAGCTGGACATCGCGGGCTTGCGCATCAAAGTCACCGAGCTCACCGACCACCGGGTGGCCTGGGCCGAGGTGTGGCCTGCGGAGCCCCTATCCGAGGCCGAGGAGCTTGAATGATATATTATCAAGAAAATGACCTCCGCATCCGGTCGATGATCGAAACCGACATCGTGTTTTTTGCCGATGCCTTTTTGCAGCTTGGCTGGGATGACAGGCAAGCAACCCTGGCGCAGTATTTCGCTGAGCAGAACAACGCCGCCCGCATCGTGCTTGTGGCGGAGTGGGGCGATGCGCCGGTTGGTTACGTCACCTTGCTTCCTTGCGCGGAAGAAGGGCCCTTTGCGGGCCAAGGCCTGCCCGAGATCAAGGACTTCAACGTGCTGCCGCCCTTCCGCCGTCGGGGCATCGGCAATCGCCTGATGGACTGCGCGGAAGCCCTCGCAAAAGAACAAAGCGAGTACGTAACGCTGGCGGTAGGCATGTACGCCGGATACGGCTCAGCCCAAAGGATGTACGTCAAGCGCGGGTATATCCCGGACGGCTCGGGGCTTTGGTACTGCGCAAAGCAGTTGAAACCTTATGAGGATTGCCGGAACGATGATGATTTGAATCTTTATTTTAGCAAACGGTTGGCCGCATTCCCATAATTCTGCCTCACCTCGGCAAGCAGGCCATCATAAAAATCCATGGCCGTCTTTTGCCGCCCCTTGGCGATCTCTTTGGCGCGCTCAGTATAAAAAGCGCCATATACTTTCTTTAGCTTCCAGTTGTACTCCTGAAAGAACGATGAAATTTCCGCGCCCCCGCCATCGAGCACAACATTCCCGTCATCATCCAAAATGTACAGGGGCTCCCCTACCTGCCCGCCGTAGATCAAGGTTCTGGCGATGCCGATGGCTCCAGCGGCCTCCAGCTTATCGGCGTCAAACAGAATCTTCGCCTCGATGCTTTGGGGCGGGTTGTCGCCCCTGTACCGATGGGATGTTATGCATTCCCGCACATGCAGGGCTTTGGGCTTTGGCCATCCTTGGGACATCAAAAAATCATAGGCCATCTCGCCGCCGATTTGCGCGTGGCATAGCTGCAAATTGGCGGATTGCGCCTCCCTGCCGATGTCGTGTAGCAGGCAAGCCGCCGTCAAGACATCCGTGTCTGTCCCATTCACATGGTTTGCAATGTCCAGCGCGGCATTGAGCACCCGGTACACATGATGCCGATCGTGGGCGGCGTCTTGCATTTTTTGCAGCATGTGGGCTTCGATGAGGGCAAATTCTTTTTTTGTCATTTTTCCACAAACCCTTCCATAAAGGCTCTCGCCGCGTGGGGAAGCGGTACGTCCCTGTGCCACACCATGCCGATGGCCCTGGGCGGAATGGGCGGCGCCAGTTCCACCCGGCGCAAAGAACCGTCGCTAAGCTGGGGTTGCACAAACTCAGCCACGACGGCGGCGATGCCCAAGCCGCTCAGCGCAAACTCCACCAGTAAATCCAGGCTGCCCAACTCGATCTCCGGCATCCAACGGGTGCCCTGCGCCGCTGCCTGGGCATCCAGCTCCCGGCGGGTGGAACTGGCGTTTTCCAACAGAATCAGGGGCATACGCGCCAACTCCCCCCAACTCATTTGGGAAGGCATGTTCGGAAAAAAGCGCGGGCTGTACACAAAACAATCCCGCACATGAGCGATCTCCCGTACGGCGTAAGCCGCCGGAATGTGCATGGGTAAGTTCACCAGGCCGATGTCGGCCTCCCCACGGGCCAGCAGTGTCATGGTCTCGCTGGAGGTTTTGTTGGTCACGCGGATGCCCACCGCGGGGTGCGCTTGATGGAACCGCTCCAGGCGGGGCAGCAGCCAGTGCTTACACAGCGAGTCGCTGGCCCCAATGCGCAGCTGCCCGGCGGTCAGCTCCCGCAGCTGATCGAAGTGCCCTTGGGCGGCAACCATCAGGGCCAGCGCCCGGTCGGCATACCCATAGAGGGCTTGGCCCTCTTCGGTAAGGGACATGCCCTTTGCGTGACGCACAAACAGCTTTGCGCCCAACCGCTCCTCCAGCTGGCGGATGGTTTGGCTCACCGCAGGCTGGCTCACCGACAGCGCCCGGGCCGCCTGGGACATGCTCTGATGTTTCGCCACGGCGCAAAAAGTTCTGTACCAATCCAGGGCGATGTCTATGATGTCCATCCTCCTATAAGATAATTTGATAAAAAGCATAAGAAACATTCATTTGACTTATGCTCTCCATGGCATTATACTGCCAAAGGACGCAAAGGGCAATCCCTATTTGTCATGAAAGAAGGTATTTGCATGAGATCCACCGGCGTCATCGCCCGGGGCATCCTCACCCCCATTTTTCAGGAAGGCGACGACCTGGCGCCCATGGTGTGCGATTGCGTACTCAATGCCGCCCAGGCCGACGGCTTCTCCCTGGCCGACGGCGACATCATCGGCATCACCGAAGCGGTGGTGGGCCGCGCTCAGGGCAACTACGCCACCACAGCGCAGATCGCAACCGATATTCGGCGCAAGTTCGGAGTTGGCGAGCTGGGCATCGTGTTCCCCATCCTGTCGCGCAACCGTTTTTCGGTGCTGCTGCGGGGCATCGCCATGGGCGTTTCCCCTCACAAATTATACGTGCAGCTCTCCTATCCCGCCGACGAAGTGGGCAACGAGCTGGTCTCCCGCGATCTGGTGGATGCAAAGGGCGTCAATCCCTACTCCGACAGCTTTTCTTTGGAAGAGTTCCGCAATACCTTCGGCTTTGATATCGTTCACCCCTTTACCGGCATCGACTATATCGAATTCTATCGCAGCTTTGGGGACAACATCGAGTTGATCTTCTCCAACGATCCACGGGCTATCTTACGCCACACAAAAAACGTGCTGGTATGCGACATCCACACCCGCAAGCGCACCCAGCGCATCTTGCAAGAGGCCGACCCGCAGGCAACGGTATTGTGCATGGACGACATCCTTTGCCAAAGCGTGGACGGCAGCGGCTTTAGCGAATACGGCCTGTTGGGCAGCAACAAAGCCACGCCGGACAAAGTCAAATTATTCCCCAGGGATACCCGCGCCCTGGTAAACAACCTGCAAGCCCAGATGCGCGCCCGCACCGGCAAAAATGTGGAGGTGCTGGTGTACGGCGACGGCTGCTTTAAGGATCCCAAGGGCGGCATATGGGAACTGGCCGACCCGGTGGTAAGCCCGGCCTACACCCCGGGCCTGGCCGGAACCCCCAACGAGATCAAGATTAAGTACGTGGCCGACAACGAGCTGGCCCACCTGAGGGGCGATGCGCTGGCTGACGCGCTCAAGGAGCGCATCCAACAAAAAGAGGCCTCCCTGGTGGGGAACATGCAGGCCGAAGGCACCACCCCCCGCCAGATACCCGATCTGGTGGGCAGCCTGTGCGACCTGGTGAGCGGCAGCGGCGACCGGGGCACGCCGGTGGTGCTGATACAGAATTACTTTAAGAATTACGCTTCGGAGCTGTAGCATCATTCATGCAAATCAAGGGTTGAAGCGACCAATGTCGGTATCCATGTAGGGGACGATGGTAATCGTCCCGCCAACGACGGGCGGATTGCCATCCGCCCCTACAAGAATGCCGCGTTTCCGGTGTAGGGCGCGGCCACTGGACGCGCCGCCGTATTGCAACAAGGGCGCGTCAGTGTGGGTATACCACGGCGCGTCGGGTCGCCGCGCCCTACAGAGATCCTTTGCTTACCTATATATCTGCCGCATGCATTTTCTTTTTAAATACGATTATATAAGCCACATACAACAACGGCGCCGCCACCACCCACCCGGCGGCATCAGCCAAATATACGCTCCACTCGCCCAGTAGCGGCAACAGCAGCAGCACGCACACCAGGCGCAAACCCAACTCTAAAAACCCGGACAGCATCGGGATCATGGCGTTGCCCAATCCCTGCAAGGCCGAGCGGTACAAAAACAGCATATAGAGCACCGGCACCCCCAGGGCGGTGACCGTCAATTGCCGCTGGGCCACATCCAGCACCTCGCCCGCCAGCGCCGCCTCCCCGGAAAAGAACAGGCCCAGCAGGGTCCGCCCAAACACCAGCGCGAGGGCCAGAATGACCACCGCCGCCCCAATCATCATATTTCTTCCGATGGCTACCCCGTGCCGGATACGGGCCAGTTGCTTTGCGCCGAAGTTCTGCGCCACAAAGGTGGCCAGGGCCCCGTCCAGAGCCGAGCCGATGATCCACAGCAGGTCGTTGAGCCGCCGGGACGCGGTGATGCCGGCCACAAAAACCGTATCGTATCCATTGATAGCGTTTTGTACCGCCAGGCCGCCCACGGAAATCACCGCATTGCGAAAGCCCAGGGGCAACCCCAAGCGCAGCAGGGCTCCGGCGGCTTTTGCGTCCCATCGAAAATCAGCGCGGGCCAGCTTTGCTTGGGGCACGCGGCGCAGCTTGCGCAGGCAGTAAGCGCAAGCAACGGACTGGGATATCAGCGTAGCCATAGCCACACCGGCCACGCCTAGCGGCGCCACCAATATCAAATCGAGGGCGATGTTAAGCAGGGTGGAGAGGATCATCGCTTCCAGGGGCGTCCTGCTGTCGCCCAGGCCGCGCAGCATCGCGGCCAGCAGGTTGTACCCAAAGGCGATCCATAAGCCGCTGGTGGATATGCGCAGGTAGACCGCCGCCTGATCTATGATATCAACCGGGGTGCCCAGCCACCCGAGCGCGGGCCCGCACAGCAGCGCCCCGCCCGCAGAGAAAGCTGCGCCCCCCGCAACGGTCAGCAGGCATGCCATGGCAAAGGCCCGGCGCAGCGCCTCGGGATCCTTTGCCCCAAAGCGCTGGGCAAACAACGTGCCAAATCCCTGGGAAACCCCCAGGATGGCGCTGAGAAACAGCCAATAGTACGCCCAGGACGCGCCCACCGCCGCAAAAGCGTCGATGCCCAGCAACTGCCCCACCACCACGCTGTCTATCAGCGTGTACAAAACTTGCAATATGTTCACCAGCAGCAGGGGCACGGCGAATTTGGCCAACAGGCCGGTGATGCGACCACGGGTCATGTCCAATGTGTTGGCCATGCGTTCACTTCCATTCTGTTGCACAGTATATCACAAAGCGGCGCTTGCAGTGTGGCAGAATATGTGTTATACATGAAAAAACCGATCAATTGAATAAGAGGTGAACCCATGGACATCCAAGCGCTCATCAAAGCCATGACATTGGAAGAAAAGGCCGGCATGTGTTCCGGCGCGGATTTCTGGCATCTGCGCGGCGTTCCGCGCCTGGGCATCCCCTCCATCACGGTCACCGACGGCCCCCACGGATTGCGCAAGCAGCCCAACGAGGCCGACCACGCGGGCGTGCACAAAAGCGTGGTGTCGGTGTGTTTCCCCACCGCGGCGGCGCTGGCCTGCTCCTTCGACCGCGACCTGCTGCGCCAAGTGGGCGCCACCCTGGGCAAACAGTGCCAGGCCGAGGAGGTGGGCATCCTGCTGGGGCCGGGCGCCAACATCAAGCGCACGCCCCTGTGCGGCCGCAATTTTGAGTACTTTTCCGAAGATCCCCTATTGTCGAGTGAGCTGGCATCGGCTTACATCGGCGCCCTGCAGAACGAGGGCATAGCCTGCAGCATCAAGCACTTTGCGGCCAACAACCAAGAGACAGAACGCATGGTCAGCGATTCGGTGGTGGATGAACGCACCCTGCACGAGATCTACCTGGCCAGTTTTGAGGGCCCGGTGGCAAAAGCCAAAGCCAAGACCGTGATGAGCTCCTACAACAAGGTCAACGGCGTCTTTGCGGCGGAAAACCGGTGGCTGCTCACCGGCATCCTGCGGGACCACTGGGGATTCGACGGCTTTGTGATGAGCGACTGGGGCGGGGCCAAGAGCATGGCATCGGGCATCAAAGCCGGGCTGGAGCTCAAGATGCCCGGCGGCAGCCCCCACAACATCCCCGAGATCGTGGACGCCGTACAAGCCGGGCAACTCACGGTCGCCGAGCTGGACCGCGCGGTGGAGCGAATTTTGAAGGTCATCGATTTTGTGGTGTCCAACCGGCAGGAGGGCGCGGTGTTTGACCGGGAAGCCGATCACTGCCTGGCCCGGGACATGGCGGCGGAATGCGCGGTGCTGCTCAAAAACCAGGGCGGCCTGCTGCCGCTGGACAAAAAGGCAAAGGTAGCGTTTATCGGCGCTTTTGCGTCCGCGCCCCGCTATCAGGGCAGCGGCTCCTCCTTTATCAACGCCCATCGGGTGGAAAGCGCGTTGGAGGCGGCCCAAGGCATGCCCAACATCACCTATGCCAAGGGATACGATCCCGCCAGCGAGGAAACCGACGCCACCCTGTTGCAAGAAGCTGTGCAAGCGGCGCGAAGCGCCGAAGTGGCCGTGGTGTTCGTGGGCCTGCCCAACCACTGCGAGTCCGAAGGTTTCGACCGCAAGCACATCGAATTGCCCGCATGCCAGAACGCGCTCATCGAGGCAGTGAGGGCCGCCCAGCCCAACACCGTGGTGGCGCTGCACAACGGTTCCGCCGTGGCAATGCCCTGGGCCGGTGACATACCCGCCATCCTGGAAATGTACCTGGGCGGCGAGGCCGTGGGCGGGGCGGCGGTTCGCCTGCTGTTTGGTGATGCATCGCCCAGCGGCAAGCTGGCCGAAACCTTCCCCCGCAAGCTGCCGGACACACCGGCCTACCTCAACTTTCCGGGTTATGCCGGGCAGGTGGAATACCGGGAGGGCGTGTACGTAGGTTATCGGTATTACGATACCAAGCAGATGGACGTATTGTTCCCCTTTGGCCACGGCCTGAGTTATACCCAATTCGAATACCGCAACCTGAGGCTGGACAAGGCGCAAATGCAGGATACCGACACCCTGCAGGTGACGGTGGACATACAAAACACAGGCAAGGCGCCAGGCAAAGAGATCGTGCAGCTCTATGTAGCGCCAATCACCGGGGAGGTTCCCCGCCCGGCACACGAACTGAAGGGCTTTGAAAAAATTGCTCTTCAGCCCGGCGAAACCAAGCAGATTACCTTCACCCTGTGCAAAAGAGCCTTCGCTTACTACAACACAACGCTGCAGGATTGGCATGTGGAAACCGCCCGGTACGCCATCCAAGTTGGCGCTTCCTCACGGGACATCCGCCTCACTGCGCAGATCGATGTGCAGTCCACGGTGGAGGCGCCGGTATCCTTTGGCAAATACTCCACCATCGATCAGATCCTCAAGACCGCCAGAGGACAGGCCGTGCTGGGGCCGACGCTGCAGCAGATGGAAGCCGGCGCCCGGGAGCGCCTGGGGAACACCGAGAGCGCGCTGGGGGAAGGCGGCTTGGATATCATGCGCGTGTTTATGATGCAGTCGCCGCTCATTTCCTTGGTGGAGTTCGGCCTGGTGCAGCCGGAGCAGTTACAGCAGCTGCTTGGAGCGCTGAACGGGTAGCGGTAAACTGCCCTTTTCATCCATTGTGGGCATTTCCCACGGTATCATCCAACATGTCGCCCACCAAATTGTCAAAATCACTTTGATACAAGCGATCTTGAATCACCCGATACTTTTCAAACTCGCTTTCAGCGTGATCTTTGGCAATTTCAGCGGATATGCGTCCGGCATGAGTCAACAGGGCATTCCCGTCAGCCTGTAGGATGAGATCAAGATGTTTTACCCAGGCTTCCATTGTCATAGGTGTTCTTTGACGGGCGCGGCGTTCGGCCAAATCCAGATAGGCATTGACGAGCATGGATAGGCTCTCGAGTTCGGCTTGGCTAAGATAGTTCTTAGCGATTGACACATCGCTTCGTAGAATCTTACCGTCCGGGCTGTTCGCCCATGTGGCCAATCCCATGCGCTCCTTTTCGGCATCCGCTCTTTCATATATCAACTCGGCGGCGGTGTGCTGATGCACGGCATAATGCATTTTGTTCTGGATTTTTGCAAAGAAGTCTTTTGATGTTTGCGCGTTTTTATCGTAGTCCATCGCGGTAGCGTATATATCCGTGATCTTCTGGTAAAACCGCCGCTCAGATAGCCGTATCTCACGGATTTCTTCAAGCAGGCGCTCAAAATAATCTTCGTCAAGAAACGCGCCGTTTTCCATCCGCTTGCGGTCTAGCACATAGCCGCGCAATGTATAATCCCGCAAAACGCCCGTCGCCCATTGCCTGAACGATGTGGCGCGTTTTGAATTGACACGATAGCCAACGGCGATGATGGCGTCTAGATTGTAATGCTTTACGTTATAGCTTTTGTTGTCTGCAGCAGTTACTAAGAATTTCTTAGTAACTGCATCCGCAATCAGTTCTTCATCCTTAAAGATATTGTTTAGGTGTATGAGGACGTTTTCAGGCGTGGTATCAAATAACAGCCCCATCTGTTTTTGACTAAGCCAAACCGTACCGTCCTGCACGCGCACACCCACGCCGTCGCCGCCGCTCTGGTAACCAAACACCAAAAACTCGACGGAGCTGTTGCGCAAGCGCAATTCTTTGCTTTTCTTGTTTGTTTTGTCAGGTTTCATGCAGTACCCTCGTCTTACTTGGATTTTGCCCATTATACCACATTCAAATGCAACATAGAAAACGGCCCGCACAACGCGAGCCGCTTTCTCATTTTGCAATCAGTAGTTGCTCTCCCACACCTCAAAATAGGCCTGTGGATGGGCGCAAACCGGGCACATCTCCGGCGCGGCATCAGCGGCGTGCAGATGGCCGCAGTTGCGGCATATCCACTGCACCTGCCCGTCCTTGACGAACACCTTGCCGTCGTTTATGTTTTGCAACAGCTTTAGGTAGCGTTCTTCGTGGTGTTTTTCGATGGCGGCCACCATCTCGAACAGCGAGGCGATGCGGACGAATCCTTCTTCCTTCGCTACCTTGGCAAACTCGGGGTACATGCCGGTCCACTCGTCGTGCTCCCCGGCGGCGGCGGCTTGCAGGTTGTGGGCCGTGTCGCCCAGCAGCCCCAGCTCCTTGAACCACATCTTGGCATGCTCTTTTTCGTTGTCGGCGGTTTCGGTGAACAAATGGCTGATCTGTTCAAACCCTTGCTTTTTGGCCGCGGAAGCAAAATACGTGTACTTGTTGCGCGCCTGGGATTCTCCGGCAAACGCCGCCAGCAGATTGGCTTCCGTCCTGCTCCCCTTAAGCTCCATGAAAACTCCCCCTTACTTCCCTTTTCAAGTGCAATTCTTGCACAATCCTTCAAATACGATGCGACATCCTTCCACTGCCACATTTTGGCGTGCGGCGATCTCCCGCGCCCTCCCGAGATCAACGACGGCCCCCATATCCGGTAAATCATCCACTCCGCCGCAAGCCCGGCAACGCAGATGATCGTGGGCGGCAGTGATGCCGTCGTACCGGTCCGGGCTGTCCTGCCCGGGCAGGCGCTGTATCTCGCCTACCTGCTCCAACAGAGCCAGGTTGCGGTACACCGTACCCAGGCTGATATTGGGATACGTTGGCCGCAGGGCATGATACAGCGTTTCCGCCGTGGGATGATCGTGGCGGGCGCGCAACGCCTGCAACATGGCCTCCCGTTGGCGGCTGTACCGCATCGTGGACATACACACCCCCTCCTTGTCAGTAACCATTCCTATTGTTGCACGGTTCCAGCCGTATGTCAATACCCCTTCTTTCCCATGTACAACTGAAAAACATGATCGATCTGTATATACCCGCCGTGCCTGCCTATGGCTTTCTTGATTCCCCCATACAGCGCCGCCCTGTCGTCCTCCGGCAGGCTCCTGTGGTCGGACATCGTATCCATCAGGGCGATGTACTTGTCCGCGCCGTACGTAAGCGTTACATCGTACAGCTTCATCATTACGTCCGCAAACCCATAACGCTCTAAATCCTCAAATCCATACCCTCTCAGAATTTCCGAGGGAGAAGAAAAATCCTCCTTCGTTTTCTTTACAGGTCTTTGATATGGTTGAAAGTAATGCTTTTTGTATGCCTCTTGAATCTCTTCGTACAGAGGCTCTCCGTCCGCCGGATCCACATTGCTGCGAAACAGGGCAAACGTCCCGCCCCTCTTCAAAAGACGCAGCGCCTTTGGACACCCGATCTGGGCGTCCACCCAATGGAAAGCGGAGGCGGCATAGACCAAGTCATAGGTGTTTTCTTTGAGCGCAGCATCCTCGAAAGAGGCAGCGACGACGAGAAAACCCTTGGTTTCTTTAAACTTTTCTTGTAAAAAAGCCGCCATATTCGCGCCCATCTCCACGGCGGTGACGGCAAACCCGGCATCAAGGAAGGGCGTTGTCGCTTTGCCCGTGCCGGCGCCTATCTCAAGGGCGTTCCTCCCATGATCCTTTCCGTGATATTGGATGATATCCTCAAACAGCGCACAGGGATATTCCCACCGCGCTTTGTCATAACTCACCACGATTTCGTCAAAATGTTTCCTTCTATCGCGTTCCCATCCCTTGCCGATTTCCACCTCAAGCCGCTCGTACGGATCCATTCTTCCCTCCTGCCAAAAAAGAATTGCATTGTGCCACAGCCAACGGTATAGTGATAGTATACACAAAAAACCCAAGGAGGAACAGCACATGCTTAACTTTTCTTTTTGCAGCCCCACCGATTTCCGTTTTGGGCGGGACACCGAAAACCAATCCGGCCCCTGCGTAGGCGCTCACGGAGGAACCCGCGCCCTGGTGCATTACGGCGGCGGTTCGGTGGAACGCTCCGGGCTGCTAGGGCGGGTGCTCCGCTCGCTGGAGGAGGCGGCCATCCCCTATTGCACCCTGGGCGGCGCGGTGCCCAATCCCCGCAGCGGGCTGGTGTACCAAGGCATCGAGCTGTGCAGGCGCGAAGGCGTCGACTTTGTGCTCTGCGTGGGCGGCGGCAGCGCCATCGATTCCGGCAAGGCCATCGCCCTGGGCGCACACTATGACGGGGACTTCTGGGATTTTTACTCCGGAAAGGCAGGCGCCCCCGCCCATACCGTGCTGCCTATCGGCGTTGTGCTCACCATCCCCGCCGCCGGGTCGGAAGGCTCCACCTCTTCGGTGATCACTCATGAAGAAGGTATGTTCAAGCGCGGCGCGGGCATGGAACAGTTCCGCCCCCGCTTTGCCATCCTCAACCCGGAGCTCACCTACACGCTGCCGCCCTTTCAAACCGCCTGCGGCGTGTCCGACATGATGTGCCACATCCTGGAGCGTTACTTTACCAATACCCCCGACGTGGACCTGAACGACCGGTTATGCGAGGCGCTGCTGCAATCCATCATCTACGCCGCGCCCATCGTGATGGATGAACCCAATAATTACGAGGCCCGGGCCCAACTGATGTGGGCGGGCATGCTGGCCCACAACAACCTGGTGGGCGTAGGCCGAGAGCAGGATTGGGCCTCCCACAACATCGAGCACGAGCTGTCCGCCCTGTACGATGTGGCCCACGGCGCGGGCCTGTCGGTGGTGTTCCCGGCGTGGATGCGGTACCAGCTGGATCACGACCCCATGCGCTTCGCTCAAATTGCCGTACGGGTGTGGGGATGCCACATGGATTATCAGCATCCCGAGCGCACCGCCAACGAGGGCATCGAGCGCCTGTCCGCCTTCTGGTCCAGCCTGGGCCTGCCGGTGACCTTCGCCGAGCTGGACGCCAAACCCGAGGATATCCCCGCCCTGGCCGCCAAGACCTGGCGCGCCCCCAACGGCCTGCTGGGCAGCTTCCGCCCCCTGGACCTGAAAGCCATCGAAGCGGTGCTGCGGCTGGCCTGCCGATAAAGAAGGAGGAATCGCCATGGTTCGCCACATCGTACTCTTTCAGCTCAAGGACAAAAGCCCCGAGAACCTAACAAAAACCGCCGACGTGCTACGGGGCATGGAAGGTAAAATCGAGGGCATGGTATCGCTGGAGGTGGGCATCGACTTCCTGCGCAGCGACCGCTCCTACGACATCGCCCTCAACACCCTCTTTGCCGACCGCTCCGCTCTGGAAGCTTATCAAAACCACCCGGTGCATCTGCCGGTAAAGGCCCACATGCACGCGGTGCGCGCCTCTTCCGTGGCGGCGGACTATGAGGTGGAGTAGGTGAAACCCCAGCGGATCATCGACTACAGTTTGTCCAAACCCGGCGCGTATTTGGATTTCCCATTCGGGCCGGATGTGTTGATTGTGAAAGTGAAGGCATCGCAAGGCCCAGGGCGCATCTTCGCCCAGGTCTTTATGCTCAAGGGCGAACCCTGCGCCACCTTCAACTGCGATATGCCCACCGGCGAGCTGTACCGCGCCGCTTATCCGGGCACGGTAACCCGCGGGTATCACTGCCCGCCCGTGCAGCAGCCTTACTTCAACACCGTGGGGCTGAACGGCGAAGTGCCCGACGACGTGCTCCTGCAGATGATCGACCATTCCTACGCCACGGTGGTGGCCAAGCTGCCCAAGTACGCGCAGAAGGAGCTAGCGAAGCTTGACGGATAATAAATGGGCGCAACAAATCATCGCCCTGCAGCAGCCCAATGGTAGTTGGGGCCACTTTCATACCCTCAGCAGACCCACAAAGGAGCGGCCCATCACCACCGAGCAGGCGCTCCGTCGGCTGCGTGCGCTGGGGTTTGCCAAGGACGACCCGCCCATCGCCAAAGCCCTGGATTATCTGCGCGACTGCTTGGCAGGCAAGCGGCAACCTCCCGACCGCCGCGAGAAGGCGCTCAACTGGGACGCCTTCGAGACCCACATGCTGGCAACCTGGATACGCATCTTTGTGCCGGACGATCCATCGGCGCTGCCCGCAGCGCGATTGTGGGCGGACATCGTGACCAGATCCTTCGCGGGCGGCGCGCTCAGCCAGGAGAGATACGCCGCCGAATACAGAAAGCGCATCCCTGTGCTGCACAGGGGTGAGCGTTTGATCTCGCTGGCGCAATTTTATATGGTAAACCTGCTGCAGGGCATGCTGGATACAGAAACCGAGCGCCGCTTTGTGGAGCACATCCTGCAGCACGAGCAGGGCATCTATTACGTACACGACAAGCGAATAGCAGAGCTTCCCCCGGTTTTTGCATCCAAGCAAACGGTTGATTACCTGGCGGCGCTTGAGCAATTGTCCGGATATGCCTGTGCGGGCGAGAAACTGGGTTTCGCTGCGGACTGGCTGCTGGCGCACAAAAGCGGCGGCCAGTGGGATCTGGGCGCCCAGGCTAAAGACGGCATCTATTTTCCCATATCGGATTCCTGGCGCAAGGCCGAGGATCGCGTGCGGGATTGTACTGTACGGATAGAAGGGTTGCTCCGGCGGTTGGGACGCGGCTAGCGTACTTACATTGATACAGGAAAGCAGAATGTAGGGGCGACCGCCCTCGATCGCCCGCTGCCACGGCGAATTGTGCTGGGATTCGACGGGCGACCGAGGGCGGTCGCCCCTACTTCACCGCCCGCAAAATCGCGCTGCTGCCGCGAAGCCCAATTTGATCGTCCAGCACCTCCACGGAGGCGAATCCCACTTCGAGCAGCAATCCCTTCTGCACCTCCAGCGAGCAGGGTATGTCCACATGATATTCCCCGGCCTGCGCTTTACCCTGCACCTGTTCCATGATGATCGCATACCGCCGCCTGTACTGCTCCGCGTGGGTCTCATCCACGATGAAGTCGTTCTCGATATACTGGCCGCCGGGTTTGAGGGAAGCCAAAATCTTGCGATACACTCCGGCCTTCTCCTCAGGCCAAAGATGGTGCATCGTCATGCTGGAAATCACCAAGTCATAGGCGCTGGCTGGGTATTGCCAATCCACATACGAAGCCTCAACCGCCGTGATCCGCTCCAGCCGCTCCCCATGATTTTTGCAAAGCAAAGCAAGCATGTCGCGGGATACATCCACACAGGTGATGTGGGCGTTGGGCGCTTGGCCCCAAATATATTCCAGCTCCAGACCCGTGCCGCAGCCAATGTCCAAGATGCGGATGGCATCTTGGGTAGCGGGGACAAAACCGCCAAGCCTTGCGTATTTCTCCCCAAAATCATTGGAGATCGATAGCATGTGTTCGTCGTACCCCTCGGCGCGCACGTCAAAGAAGGCATCCATGGGTTCCGCCTTGTACAGCTCCCGGGCATCCCATTCCGGGCCGGGAAGCGTATCGGTATGATGCAGGCGGAAGTAATCGAATGTGCAGTCCTCTCCATCGTAAGGCAGGATGCGGGTATCGCAGTACACGAACCCCAGCTTGTCGATCACCCGGCGGGATGCCTTGTTAGCCGGTTTTACGATGGCCGCCAGCACGTCCTGCCCCACCTGTTCGAATGCCCACCAAATCAGCGCCTTGGCCGCCTCGGTGGCGTATCCGGCGTTTTGGTACGGGTCGGCCACGGCAAAGAGTATCTCCAGCTCGTTGCCGATCTCTTTTTTGGGCGCTACGCCCATCAGGCCGATCACAGCGGCATCGGCCTTGCGTTCTATAGCCAGCACCTGGCAGGGCTCATGGTCGTTGCACATGCCCGCGATCCATGCGATCCACCGGCGGGCGTCTTCAACCGTCTCCAGCACCATGTCGGACATAAAGCGGGCCACGATGGGCTGGTTGCTGTTGAAAGAAACCGCCTGCGCGTCAGCCTCGACAAAAGAGCGCAGCACAAGACGGGTTGTTTCTATTTGCATATGTTATTCTCCTTATTTCACTCTCTCCCCACCCAAATACACCTCTTTGACATGAGCGCGGGTATCCAACGGATGGGCATCGTACAACGCCAGGTCCGCCGCCTTGCCGGGAGCCAGGGACCCCAGCTCGGCCTCATACCCCACCGCCCAAGCGGCATCGATGGTAATACAACGCAAAGCCTCCCGCTCCGGCAAACCTTCCCGGGCGGCGATGGCGGCGCATACCGACAGGTACTGCAGCGGGATCACCGGATGATCGGTCATCATAGCGAAACGCACGCCCAACCCATGGAGCTTGGCAGGAGCCGCAAATGTAAGGTTGCGCAGCTCGATCTTGGATCGCTCGGACAACAGCGGGCCGATAATGATGGGCAACGTGGCCGCCCTTTGGGCCTCCCGCAGTTGATCGGCGATCAGGTAACCCTCCGTGCAGTGCTCCAGGGATAGGCGCAGCCCAAACTCCCGGGCCACCCGCAGGGCGGTGAGGATGTCGTCGGCCCGGTGGGCGTGGGCTTTAACCACCAGTTCCCCACGCAAAGCCTGCAATAAAATCTCTTTGCCTAAGTCACGGGCCGGGCGCTTATCGGCATCACCGTCGCCGATCTTTTTGCCGTACTCCTGGGCATCGGCCAGGGCCTGGCGAAGCAGCGCCGCCGTGGCCATGCGGGTGGTGGGGCTGCGTTTTTTATCGCTGTACACCCGCTTGGGGTTTTCGCCAAAGGCGATCTTCAGGGCCAGAGGCTCGGCCATGATGCGGCTTTCGAAGGGGCCTAGGCCGGTCTTCATCAGGGCGAACTGCCCGCCGATCACGTTGGCGCTGCCCGGCCCCACGGCCACGGTGGTGACGCCCGCTGCCAGCGCTTCGTCAAAGCAGCGATCCTGGGGGTTGATGCCGTCGATGGCGCGCAGCTGGGGCGTAACCGGGTCGGTCATCTCGTTGCCGTCGCTGCCCTCAAAACCCATGGCGTCCTCCCATATGCCCACGTGGCAATGGGCGTCGATCACGCCGGGCAACGCGTAACAGCCGTGGGCGTCCACCACCCGCGCGCCCTTTTGCGGCAAATCATACCCCACGGCTACGACGCGCCCGTTGTTGATCAGTGTCTGGCCGCCGTCCAGATAGTCTTTGTCTTCCATGGTGATGACTTTGGCGTTTTGGATGAATAACATGGGGATTCCTCCTTGCTTTTTACCACTCCCGCCTCACCACGCCCCGCCGCACGATATACTTCTGCTGCGCCATAGCAAGCAGCGGCCCGTCGGCGCGCCTGTCGTCGGTATACATGGCCCGAATCAGAGCGCCTGGCAATACCTCGCCCAAGCGCTTTACCTTTTCCTTGCCCTTGCAGTTGGGCGAGGTCAGCTCTCCGGTTCGCTGATTGATATGTGTGCCGATCAGGTACTGTACGCCATGCTTGCGGGCAATCGGAGCCAGCAGCGCCTCGGGCGAAGCCGAGATGATCACCGTGGGCAGCGCTTCGTCCCGCTCCCCAAACCAGGGCGCGATGCGGCGCAGTATGCCGGGCTCCGCCCAGAAGCGCTCGGCCATGGCGCACAGATCAATATCCCGCACAAAACATAAAAACGCGCCCTTGCCCCATGTTAAATCCCAGCGCTTGCAAGCCATCATCACCAGCGCCGCTATCTGGCGCGGCAAAAACTTCACCAGCGCCGGTTTTTTGCGCAGGCAGTACAGCCAGAACACCCGGGTGCTGTCGCCCCTAAAAATGGTGCCGTCAAAGTCGTATATGTCGATCCACATGTTAAATCTCACTCAGCAGCACCATCACCACCGGGCGGCGGCGGGTCTTCTCAAACAAGAAAGTGCGAATCTGGTCGCGCATCAGGCCGGAGCGCACCCCCTCGGCCACGTTGCGGTTCTGGTTCTTCATCCGCAGCACAAAAGCCACCGTGCGGCGCTCGCACTCGGCAATCACCTGCTCGTATTCGCTTTCGTACAAGAAGCCCATGGCGTGGGCCACCGGCGGCGCAGCCAGTTCCCCTGTGCGGCGGTTGAGGGTCACCGACACGGCGACCACGCCGTCGTCGGATAGGATTTTGCGCTCCCGGAGCACCGAGTTGTCCACATCGCCTATGGCCGCGCCGTCGATGAGCACCGCCGCGCCGTTGGTGAAACCGGCCACCCGGGCCTTGCCCCGGGATATCTCGAAGATATCGCCGTTGCTGAGCAAAAAGATATCCTCCCACGCCATACCCAACTCGTGGGCCAGCTCGGCCTGCTGGTACATCATGCGGTACTCGCCGTGATGGGGGATCAGGTAGCGGGGCTTGATCAGGGTCTGCACCAGGCGCAGCTCGTCCCTGGAGGCGTGGCCCGAGGCGTGCACGTCGGCCAGGGCAGAATAATATACCTTGGCCCCCCGCTTGTACAGCTCGTTGATCACCTTGTACACCGGTTTCTCGTTGCCGGGAATGGGCGAAGCGGAGATGATCACCGTGTCGCCCCGCATGATCTCCACCTCCCGGTGGGCGGAAAAGGCGATGCGAGTCAGGGCGCTCATGGGTTCGCCCTGGCTGCCGGTGGAGATGATCACCACCTGCTCGGGGCGGTAATTGTCGATCTGATTGATGTCGATCAGCGTATCGGCCCGCATCTGGATGTAGCCCAGGGAGTTGGCAGCGTTAAACACGTTGAGCATGCTGCGGCCCACCAGCGCCACCTTGCGGCCCATGCTCTCGGCGGCGGTGAATATCTGCTGCAGGCGATAGCTGTTGGACGAAAAAGTCGCCACAAAGATCCTGCCCTGGGAGGCGGCGAACATGTTGGCAAAGGATTCGCCCACATGCCGCTCGGACACCGAATGGCCCTTCACTTCGATGTTGGTGGATTCGCACACAAATAGCAACACGCCCTCCCGGCCGATCTCGGCGATGCGCTGCAGGTTCATGATGCCGCCATCGATGGGCGTATAGTCGATCTTAAAGTCGCCGGAGTGGATGGCGTAACCCACCGGTGTGCGGATCGCCAGCATGGAGGCGTCCACAATGGAATGGTTCACATGGATGAACTCCACCGAGAAACATCCGCAGCGCACGGCCTGGCCGTCTTGCACCACCCGCAGGTCACAGCTTTTAAACAGGCCGGGCACACGGTCCTCCAGTCGATATTTTACCAGCTCGATGGTCATGCGGCCGCCGTATACCGGGCACTTGATCTCCTGCATCAGCCAGGACATGGCGCCGATATGATCCTCGTGCCCGTGGGTCAAAAACACACCGCGCACCCGGTTGCGGTTTTGCAGCACGTAAGAAAAGTCGGGAATCACCGCGTCGATGCCCGGCATGGTCTCGTCCGGGAAGGACTGGCCGCAGTCCACGATGATGATGTCCTCGCCGTACTCGTAGATCATCATGTTTTTGCCGATCTCGCACATGCCGCCCAGGGGGATCACCCGCAACGTACCCCGGGTGGGATGGGCGGTAGCCTGAGAGGCCGAGGGCCGCTTTCGCCCCACCATCTGGATCGAAGCCGACACCGACGGCGCGCCAGATATCTGCGGCAGCGCGGTTTTCACGGTGGCTCCGGCTGTACGTAGGGTGCGCTTGCGCCCAACCCCCGTTGCCGCCGCCGGGCCGGGCTGCTGCTCTGTTGCTTGGCGCTCGGCGGTGGGCAGGATGGACTGTTGTCCGGGCACTTGCACGGGCGCCTGCTGCTGGCGGGGCGGGCGGCCTCGGCGGCGTTGCTCTTGAGGCGGGTTTTGCTGATTTTGCGGCTGGGACGGCTGGGCGTTCTGCTTCCGCTCAACCCTTTTTTCGGCGCCCTTTGCCGCCGGATCAGCCTGGACCCGCTTTTTCTTTGCGGGTGGGATCGGTTGGTTGGTCACCGGGGGCAACGCGGCGGTGACGCCGGGCGCGCGCCATTGCAGCTTCATCTCGCGGTCCAGCTCGGCCTGCTGTTCGGCGGGCGATTTGGCGCGCAAGGTTTCCTGTTGGGCGGGTTGGGGGGTGCGATTTCCATTTGGGGGTGTTTTGGATTGATTGGCCATGGTTTCTCCATCTTTTCTATGATTTTTTTGCAAACTTCCACACGAAAAACCTGCTCGATTGCCACAACAAAAAAAGGCCAATCGAAAGCATGATTCGCTGGAAGAAAAGCCATGACAGCGCAAACTGCCAAGGATTAACGCCGACTACAAAACGCAGCCTGGCGGTCAGCACGGGATATGTCATGTCTATTATACGCTGATTTGGGGAAATGTACAACAACAAAATTTGAAACAAAATAAAAGCATGCAAATTGCCCCTCAATATTGTCTTCATATTTCGCCTTTTTCTGATTTTTTGTGCTATTATGTTACTATCGTCTGGCCAGATACCGTTATAAACAACCGCAAAAGAGGGAAAATGGTATGATATCTTTTCTTCGCAAGCATGTTTTTTCAAATTGTGGGAAGAACCAAGCCGCGCCACATATCTTCCTGGTTTTATGCGTGTATACGGTGATTTCCACGGTTTATACACGTCTGTCGTACAATGCGGAAGCCATGATATGGCGCTTTGTTTGCGATATCGTCATATTATTCATCTTTACCATGGCGGAACGCAGCCCGCTCAGCGCCGCAGCGACGGCGTTTTTATCGCCAACGCTCATGGTCGCCGTGATTGCGGCCGGTACTTTTTATTTTGACGGCGATAGCCTTATCTTTATCTATTGCAGTTGTGTGGCCATGATTTCTCTTACGTATTTCTCGAAAAAGGGGCTTGCCGCTCACATTCTTACCGTTAGCGTTGGATTAGCCGTCTTATTGTTTGCATTTAAGATCAACCTGCTTGGTGAGCATTCCTTTACGATGGGGTATAATATCAAAGCTTATGCGGCTACGCTGGGATTGTATGTGCTGACCTATTCTTTTTGCCTATTTTGTATAAGAATGCTTCATACGCTGGAGCGCCATAAAAACTTGCTCCGTATGGAGAGCCGCGTTGCGGAAACGCTGCTCACAACGTCAAACAAGGCAAATATTGCGACATCGCTCATGAAATGCATGGAGCTTATAGGTTCCTCGGTGGATGCCGATCATGCGCAGATTTGGCGCAAGGAAATCATAGAAAGCGAACATTATTTTGTTCACGCGTACGAATGGACCAGCGAGTACGGACGTTTGAACGCGCCCATCCCTGTCGGAATGAAAATACCCTGCAAAGACCACCCGGAATGGGAAACCATGTTTCTGCGCAATGAATACATCAATACACATCTTTCCCAAATGCGGCAGGAAAATCAAGCTTTTTTTAGTACGTACGCAATCAAATCGATTTTGATTATTCCTCTGTTCCTGCAAGATCACTTTTGGGGATTCTTAATGGCTTCTGATTGCCGGCAGGAGCGTCGGCAGGAGCGGCTCTTCGCAAAGGACGAAATCAACATAGTGCGCAATGCCGGGCTGCTCATTACAAACGCGCTTTTGCGGGACAGCCTGATGCACGATATGGAAGAGGCAGTGAAAAGCGCTCACGCCGCTTCGCAAGCAAAGTCCGACTTTTTAGCAAATATGAGCCATGAAATACGAACCCCCATGAACGCCATCATCGGAATGACCGCCATAGGCAAGTCCGCTTTTGATACCGGCCGAAAGGATTACAGCTTTGGTAAAATCGAGGACGCGTCAAAGCATCTGCTCGGCGTTATCAACGACATTCTGGATATGTCAAAAATTGAGGCGGGCAAGTTTGACCTTTCGGCCGTAGGATTTAACTTTGAAAGAATGCTTCAACGGGTCGCTAATGTCGTGAACTACAAAATGGCTGAAAAGCGGCAGCGCTTTAAAATATACATCGACAGGGGCATTCCTGAGTTTTTAATCGGCGACGACCAACGGTTGGCGCAGGTTATCACAAATCTTGTGGGAAACGCGGTAAAATTTACGCCGGAAGGCGGCCTCATCCGGATTGGCACGTACTTTATGGGCGAAAAAGACGGCATTTGCGATATCAAGATCACGGTGACCGACACAGGCATCGGTATCAGTCCCGAACAACAAGCGCGTTTGTTCCACTCCTACCAGCAAGCCGACAGCAATACATCGCGCAATTTCGGGGGCACCGGGCTTGGCCTTGCGATTTCAAAGCGTGTGGTAGAAAAGATGGGCGGCGAGATATGGATCGAATCCGAACTTGGAAAAGGTTCTACCTTTGCTTTTACGGTGAAGCTGGAGCGCAGCCAGGGCGACGAACCCAAACTGGCAGGGCCCGGCATTCACTGGAACCACGTCCGGATTCTGGTTGCGGAAGATGATACGGATACCATGGCGTTTTTCAAGAAGATCGCCGGGGAGTTCGGGGCAACATGCGACACCGTTCTAAACGGCGAGGACGCGCTTAGGCTCATCCGGCAAGGCGGACCCTACGATATCTACTTTATTGGCCAGAAATTACAGGACATGAACGGCATGGATTTGGTGAAAAAAATCAGGAAAACCGCGGTTCATCCCAACGGGGTTGCCATTGCGATGTTTTCAGAGACAACCTTATGCATCCCTGAAGATAACGCAAAAAAAGTGGGGGTGGACGTACTCGTAGGCAAGCCTTTTTTCCCGACAAACATCATTGATACCATAAACGACATACTCGGTCTAAGAGCCAAACCCGCGGAGGAATCGTCGGCAAAAACCGAGATTTCTTTTGAAGGGCGCCGCATTCTGCTTGTGGAAGACATTGAGATTAACCGCGAAATTGTGCTGGCAATGCTTGAACGGACACGGCTGACCATAGATTGCGCGGTAAACGGCACGGAGGCCGTGCGGATGTTCCATGAAACGCCGGATGCGTACGATATGATCTTTATGGACGTACAGATGCCCGAAATGGACGGATACAAGGCCACCTGCGCCATACGGGGGCTTGACGCCCCCCAGGCCAAAACAGTCCCCATCATCGCCATGACGGCCAACGTATTCCGGGAGGACGTTGAATGCTGCCTTGCGGCAGGTATGAACGGGCATGTAGGCAAACCGTTAAACTCCGCTGAAGTCATCATGCAGCTGGAGCAATACGTATTGCATTAAAACGCTAATAACACGCAATATTGCTGTCGGTCCGCCCTTCGGTCCCGCCCACCAGCGTGCCGTTGGCCAGGCGCAAAATGATCTGCCCGCGGCCAAATGCCGTGTTGTCCAGCGCAGGCTCTACCCGGTGGCCCCACCCGGCCAGCTGCCTGGCAAGCTCCATATCAAACGTATCCTCCACCAAAAAACGATCCTCCCGGATCCACTGCCAGCGTGGCGCGTCCAGGGCTTGTTGGGGATTGAGGCCAAAGTCCACCAGATTCATCACCGCCTGCACATGGCCCTGAGGCTGCATGTATCCGCCCATCACGCCAAAGGGCCCCACCGCCCGGCCGTCCTTCAGCAAAAAGCCGGGGATGATGGTGTGGTACGTCTTTTTGCGTGGGGCCAGGCAATTGGCATCCCTGGGGTTCAAGGAGAAGTCGTGCCCCCGGTTTTGCAGGCTGATGCCGGTATCCCGGATCACCACGCCGGAGCCAAAGCCCATGTAATTGCTCTGAATATAGGATACCATATTTCCTTCGCCATCGGCGGCGCACAAGTACACCGTGCCGCTGCCCGGCGGGTTTTGAGTGGTGTAGATCTTGGCCGCATCACCGATTTCCCGGGCCCGGGCCGCACCGTATTCTGGGCAGAGCAGGTCGGGACAGCTCACCTGCATGTGGGCGGGGTCGGTCACGTGGTGCAGTCCGTCGGCAAAGGCGATCTTCATCGCCTCCCACTGGCGGTGCAAGGTGAGTGCGCAGTCCCTTTGGGCAAATTCGAACTCCTTGAGGATGTTCAGCGCCATCAGCGCCACGATGCCCTGGCCGTTGGGCGGAATCTCGCACACATCGTAGCCCCGGTAGTTAACCGAGATGGGTTCCACCCAGCTCACGTCGTATTCCGCAAAATCCGATGGATCAAAATGCCCGCCGAATGCGCGGCTGTCGGCGATGATACGCTCAGCCAGCTCCCCTTCATAAAAATCCTTTGCGTTGGAAGCGGCGATCTTCTCCAGCGTGGCGGCATGATCGGGCAGGCGAACCAGATCCCCGGCTTGAGGCGCGCTCCCCCGGGGTGCAAAAGTACGATACCATGCGTCAAATACCGGTCCGGTGCACAGGGTTTGATACCGATCCAGCGCAGACCGCCACATGCGCGCAAGGTTTGGAGAGGCAGGGTATCCCTCCCGCGCGTAGGCGATGGCAGGCCGCGCCACGTCGCTTAAGGGGATCTGTCCAAAGCGCTGATTCAGGCTGGCCCATGCCTTAGGCGCGCCGGGCGCCATGGTGGGCAGCCAACCGTGGGCGGGCATCTTACCTGCCGTCGGCGTGAGAGCCAGAGCCTTCTCCAGCGTAAGCCCTCCAGGCGACCAACCGCTGCCGTTGAGCCCGTACAGCTTTTTGTCCCGCTCGATCCAGACCAGGGCAAAGGCGTCGCTGCCGATGCCGTTGGCGGTGGGCTCCACCACGGTGAGGGCCATGGCGGTGGCCACGGCGGCGTCGACAGCGTTGCCGCCCCGGCAAAGGGCCTCAAGCCCGGCGGCGGACGCCTGGGGCGACGAAGCGGCGACCATGCCGCCCCGGGCATAGATGGGGTAGCGGCTGGAGGGGTAGGGCAGATAGGTGGGATCAAAATGCATGGGGCACCTCGTTTGTTCAGTTTTCTTTTTTGATGCCATGTGTTACAATGCGGATCAAGAATACGGCGCGCCGTTCCTGTAGGGGCGATTATCAATCGCCCGTCGCCCAAAACCAACATGGGTTTGTGCGATGCAGCGGGCGATTGATAATCGCCCCTACAATTGGATTTGTCGCACAAGGGGGATAAACACATGCATCCGATAAAACGCGGGTGGACAACCCGCCGGGCCGATGGGGCGCTGCTGGTGGTGGCGGTGGTTTGGGGCAGCGGTTTTATCGCCACCGAGTACGCGCTGCGCTTTGATTTGCCGCCCGCGCTGATCCTGGCGATTCGCTTTTGGATCGCGGCGCTGATCATGCTGCCCTTTCAATGGCGTAAGCTGCGCTCGGCCTCCCGGCGGGCGCTGCTCACCGGCGCGGGGGCCGGCGGGATACTCTGCGCCGCGTTTTTTGCGCAAACCTACGGGCAGGCGGGCACCAGCGTCTCCAACAGCGCCTTTCTTACCGCCACCAACGTGGTGATGGTGCCCTTTATCGTGTGGGTACTGACGCGCAAGCGCCCGCCCCTGCGAATCTACGCCCTGGCCGCCGGAACCCTGCTAGGCATCGGCGTCCTCACACTGCGGATGGATGGTGGCTTCACACTCATCGGGCAGGGGGACTGGATCGTGCTGCTCAGCGCGCTTTTGTTTGCGCTCCACATCGCCTATCTGGGCACGGTGGCGCTGGGCATAGATGCCGGGCTGCTCACCCTGCTGCAGATGCTTACCTCCGCTTTGGTATCCACCGCGGTGTTATTGTGCCTGGGCAGCGATGGATTACGCCCGGTGACCTTAGGCATAGAGATGCTGCCGGTGCTGTACCTGGCGCTGTTTTCCACCTGCCTGTGTTTCTTTTTGCAGACCGCCGCCCAGCAGCGGGCATCGGCGGCTAAAGCGGCCATCTTGCTTTCGACGGAGGGTTTGTTCGGCAGCGTATTTTCCGTGCTGCTGGGGCTGGAGGCCTATACCTGGCGCATGGGGTTGGGCGGCGCGATCATCATCCTCTGCGTGATGCTGACGGAAGTTAAGAAAAAAGCTTCTCCCGGATGACCTTACCCCATAGCTCCGGCTCCTCTTTGATGGGCGAATGGGCGGATTGCTCGAACCATATCCACTCTTTATGGGGCGCTTCTAATGATTCAAACCAGTGCAGCGCAATGCTGGACGGGGTGTTCTGATCGTGCCGCCCCTGGGTGATGTACACCGGGACCTCGAACTTGGTGGCCGTTACGTTAAACCGCACCTTTTCAGATACCTCGTTCCACAGCTGGCGCAAACAATAAAACGATCCCTGGGCGTAGCGAACCAGGTCGGCCAGGGAGTATTCCGGCGATTTGATGATGGGGATGACGAGGGAGGTCCAGATGGACTCCTTTTGTTTATAGGCTCCGCCGCCGTACTTGGTCATGTAATTGCGCTGGGTGATCAGGTTGTTGAGCGACCCGTAGCTGCCGTTTTGGGGTTCCCCGATGCGGGTCAAGTCCCGAAGCGCCTTTTGGTCGCCCCGCCGGGTGGCCTCATCCCATACGAATTGATACGCAAGGCGCTCGTTCTCCTCCAGATCCACCAACTGCCCCATACCCACATAAGCGACAAAACGCTCGGGGCGCTTCTGCGCCAGCAGTACGCCCAGGGCGCTGCCCCAGGAATGGCCCACGATGTACAGCTTTTCTTTGGCAAACTTTGCGCACAGGTATTCCACCAGTTCCAGCGCATCGCTCACCATGGTGTCGATATTCATAGTGTTTTTTGCCTGGGCCCTGCGGTAGCTTTTGCCGCTTCCGCGCTGATCCCAGCACACCAGGGTGCACACATCGGCCAAGTGAGACTGGGTTTGCAGCACCCAATGCCGGTCGCTCACACCGGGACCGCCGTGTAAGAACAACAGCACGGGGTTTGCCCCGTCGGTTCCCCGGATGCGGATATGCTGCTCCACCCCGCCCAGGACAACGGTTTCTCTGCTATCTATCGGATATGTCTTCTTTGCCATCTCAGCTCCTCCTTCGCAGTTTCTGTTATCATAAATATAGTATGATTCCCTCAACAAGTCAATCACGAATATGGTATAATTTACGCAAGGAGGTGTCCGACATGATAGGATGGATTCTATGCGGCCTTTTCGCCGCCTTTGCGGGGATTCTGGTGGTGCGCGCCTTTGGATTCCGACCCCGGAAAACCCAAGCGATCACCGTAGAAGAAGCCCCGGAAAACCCCGACAAGATCACAGACCACCTTGCGCGCATGATCCGGTGCAAGACCGTCTCTTCCCTCGACCCTTCCCTACGGGACGAAGCTGAGTTCGAAAAGTTCCGTCAGTTGCTCATGGAACTGTATCCCACCGTGTACCGGATCTGCCCTCCGGAGCCCATTGGCCAAACCGGCCTTTTGTACACGATCAAGGGCAAAAGCGACGCGGCCCCCATCGTGTTTATGGCCCATTACGACGTGGTGCCTGCGGTAGAAAACGCGTGGGCTAAGCCCCCCTTCGGAGGCCTGCTGGAAGACGGCGTGCTGTGGGGCCGTGGCACGTTGGACATGAAAACCATGCTGTGCGGCATCCTGGAATCCGCCGAAACCTTGCTGGCCCAGGGTTTTGTGCCGCAGAACGACGTATACATCGCACTTTCCGGCGATGAGGAGATCGCCGGGCCCACCGCGCCCGATATGGTGGCGGAACTAGAAAAGCGGGGCATCCGGCCCGCCATGGTGCTGGATGAAGGCGGGGCGGTGGTCCAGGGTGTCTTCCCCGGCGTGGACAGGCCCTGCGCCCTCATCGGCATCGGGGAAAAGGGCATGCTCGATTTAGAGCTGACCGTGGAAAGCAAGGGCGGCCACGCTTCCACCCCGCCGCCTCACACGCCGGTAGGCGTCTTAGCCCAAGCCGTCACACGCATCGAAAACCGCCCCTTCAAGTCCCGGCTCACAGCGCCGGTGGCGGGTATGTTTGACACCTTAGGCCGCCACTCCTCCTTCGCGTACAGGCTCCTATTTGCGAATTTATGGTGCTTTCTTCCCCTGCTTGATTTTATGTGCCGCAAGCGCGGGGGTATCTTAAACGCCTTGATGCGCACCACCTGCGCCTTTACCATGATGGAGGGCAGCAACGCCAGCAACGTAATCCCACCCGTAGCCAAGATGCGCGCTAACCTGCGCCTGATCGGCGGAGATACGCCGGAAAGCGCCATCGATTATCTGCAATCCGTGGCCAACAATTCAGATATTCAGTTTCGTGGGCTGTACGGCATGAATCCGTCCATTCACTCGAAAACCGACGGCCCCCATTGGGAGTTGCTGCAAAACGCCATAGCCCAAACCTGGCCCGAGGCGCTGGTGTCGCCCTATTTGATGTTCGCGTGCAGCGACTCCCGCCATTACTGCCGCATCAGCGACGGTGTGTACCGTTTTTCCGCCGTGACACTGAGCCAAGAGGAGCGGGAGACGGTGCATGGGCACAATGAGCGCGTGCCGGTGGAATCGGCGGTGAAGGCTGCGCAGTTTTATTTGCGGGTGATGCGGGGGTGTTGAGCCGATTCATTGCATATCGTTGTTTTGCCGACAGTCCTGAATATCGTCTACAAGCACAGTGTCATTGATGACCTGATAAACAATACGATACCGCTTGTTCGACACCATGCAGCGGTATTTTAACGGGGTTACGAAGGGATGATTATAAACAGGATTTCTAAACGGCATTTTTTCTAGCGACTGAATATCTTCCAGCAATCCATGCACTAGCTTGATGGCGGCATCTTCACTAACCTTCATAAGAAACTCAAAATGCTCCGCTATCCGGTCCTCGGCAGCGGGAGGCACAACAATCTTGTAAATGATTCCTTCACTGTCCATTGGTCGCACCCCTTGCGATCACTTCATGCATCCTTTGTTTGAACTCTTCAAACGTATGATCTCTTGTTCCGGCCAAACGTGCGCGCTCGACTGCCAAAAGGCGCTCAGCAGTTGCCAAGTCCTCTTCCCGGCGGCTATAAGTCTCCAAATCCATGATCACCGTATCTCCCGCGCCGTTTCTCGTAAGGAAAACAGGCGCTTTGTTGTTGCGGCATATTTCTGCGATTTGATTGTAATTCTTACGAATATCACTCGAAGATCGGATGAACGGGCCCATCTCATCTCCTCCTTAGACAAATTTGCATCAATATTATACCCGAATATGACGAAGAGAGCAAGCTCGCCTTTTCATTTCCCCCAGGGCATGCTATAATACGCCAAACCCACCAAAATGGAAAGAAGGAGGAAGGCGCGTATGGATGCAATAAAAAGCACAAAAAAAACCTCGGTAAGGGAGCTGTACACCAATACGCCCGCCGATTCGCTTGCGGTTTGCGTAAGCGGATGGGTGCGCACGCTCCGGGACTCAAAGGCCTTTGCCTTTATCGAACTCAACGACGGGACGTATTTCCGCAACCTGCAAATTGTGGCCGAGGAGGAGCGCCTTCCGAATTTTAAGGACATCACCCGCATCAGCGAAGGCAGCGCCATTGAAGTATCCGGTACCTTGGCCCTGACCCCAGGCGCCAAGCAGCCCTTTGAAATCAAAGCCGATTCGGTGACGGTGGTAGGCCCTTGCGACGCCGATTACCCACTGCAAAAAAAGCGGTGCAGCTTTGAGTTTTTGCGCACCATCGCCCACCTGCGTCCCCGCACCAACACCTTCAGCGCGGTGTTCCGCATCCGTTCCCTGGCGGCCCAGGCGGTGCACGAGTACTTTCACACGCGCAGCTTTGTGTACGTGCACACCCCCGTGCTCACCGGCAACGACTGCGAAGGCGCGGGCGAGATGTTCCGCGTCACCACCCTGCCTATCGGCGATCCGCCGCGGGACCCCCAGGGTAAGGTGGACGAACAGGCCGACTTCTTTGGCAAGCCGGTGAGCCTAACGGTAAGCGGCCAGCTCAACGGCGAGGCCTACGCCATGGCGTTCCGCAACATCTACACCTTCGGGCCCACCTTCCGGGCCGAGCGCAGCTTTACGCCCCGCCACGCCGCCGAGTTCTGGATGATCGAGCCCGAAGTAGCCTTTGCGGACCTGAGCGACTGTATGGATTTGGGCGAGGACATGGTGCGCTTTGTGATCCGCCGGGTGTTGGAGCAAGCGCCCGAAGAGATGGCTTTCCTCAACAGTTTTGTAGATAAGGAGCTGCTCAGCCGCCTGCACCTGGTGGCCTCGTCGGACTTTGGGCGGGTGAGTTACACAGACGCCATCGCCATCCTGCAGGCCAGCGGCAAAACCTTTGAGTTCCCGGTGTTTTGGGGCTGCGATCTGCAAACCGAACACGAGCGTTACCTTACCGAGCAGCATTTTCAAAAGCCGGTGTACGTGTACGATTACCCCAAGGAAATCAAGGCCTTCTACATGCGCCTGAACGACGACGGCAAAACCGTAGCCGCCGCCGACATGCTGGTGCCCGGCATTGGCGAGCTGGTGGGCGGCAGCCAGCGCGAGGAGCGCCTCGATGTGCTCACCGCCCGCATGGCCGAGATGGGCCTGGATTGCCAGGGTTACTGGTGGTACCTGGACCTGCGCCGGTTCGGCGGCGTGCCCCACTCGGGTTTTGGCCTGGGTTTCGAGCGCTTCGTGATGTACTTGACGGGCATCGCGAACATACGGGATGTGCTGCCCTTCCCGCGCACGGCTGGGTCGGCGGAGTTTTAGCAAACCTAATCACAAACGGCAAACCCGCCGTTCTGTAGGGGCGGATTCCATATCCGCCCGAAACCCAGGGCAGGGCGAAAATGCATTTCGCCCCTACAGGGACGCCTTCCTTGATCGCTACAACCTTGTTTCGCTATTATCTATTAACTATCTCACTATATAACGGAAACCGCGCGCACAACGC
>Ga0123353_10001301_pt1 | contig 30578 bp, 29 predicted proteins | sample TergutLab28metaG_3_FD_92763 | JGI IMG/M metagenome (GOLD analysis project Ga0123353, IMG submission 92763) | Labiotermes labralis P3 segment gut microbial communities from Petit-Saut dam, French Guiana - Lab288 P3 | ecosystem: Host-associated > Arthropoda: Insects > Digestive system > Gut ...
ACGAAAAAGAACGTGCGGTAGGTGCCATTGATCATCTCGCTGATCTGCCGCCCGGCCCGGGCGATGGCGGGCATGGCAATCTCCCGGGAGGACAGCTGCGGGGTGTGGTACATGCGCGCCGCGATGCGTTGGAACGCACTGAGCTTTTCGGGGTCCATCCTCGCGGCGGAATTTTCCTCCGCGCCGAAAATCTGCTCTGCCAGCTTGACCTTAGCCATCAGCCCTCACCTCCCGTCACGGTTACAGTGCAGGTGGCCCTGTAGTAGCCGTCCTCGGACAGCGCGTAAACGGCCGTTTGGCCGGGGACCAGCGCGGTGACGACGCCGTTTGCGTCAACCGCGGCGATGGCCGGGTTCTCGCTGTGCCAGGTGACGCCCTTATAGGAGGCGTTCCTGGGCGTGACCGTCGCCTTCAGCTGCCTTACCTCGCCGGGGTCCAATTTGAGCGAGCGGCGGTTCAGCTGGGCCTTTTCCGCCGGTACCTTCACATGGATGGCGCATTCGTCGGTAATGGTCTCGCCGTTCAGCTCGAAGCTGACCGAGATGACGGCCTCGCCGGCTTCCTTCCCGGCTTTCAGGTAGCCGTCCTGGTCCACGGCGCACACGTCCGGGTCGCTGCTGGCCCAGGTATGCGGCGTCTCCTGCCCGTCCGGCGCGTCGATGCGCACTGTGAGCTGGGAATTCTCCTTCGGGTCCATCACGCGCTCGTGCGAGGAGAGGACGGCGGCGGGCCAGGTGAAGCGGAAGTTCTCGCTTTGCGCCACGGTGATGGAGAGCGCCGTGCTCCCCAGGCCGCTGAACTGCGGCTCAAGCGTCAGGCCCAGCCGGGCGTCGACGTCCCGTTTGAACTTCAGTGTCTGCAATCTGCCTGTCGTGCGGTTGACCGCCGCCTCGATGCGCGCATTGCGGAAGGTGTAGTCAATGCTGCTGAGCGCCGCGGCCCCTGCCAGTGGCTCCTCCAGCATGGCGATGATTTCCTCCGGCGCGCGCGTGCGGAACACCTCGTCGATCAAGGGGGAGTCGTCCGCGAAATATAATGTCAGGGCGTAGTTGGCCCGGTAGTCCTTGACCATGATGGGCTTTTCTTCGGTGCCCTTGGCCTTGCACTCGGGGCACTGCGCCTTCCACTCGTCCTCACCCTTGCCACAGGCGGTGCAGCGGTAGTACACGAACGTGCACTTCGCGCTGTCCAGCTGCGCGGAGTCGAACGGCATGTTCCACAGCATCTGGGCGAAGTCCTCGCCGTATTGGGTCTCGCCGGAGGGGTAGTTGTCGTAGAGGTGCTCAGCGGCGCCCAGCGCGACAAGCCGCACGGCGTTCTTCAGCCAGGCTTCGTCCAGAGCGGTATCGGCGCTGCCGGCATCCGCAAACGCGAACGCGATATCATCCAGGTAATTGTTGTCCTTGGCGTATTCGAAGGTCGTGTCGCAGGCAAATTTCGGTTTTTCCGCCAGGGCCATGTCTATGGCGGCCTGCATATAGGTGTAAATTGCTCCTTCGCCTTCGGGCGGGTCGGTGATGGTCGCGTCCAGCACGGGCTCGGGGGGCTGCTGGCCCTCGCGGGTGAGCAGGTCGTTGGCCCCCAGGGCCAGGCCGCCGAGGAACACCAGGACCAGGAAGATCACCACGCCGCGTATGATCCAGCTGCGGGCCTTCTCGCTGCCCTCCAGCTTCACGCTCAGGGTCTCGGCGGTCACGTGCTCATGCTCATGCTTGTGCTCCTTATGTTCATCGTGATTGCTCATGCTGCCGTACCTCCTATCTCCTCCTCGATCATAGCCTCGCGCTCGCGGGTCTCGGCGGTCTCCACCACGGGGAAGGGGAGGTCCGCCAACTGGATTTCGCCGCTCTTGATCTTTTCCCAGATCGCCCGGCGCTCCACGTCGCCCTCGGCGAATTGCACGTCAACGCCCTTTTTGGCGAGCATGAGGTTCACCACCGCCGTGCATGCGAACATGGCCAGGCCCAGCAGCGCGCCGTAGCCCATCGCGCCGGAAAAGATGGGATTTGCCAGCGCGGCTGAGGCGTTCCGCAGCAGGATGCCGGCGACAAACCCGCCCGCGCAGGCCAGCGCGCCCAGCACGCCCAGCACACCCGCGATTCTGGACATGCGCTTGAGGCTGGCGAAGGAAAACAATGAGAGGATCGCCACCAGCAGGGCCAGCACGACCGCCAGCGCCGTTATCCCGAACAGGATGACGCCCTTCTGGAACAGGGGGCTCCATTCGCCGCCCCACATGGATTGCAGGAAGGGGAGGCCCTGGGCCATCAGCTCCTTCACCTCACCCTTGCCGGCGAAGTCCTTGCCCCACACGGAGAGCAGGTAGGGGCTTTCGGCCGCGCTGCCCATGAACAGGTTCATGAATCCCAAGATGCCCGCCTGCCAAACCTTTGCCCCGAAGGGCATCTGCGCGCTGATCTTCCCCCAGGGCAGCAAAAACGACGCCAGCGGCAGGATGGCGACACACAGCCGTACCTTCGCCCAGAAGCTGCCCGCCAGCCCCGCCTTCGTCCTCTTGCTGCCGACCCGCATGGACGCCATGCTCAGTTCGGAGCGCTTCGCGTCCTCGTAGAAGCGCTCCTCAAAGCCATAGAACATGAGATTTACGCCGCAGCCCGGGCAATTGGGCCGCCAATCGGTGATGCGCAGCCGTCTGTTGCAATTTGGGCAGTTTGCCAATGCGATTTCCTCCCTTTTTGTTGGATTTCCCCTATTGTAGCACATCCCGATAAGAATTGCTAGATGTCATGCCAAATTTTTATTAAGAATTTTTCCCTGCCCAGATGATGGCATGGCCCGTCTTCCGGTTCGCCGGATTGCCGCGATGATCGCCCCAGACATTTTCCACGGTGAAGCCGGTGTCCTCCAGCCAGCCAAGCACTTGCTTCAAATCGATCACCCGCTTGCGGGATTCCCACTCTTTTTCAATGCTTCGGCCGTCTTTCGTAATCACTTGTATGCGCCTGCCGCCGAAGGTCATCCTTGTGCGCCGGTCATAGCCGCCGCCGGATGCCAGCGAGAATGTGCCGGAGGTCCCCGCGCTGTCCGTGCCCTCGAAGATCACCCGGTCTCGCTTTGTCGGGCCCATGCTCCTCGCGGGGTGCGGGTGGCAATCGAAGTCGAGGTAACTATGCCCGCCGGGCCCCAGCGCCTCGTAGGCCCGGCGAATGAACAGCCGCTGGGCCTCCATGTAATCGCCGTCCGTCACGATGTTGAACAGCGCATTGCCCGCCAGCACGACCGCGTCGAAACCCTCGCCCCAGGGCTCTTTCAGGGCGTCTTTCATGCACCAGGCGATGTTCGTCATGCCTTTGGATTTTGCTTCGATGCGCGCCAGGCAGGCCTCGTCCATATCGAAGCCTACGGCGTCGTGCCCGGCTTCGGCAAGGGGAATCAGGATGCGGCCCGTGCCGCAGGCAGCTTCCAGCACCCGCAGCGGCTCCGGGCCAAGGGTGCGCAGCAGGCAGTCGATGTCGTGTGTCTCGGTCACGCACTGGTCGTAAATTTCGGCATACCAGTTGTCGATGATTTGCTTGTCAATCAGCATGAGGATTCTCCTTTTGTTATATTGTCCAGCCTCCCCAGCGGGAAGGGCGGCATGGCCAGCGGCTTCACGGCAATCGACATGAGCAGCACGGGGTTGTCGTCCGCGGCGACGCGATTCGAGTCCAGCGCCCCGCAGGTCTTACAACGATGTATGACGGCCCACTCGCCGTTTTTGCGCACCCACACGCCGATGGGCTCCATCACCCCGCCGCAGGTGGAGGCCCGGTCGCCCGGCTCCTCCTCGTCCAGGTGCACGCTGGAAAGGCAGTGCGGGCAGTGGTTTCGGTGCCGGGTGCCCGCGCCCTCGGGCGTAACCAGCGCGCCGCAGGATTTGCAGGTGAAGGTCTCCTCGCAGGGTGTGTTTCGGTAATTCTTCAAACAGTGCCCTCCTTATGTGTTTTGCCCGGCCTGTACCGCCGGAAATAGTAATAGCTGCCGCTCTCCATGTTGTGCTGCCGATGGCCGATGGGCGTGCGTTTTTCGAACAGCTCGAAGCCGCACGCGAGGGCCGTTTTTTGCGAGGCTTCATTCGCGCAGTCGATGGTGGCAATCAGGTAGGGCACATTCGACACCCGGAAAATCCAGTCCAGCAGGGCGTTGAGCGCCTCTTTGGTATATCCCTGCCGCTGATGCGCTTCCGCCATGAAATAGGCCACATCAACCTCGTTCAGATCCTCCGTCAGGCCCATGCCCACCATGCCGATTATCTCATCGCTATGGAGCAGAGTGACGGCGTAACGCTTATTGACTTGCATGTTTTTCGAAGGCTTTCGCCGCCGCATCCCGTCGATATACTTGTAATAGTCCTGTGGGCACGCAGTCCCTTCGGCCCAGTCAGCCATGAAGCGCAGGATGTTCTCCTCCCGCACAATACGATACAGATTTTCGGCATCCGCGCGTGTGAAATCGCGGATGACAAGTCGTTGTGTTTGAATGGTCATTTATTTCCCCTTTCATCGATGCGCCTGACCAGCGAATTGGTGTACACCGTGAAGTGCTTGGGATAGAAATACAGCGCCGTGGGGTTGAAGCTCTCGTACTCTACGCCGAGGCGGGCATAGCCCTCCTTGGCCAGGGTGGCCTCCGCATAGCGCAGCAGGTTGGCGTAGAGGCCTGTGCCGCGCATCTCCGGGATGGCGTAGACGTCGCTGAGGTGCATCGTGTCTGGAGAGAGGCTGGCGAAGGTCTCGCCGCTTTCTTTGATTTTCAGGCATGCGGCAAGTTTCTCCCCCTGCTTTGCCACGAAATATCGTGCTTCCCTGCTGGGAGGAGCCATGTGCCTGTTCATGAAAAAAGGCGATTCTCCGTAGTGCCGGTGCAGCGCCTTTCGCAGCGCATATACCTCACCGAGCCGTTCCCGGGACAGCTCGGAGAAATCGCCCTCTGGCATGGCTTTGTTGGCGTCCAGCAGCTTGATTGCGTCGATGCTCCGCATGCCAAAGCCGTAGGTGAACCACGCCTGCTTCGCCACCTCGTCGTGTGCATAGAGGGTGACGCAGTGCGCCAACGCGCCTGCCCTGACCCACTTTTCCGCCGCGGCCTGGTACATGTGGTGGTATACCCGTGTCTTGTCTCCAATAGAGGCGTTGGCGTGCACGGGCGACCACACACCTTTGACAGGCGTCGAACCGAAGGCCTTCTTAAATGGCCCCTGCGCGCAGAGGAAACCGGTCATTTCCCCGCCCTCAAAGGCGGCCACGCTCAGGTTACTTTTCGCGAAGTGCCGTAAATCCGGCACCTGCATATCGGGCAGGGTGGGCACGTGGGCGCGTTCCGCGTCGTATGCCGCCTGGGCCAGGCGCATGGCCTGTTCCGCGTGGGCCTCGGTGAAATTAGTGATGGTCATAGGTCAGTCACTCCTTTTGTCAGTTAAGTCCAATTGTCTGCGGCAGCCCGTCTTGTCCTCGCCGGTGACGCGAAAGCCGAGGGATTCATACAGGCGGGCCGCCGCTGTGTTGGCGTTCCTGTGGCAGATATTGATTTTTGTGACGCGAAGGTGCTTCCGCAGGTACACGATCATCAATAACATAGCCTGCCGCCCGCAGCCCTTGCCCTGATGGCGCTTGTCTATCATGACGGGATTGATATGGCCGGTGACGCAGTCCTCGTCGTAGCCGCAGCCGATCAGGCCGACGTAGTCTTCGCCCGCCTTGACGGCGAACAGCTCGGTTTTCTCCTCGTAGCGGCTGATGCCGATCCAGTAGACGTTTGCGATGGGGAAAATTTTCTTTTGCCTTTTACTCACGGTTAGGTCGCAGATTTTGAGCCAATTGTTCACATCAAGAGGCTCCAGAATTACGTTGCTCATGCTCTCCCGCCTTTCTTTTTATTCTTTTTTAGCTTGCTCCACTGGACGATGGCTTTGGTTCAGAATTTTCGCATAATAATACCCGGGGTTCAGGCCTTTTATTTTGCCGTGCTTGTATATGGGCTCGGATGCCGGGCACATGGCGTAGCCCATCGCATACCACATATGCAGCGCTTCGGGCGACTCGCAGCTGCTCCATGCCCGTATCTGCCGGTGCCCGTATTCACGCGCGCGCTCCTCCAGCATGGTGATCAATTGACGCCCGATCCCGCGCCTGCGGAAGGGCTCAGCGACCTCGATGCTGTGGATAAACGCGTCGCCGTACCGACCCAGCGGCGCCGTCCACCGGGCGGGCGCAAACGCGGCAAACCCGACGGCTTGCCCGCCGCACATGGCGGCGATACGATAACATCCGTCCCGGTTTGGCAGCATATCGTATTTCTTGATCTTCGTGCTCGCGTCGTCGGACCACGCGTAGATTTTACGCTCGATGGCTTCGTCTACCGGGACATAGGAGACATGCTCCGCTTGCGTGATAAACACATTTCCCTCCATTCAATCGTTCTCCATTTCATAAATTTTTTGCAGCATGCACATCGCCTGATTTCTCTTGCCGGGCGACTGTGTGAACATGTATTTTTGAAGCAGCCTGTAGCCGAATTTGATCAGTATCATCTCCTTGACGCAAAAATTCCCGATCGCTGAGATATCCAGGTGTTCCGAAATACCCTGATAGTAGGCGGGGATCAGCCTGCGGCAGTACGCCTCGAAATGTCTGCAATCGTCGGCGTCTGCAACCAGGCTCGCGATGTCCTCTCCCAGGTAGCCCCAGCCGGCCCCGTCCCAGTCGATGGCCACAATGCTTCCATTCACGAAAAATATGTTTTCAGTCCAGAAGTCCCGGTGGCATAGTACGACGGGCAGCCGCTTGATTTGGCCGAATATGGCCTCCTGGTTGTCGTCAATGCCGATCAGCATCTGCCGCAGGTGCTCCGGCAGGTCACAGGCCTCGCTGCGCAGCAGGCCATACTCGAACGATTTTCCGTCCACCAGCTGTATTTTGCCGTCCCTGAGCATCTGTTTGAGGAAGCCCGGCAGCGAGCACTTTTTCGAGATCAGGAAGTCATACATAAATGACTGCGTATGCCACTGGTTGAATTCTCTTTCCGGGAAGCCGGCATCGCTAAGGCAGGTAATGCCCTTCAGTGCTTCCGGCTGGTTGCATAATCTGCCCTGGAAACGCCCCCATTCCAGCGCGGCGCGTTCCAGCATTTCGATTGTGAGCTTGCTGCCCGACACGCCTTCGATGTATTCCATCCACAAACGCATTCTGTCGCCATCAATTTCTGCATGATAGCACTTCGGCCAGCGGAAGGCTTCGGTGAAAACGGCACCGAATTTCGACGTATACAGGTCATATTCCCTGCGCCACGAATCCGGGTCGCCGGGTCGCTCCCACTTTTTCTGGGTTTTCAGCACAAATCTGTAGGGCAGCTTCCTGACGCCCACCGTTTTGGCCGTGCCAGAGACAAGGCGCACGTCGCCCAGCGTACCACCCTTCAGTGACTTTGTTTTGTTCATACTCTCCCGCCTTTCTTTTTCTTCTGGTTCTGCAGCCTACTCCACTGGGCGATTGCCTTGTTGCGCGCCCACTTTTCCCGCATCGCGCCCTCGGGATCGTCGCTCCAGCGGGCCTCGCGCTTGAGCCTGCGGTAGCTCTCCAAGCGCTCGGCAGATAGCTCGCCGCTCTCAAGGGCTGCCTTCACCGCGCAGCCCGGCTCGCTCTCGTGCTTGCAGTCGCTGAATTTGCACGGCCGGGCCAGAACCTCCTCCACGTCGGCGAAGGCGGCGCCCAGGCCCGTGCTCACGTCCCACATGCCAATCTCGCGCATGCCGGGGGTATCGATCACCATGGCCCCTCCGGGTAGCATGAACAGCTGCCTGTGCGTGGTGGTGTACCTCCCGGCTGTCGCCCTCGCGGATTTCGCTGACAGCCATGGCGGTCTCGCCCATCAATGCGTTGAGCAAGCTGGATTTTCCCACGCCGCTGGAGCCCAGGAAGACGATAGTTATGCCTGGTTGCAAATATGGGCCGAGCCGCTCCAGGCCGAAGCCCGTCACGGCGCTGAGCGCGATGACCTCCACGCCCATGGCGATCTCCCGCGCCGTCCGCACCTGCGCCGCGAAGTCTTCAACCAGGTCCACCTTGGTCAGCAGGATCACGGGTGCCGCGCCGCTCTGCCACGCTAGGGTGAGGTAGCGCTCCAGCCGGGACGGGTTGAAATTCTGATTGAGGGAGGTCATGATGGTGTCGAAGTTCGCGGCCACGGCCTGCTCCAGGATTGTTTTCGCGTACCCGGCCTTGTGCCCGGAATAATCCGAACGCACGAAGACGCTGCGGCGCGGCAGGGTTTTGACGATCACGCTGTCGCCGTCCCGGACATACCGCAGCAGGACGAAGTCCCCGGTTGTGGGGAAATCCACGGCCTCCGGGCCGTAGTAGACGCCGGTCTTCAGCCTGCCGAACACAGGGCCATGCACGCAAACGAGTTCGCAGCGCTCGCGGTGCACGGCGGTCACCCGGGCAGGGAGGAGGCCCTCCTCCGGCTCCTCAATGGGCGGATAGCCATAGGCTGCCAGGTCAATCATAATTATCCTCCTCTTCCCCAGCCGTAATTATTATCGCGCATCACCCTGCGGATCGTATCGAGGGCCGCCTCGTCGATCCCCGGCAGGGCCGCGACACCGGCCTCGCTTTGGCGGCACATCTGATAGAGGGTCTTGAGTTTCAGCGCTTCGATAGCTTTACGCGCGGGCGGCTCCAGCTGATTCAGCAAAACATAAATGGGCTTTATCCACGACGCGTCCGGCGGCGGAAAACGACGATTGAACCGGCGCAGCTCCCGCTTTGTGATGGAGTGTTCCATCTCTACATACTTACCGTCCTCGATGCCGTCCAGCGCGCCATCATAGAGCGGCATACAGTGACAATCGCTGCCAATGCCGAACTCATACGCGGGACGGAACCCCAGGCGGGGATAGTAATCCGGATTGCCGTGGAACAGGATGGCGCGGCAGCCCATTCCCTTCGCGAGGGGGATCGTGTGCCGCACCAGTGCCGTGCCCACACCCCGGCACTGCGCCCAGTGGACAACATACAAAACTTGCAGGCATAGCGTATCGGCATATGTCTTTTGCTTAGTTACAATTCTGCTCCTTGTGTACATGATGAAGCCCGCCAGCCTGCCGTCCAGTTCCGCGACGAAATCCAGTTCCGGCACGAACAATTTTTGTTGGCGTACCTTGTGGACAATCAGGTGCGTATCGGCCTCGTCTCCATAGTAGCCGAGAGAGGTATCGCGGGCCAGCAGCTCCACCGCGTAATAATCCCGCGGGGTTTCGGGGCGGATGGTGATGTTTTGGTTCATATGATCTTCTCCAATCCGAACAGCGCCCAGCCTTCATAGGGCCGCCGGTAATCGAAATATATCCTGTACCACTTGTTTGTCCACGCGTCCTCAGGGTCCTTGCGCAGCGCCGCGAGGAATTGCTTCGCGCCCCGGAAGACGTATTGCTCCCAAGCGGCGTCGGTGTCGCTTGCCATGGTGATGATGAGATAGCCGCACCGCCGGGCCTCCTCGTAGATTTCCCGCAGGGTGGGCAGCGGGCCGTCGAACTCGACCAGTTCCTGCGGCGGCTCCGGGATTTTGGAATACAGCTTGCCGAACACCAGTTTGCCGCCCGGTTTTATGAACTTTTCAAGATGGGCCAGGCCCTGCGCGAAATCGTCAAACAGCCCCGTGGAAAGCTCCGTGCACACCACGAAGTCAAACCTTTCCCTAGTTTTGTACTTGAGCACATCGCCGCAGATCAATTCAACCCGATTGTTGGTCAAACGCGCCTTGCCGGCTTTGATGAAGCCCTTCGCTCGGTCAATACCCACACCGGAGACGCCGAACGCCTGGCTCCACACCTTCAGCAGCGTTCCGTAGCCGCAGCACAGGTCGAGCACGCGGCTGTGCTCGTCAAGCCCGGCCTCATGGCCGAAGCGCAGCAGCTCGCCCACCGGCACCATACTGATCAGGTGCTGGTTGTCCTCGAGCTCTTTGATGCGATCCCTGTAGATGTTTGTATTCATCTTATAGCCCTCCTGTCGATAATGGCATCTGCCCGAACATGAAAATGCGGTCCAGCAATGCAAGCTCGCGTTCGCTTTGGATTTCCACCAGGCCCAGCCGGTAGAGGGTGCGCACGTCGATGGAGCCCATCAGCAGCGACGAGAAATCAGAGATGTCGAGGTATAATCTTGCGTCAACTGCCTGCTCATCGCCGACATGCGGGTGGCCGTCCGCAAATTCCACTATCGTAGAACCGGCGTTTTCTGGGCAGAAGGAATCACGCACTGCGATCTCAATTACGGCGCTCTGGCCGTTGAAGTTCACATCACGAAGCTCGTTGAATATGCCCGGGACGTCGATCACGCGGAACATGTTGTGGATGATGGATGCGCAGCACTCCAGGTTCTTCAGGCCGTCGGTGGGGGCGTGCAGGATGTAGTAGAAATGCGGGTCGGGGGTCGAGAACGCGATGCGGTCGAACTGATCCGACTGCGCGTGCAGGAAGGAGCAAAATGCGTGCAGCGCCTGGGCGTCCTCGTAGAGCAATTCGTCGATGATCATCTCCCTCGCCTCGCCAAAGGAGAAGGCGAGGATGCCCCTGGTTTCACCGCCCTGTTCATAGGCGAGAACCCGGTGGCCATCCCGGAACGGGCCTGAGATGGTCCAGAAGGATTTGATCATGCCGTGGGTTTTCCCGGCGGCCCTGTCCACGCAGGCGAGATAGTCCTGCATGCGTTCTGTGCCGATGTACGAAAGGCACTCCTTCGAGCCCTTGTTGGGGAAGCTCGCGGGCGGAATCCGGTACTGGTACAGGCAGGAGCCATAACCGAAGCCCATTTGCTTGTAGAAATCCGGGCGAAAGGGCGTAAGCGTCAGCAGGCTGACGCCCTTCTTGCGGTTGGTTTGGATGAAATACTCCATCATGTCCTTGCAGACTTTCTCCTTCTTGTGCAGCATGTCCGTGTGCACCATGCCCACGCTGGAGAGCCGCACCATGGCGGAGCGCAGGTTGATTCCGAAATCGCTGATTGCCATGCCGCCGACCATTTGCCTGCCCCGGAATGCGCCGTAGTACAGCGGCCCCCCGCTCGCCTCCACCAGCCTTTCGAACCACTTTACGCGCTTTTCTTTCTCTTGGGGGTAATAACCGTCGCTGCCGGCCAGTACGACGATCTCCCAGAAGTTGCCCAGCTCCGCGGGGGCCAGGGGCCTTACGATGGATGATGACATATCTTTTCCTCCTAATTTTAAATAGAAAATACCCGCAGACCAAGCAGCCTCCATCCGGCTGCGTTGCCTGCGGGAAGGTTACTTTCTACGCATCCATCAAGGATGCGTTGGCATAAAGCGAAGCTTAGGGCTTCCGCCCCGGTTAGCTTATGCCGCTATTCAGTTAGCAGGCCGCAGCCTCCATTTGAAATACCGTCATGTGCATTCTCCTTTCGTGAGAAATTAAAATTAGTATAGCACAGTGAAACGTGTACGTCAAGAGAAAAATTAGTGTTTGACAAGCCCTTGCCCGTGATGTATAATTATAAGCTGAACTTTTTGCAATGAGGAGGTGCACAATGGCCATTCGCACCAAACTGCGCGACCGCAAGCTCCCCAACTATACCCGCGGGGAAGAGCTTTTCAATATGATCTCGCACATCTCGGGCGGGGTATTCGCCGTGGCGGCGCTGCTGGCCTGCCTGATTGCCGCGGCCTGGCACCGCAACGTCTGGGCCATTGTCAGCGGCGCGGTCTACGGCGCCACGATGATCCTGTTGTATACCATGTCCAGCATCTATCACGGCCTGACACCCGGGATGCCAAAGAAGATATTTCAGATCATCGACCACTGCGCGATTTTTTTCCTCATCGCGGGGACCTGTACCCCAATCGCACTGGTGCGCCTGCGGCCATTATATCCCGGGCTGGCATGGGGGGGGCTCGCTTTCATATGGGCTGTGTGCATTCTGGGCACCGTGTTCAACGCGATCGACCTGAAGAAATACCTGCCGCTTTCCATGGTCTGCTACGTGGGCCTCGGCTGGTGCGCGGCCATATTCGCCAAGCAGCTGTTGTCCGCGATTCCGTTTTCCGCCTGCGTCTGGCTGCTCGCCGGCGGGGTATCCTATACCCTCGGCTCGGTGCTGTATGTGATCGGCAAAAAGAAGAAATATATGCACTCCGTGTTCCACCTGTTCGTCGTGCTGGGCAGCGTGCTGCACTTTGTCAGCGTTTTGATCTGCTTTATAGGGGCGTGACTACATGAATTTCACTGTAGGCTTTCAAATCAACACACATGGCTATGTCTGCGGGGAGGCGGAGGAGCGCGCGGTCCTCGTGCGCACCCGGCGGGCGCTCGATGCCTTTTATCAGGCCGACCCGGACGGCAACAAGCATTTTTATCAGGCGCACCTGGCGAATTACGGCGACGCCTTCTTCGAGAGCAAGGCCCTGTTGCTCGTCACTAGGCGGGAGAGCAGCGGCTCCATCGCCCTGCGGGTGGAAGGCGTGGAGCTGACGGACGGCCAGCCGAAGGCGCGGATCACCCGGAGTGCGCCCGGTTTCGGCACGATGGACATGGCCCGCTGGGTGATCGGCATTGAACTGGAACGTGATATAATACAGAAGAAAGGTTGATAAGAATATGTTCACCGATGTAGAGATTGCGCAGCGAGCGCAAATGCAGCCCATCGGCCAAATCGCTGCCATGCTCGGCGTGGACGAGGCCGACCTGGAGTACTACGGCAAATACAAGGCTAAGCTGAGCAACGAGCTGTTCGAGAAAACAAAAGACAGGCCCGACGGCAAGCTGGTGCTGGTCACGGCCATCAACCCCACCCCGGCGGGGGAGGGCAAGACCACCGTCACGGTGGGGCTGGGGCAGGCCATGAGCCGCATAGGGAAGAAGGCGGTCATCGCCCTGCGCGAGCCCTCGCTGGGGCCCGTGTTCGGCGTGAAGGGCGGCGCGGCGGGCGGCGGCTACGCCCAGGTGGTGCCCATGGAGGACATCAACCTGCACTTCACCGGGGACATGCACGCCATCACGGCGGCGAATAACCTGCTGTGCGCAGCGCTGGACAACCACCTGTGGCATGGCAATGCCCTGGGCATCGACCCGCGGCAGGTGCTCCTCAAGCGCTGCATGGATATGAACGACCGCGCCCTGCGCAACATCAACGTGGGGCTGGGCGGCCGGGCCAACGGCGTACCCCGCGAGGACCATTTCCAGATCACCGTGGCCAGCGAGATCATGGCGATCCTCTGCCTGGCCGCCGACAGAGCCGATTTACGCACCCGGATCGGCAGGATTTTGATTGCATTTACCTATGATAATAAGCCCATCTATGCCCACGACCTGGGCGTGTGCGGCGCGATGACCCTGCTGCTCAAGGACGCCATCAACCCCAATCTCGTGCAGACCCTCGAGAACAGCCCCGCCCTCATGCACGGCGGCCCCTTTGCCAACATTGCCCACGGCTGCAACTCCGTGCGGGCCACGAAGCTGGCGCTGAAGCTGGCCGATTATACGATCACCGAAGCGGGCTTCGGCTCGGACCTCGGCGCGGAAAAATTTCTCGACATCAAGTGCCGCGCGGCCGGGCTGACCCCATCCTGCGTGGTGGTGGTCGCCACCGTGCGCGCGTTGAAATACAACGGCGGGGTTGCGAAACCCGAGCTTGCCCGGGAAAACCTCGAGGCCCTGCAACGGGGCTCTGTGAACCTGCGCACGCATATCGAGAACATGCAGGGCTACGGCCTGCCCGTGGTCGTTGCTTTGAACCGGTTTGCCTCTGACACAGGGGCCGAGCTCGCGCTGGTCGGTGAGGAGTGCGCCGCGCTTGGCATGCCCGTGGCCCTGACCGAGGTCTTCGCCAAAGGCGGCGCGGGCGGCGAGTCGCTGGCCCGGCTCGTGAGCGGGGCCTGTGAGCAGCCCTCTGATTTCCAGTTCATGTATCCCCTCGACATCTCCATCCAAGAGAAACTGCACGCCATCGCCACGAAGATTTATCATGCGGACGGCGTGCAGTTCACCGCGCAGGCCGCCAAGGCGCTCGAGCGCCTCGAGGCCCTGGGCTACGGTAACAACCTGCCCGTGTGCGTGGCGAAAACCCAATACTCCCTCTCCGACGACCCTGCGAAGCTCGGCCGCCCGGCGGGCTTCACCGTCACCGTGCGGGACGTCTACGTCAGCGCGGGCGCGGGCTTCGTAGTGGCGCTGACGGGGGACATCATGACTATGCCCGGCCTGCCAAAGGAGCCGGCGGCCAATCGGATGGATATCGGGGATGACGGGGTGATTACGGGGTTGTTCTAAGGTTAGTAGCCTCACTGATTGTGGCGAAATATAACAAATGGAGGCGTGCTATGTATTGCAGTCAATGTGGCAAACGGCTTTCGGATGTCGCTGCTTTTTGTGGACAATGTGGAGCCAAGACAGTGCCGCCCGCGAACATTAAGAAAAAGCGGGTGTGGCTTTTACTGTCCTTTTTTTGCTGGTTTTTACTAATTGCATTTGCGTTCGCTGAACTTGGATATCTTGCGAGCATAGGCGATGAAACTGCGGCTATTCCAATTGGCCTGCACATATATACTGTGATTTGCATAGGGCTATTGATTTGTGCTATTGTTGCATTGAAGAAGAAAAGAAAAAGCATAAGTATCGGCAAGGAAAAGCCGAAAGGATCAAAGTGTCCTCAATTGCAAGAGCCATTTAAAGACACCGAAACGATGCCGCATAACGGAGAAGCAACGGAAAACGGTGCAAGTCAATTTGTGCCTGTTGAGCTTGTGCATGAAGTTCCAGTGACAGATGATAAGGCCCCAGAAAAACAACGAGTGGAAGAGAAAATAGAAGAGCCAAGTAGAGAAGAAGTTTTGCGCCGATTTGTTCTTCATGCTAAGAAACTGAAGAATTCAACAAAAGAATTTGGCTATGTGGCAGACGACTTTATAGTGGCCGTATCGTATCTAAGCGAACAGCCAGGCCACGAAATACCACATGAGTACTTAACCCACATAGTAGGAAGCCAATATGCGACTGGCTATGTATTGCGGGACTTGAAAAAGATTGGGCTTATCAGTCAAAAAAACACGTTGCGCTTCCAAGAACTGAGTTGGACTGACGAGGATATTGGCCTGTCGCCTCCCGCAGAAAGAATGCCTGAGAGAATGGAGTGGCGTTAATTCTCAATTGAGCGCAAAAAACACTTGACAAACCTCCATCCTCTGTATATACTATAGAAAAGCAATTCTACGAGGTATTCTTTATGCAAAGTGCCATGCAGTTCATGTTTACGGGCTCTGCCTTTTTTGGGCAGGGCGATTGAGGCATGCTGCAGGAGAGTGACAGGCGTATTGGCCCGCAGCAAGCCGCTGCGGGTCTTTCGTCGCTTCGCTATTTTCTGGCAAAGCATGATTTTTGTGATCGATGAAAGGATTGATTCGATGAAAGACCAACTCGACGCCCTGCGGCTGGAGGCGGCAACACGCATTGAAGAGGCAGGCGACAGCGCCGCCCTCGACGCGGTGCGCGTTGCTATCTTAGGCAAAAAGGGCGGACTGACCGCCATCCTGAAGCAGATGGGCAGGCTTTCGCCCGAGGAGCGCCCCGTGATCGGCCAGCTGGCGAATGAAGTGCGGGCACAGCTCGAGGCCTTGCTTCAAGCGCGCGGCGAACAGCTGAAGGCAGAGGAGACGGCAAAGCGCCTAGCAAGTGAGACCCTCGACATCACCATGCCGGGCAAGGAGATGCCCACAGGGCACAAGCATCCGCTTTCCCTCGTGCTGGACGAGGTGAAGGAGATATTCCTCGGCATGGGCTTTTCCGTGGCCACCGGGCCCGAGGTGGAGAACGAGTACTACAATTTCACCGCGCTGAACATCCCCGAGGGCCACACCGCGCGGGACGATCAGGACACCTTCTACACCACGGAAGGGCTGGTGCTTCGCTCGGCGACTTCCCCGGTGCAGGTGCGCTATATGGAACAGCACGAGCCGCCCATCCGCATCATCGCACCGGGGCGGGTCTATCGACAGGACACCCCGGACGCCACCCACTCGCCCCTGTTCCACCAGATCGAGGGCCTGGTGGTGGACGAGGGCATCACCATGGGGCACTTGAAGAGCACCCTGGACCTGATGCTCAAGGGCCTCTACGGCGAGAGCACGCGCACGCGCCTGCGCCCTCACTACTTCCCCTTCACCGAGCCCAGCGCCGAGGTGGACGTCTCCTGCTTCCGCTGCGGCGGCGTGGGCTGCCCCTTCTGCAAGGGCGAGGGCTGGGTGGAGCTCCTCGGCGCGGGCATGGTGCACCCCCAGGTGCTGCGCGCCGGCGGCATCGACCCGGAGAGGTACAGCGGCTTCGCATTTGGCGTTGGGCTGGACCGCCTGGCGCTCATCCGATTCCAGATCGACGATATTCGATTGCTGTTCGAGAACGACATGAGATTCTTAGGTCAGTTTTAATTTAGCCCCCCTGCTCGCTGCGTTCGCTTTCCCCCCACAGGGGGAGTCTGATAAGGTGGCAGGTGAGTGTGCTACACAAGATCATTTAAGGAGCAATTGCTATGAAATTATCCAAAAAATGGCTGCACGATTATGTGCAATGCGCTGTGAGCGATAAAGATTTCGCCGACGCCATGACTATGAGCGGTTCCAAAGTAGAGGGCTTTGAACGCGAGGGTACGGCGTTGGAGAACATCGTAGTGGGCCTGGTGACGGAAGCCGCGCGCCACCCGGATTCGGACCACCTGTGGGTATGCCAATTGGACGTGGGCAGTGAGACTGTGCAGATCGTCACCGGGGCGCAGAACGTGACGGAGGGCTGTTATGTCCCCGTGGCGATGGACAACTCCGCCATCGCCGGCGGACAGAAGATCAAGAAGACCAAGTTCCGGGGTGTGCTCAGCAGCGGCATGCTGTGCTCTCTGGAGGAACTGGGGCTGACTCTGAACGATTTTCCGGGCGCGTTTGGCGAGGGCGTTGACGACGGTATTTTTCTTCTGGGCGAGGATTGCGAACGCACGCCCGGGCTGGATATTCAAACGGCCATCGGCCTGAACGATGTAATTACCGAGTTTGAAATCACCTCCAACCGGCCCGATTGCCTGAGCGTGCTCGGCCTTGCCCGCGAGGCCGCGGCGACGTTCAAACTAGACTATAGACCTATGACATTAGACGTTAGCCCCGGGCAGGGGAATGTCAATGATTTGCTCAAGGTGCGCATTGACGCGCCCGACCTCTGCTATCGCTATGCCGGGGCCGTGGTCGAAAACGTGCGCGTCGCGCCCTCGCCGCGGTGGATGCGCGAGCGCCTGCGGGCCAGCGGCGTGCGGCCCATCAACAACATTGTCGATATCACGAACTACGTCATGCTGGAGTACGGCCAGCCCATGCACGCGTTCGATTTGCGCTATCTCGAGGGCAGCCAGGTGATCGTGCGGCCCGCCGGGGCGGGGGAGTCCATCACCACCCTGGACGGCGTCGAACGTAAGCTTGAGCCCGACATGCTCGTCATCGCCGACGGCGTAAAGCCCGTGGCCGTGGCCGGGGTGATGGGCGGCGAATACAGCGGCATTATGGACGACACGCGCACGATCGTCTTCGAATCGGCCTGCTTCCAGGGGGTGCAGGTGCGCTCGGTGGCCAAACGGCTCGGCCTACGCACCGAGTCCTCCGCCCGCTTCGGGAAGGAGCTCGACCCGGAGGGCTGTGTCAAGGTTTTGACGCGCGCATTGCAGCTCGTGCAGGAGCTCGATGCGGGCGATATCGTGGGCGGCATTGTCGATGTATTTCCATCACCGAAGCCCGCGCGTACCATTCCCTTCAACCCGGATTACGTGAACAAATTCATCGGCATCGACTGCCCGGCGGAGGACCAGGTTGCTATGCTGGAGCGCATTGGCTGCACAGTCGAAGAAAATATAATTCACGTACCCAGTTGGCGGGGAGATTTGACGGACAAGGCCGACATCGCCGAGGAGATCGCGCGGCTCTATGGCTACGACAGGATACCCGCCGTTCCCCTGCGTGGCCTGGCGGACGCCCGCCTGACCGAAGAGCAGCAACTGCAGCGCCTGGTCAGCGAGAGCCTGCGCGGCTTAGGGTGCAGCGAGATCGTCACCTATTCCTTCAGCAGCCCCAAAGCATACGACAAAATCGGCTTGCCTGCCGACCATTGGCTGCGTGAATGCATCGCCCTCAGCAACCCCCTGGGGGAGGACACCAGCGTCATGCGCACCATGGCTGTGCCCTCCATGCTGGAGACCCTGGCCCGCAATTATAACAATCGCAACGAAAGCGCCGCGCTGTATGAGCTTGCGACCATATACTGGCCCAGGGAAAATGAATTGCCTCTTGAAAAGCAAATAATCTGCATTGGGTTATATGGGTCGCAGGCGGACTACTTCGCCCTGAAGGGCATCGTGGAAGCACTGCTGGCCCGGGTGGGCATTTCCGATTATGATATCACCGCCGAAACGGACGACCCCACATATCACCCGGGGCGGGCGGCGGCCTTGCGCTTCGAGGGCGAATGGTTCGCCTGGCTGGGCGAAATCTCCCCCGCCGTGCTGGAAAACTACGGGATAGGCGTGCGGGCCTACACGGCGGCGCTGGACTTCAACACCCTGTTGGCCAAGCGCAATGCAAACAAAACCTATAAGCAGCTGCCGCGCTACCCCGCCGTGACGCGCGATCTGGCCCTGGTGTGCGATGCCGAAACCCCGGTGCTCGGCCTGCAAAAGGCGATACAGGGCGCCTGCGGGAACCTGCTGGAGCAGCTGAAGCTCTTCGACGTCTACACCGGCAGCCAGATTGCCGCAGGCAGCAAGAGCGTGGCCTTCAGCCTGCGCCTGCGCAGCGCCAAGGGCACGCTCACCGACGAGGAGGCCGACGCCGCCGTCAAGCGCTGCGTGAAGGCTCTGGATAAGATCGGCGCGAAGCTGAGGGCGTAGCACCACAATCAAACAAACCCCGCCAGATTGGTATGTTCGCACCGGTTGGCGGGGTTTGAATTTGCGCTTGCATTTTGTGTCATGCTGTCGTATAATGGGTACAGCTTGGCCAAACCGAAAAGGAGCAACCCCATGAAAAACCTCCTCCTGCGCTTCCTCTCCGAGCAAACCGTAGATAATCTCTACGAGGGCATCCGCCACCCCAAGCCCTGGCTGAAGGGCGAGGGCCTGCCACCCGAGCACATCACCCCGTGGGAGCTGCTGCTGTTCTTCTTCAACAGGGCCTTCAGCGGCATGTTCGACGGCTTCGCCGGCAGGCAGGACTTCCTGTTCAAGGAGTGGTTCCGCATCCCGCCCAACCAGATCTCCGTTGCGGGCACCATCTCGTCTATTTGGGACGGCGTCAACGACCCGATTTTGGGCGGCTGGATGGACAAAAAGCGCCTCGGCCCGGACGCGCTGCGCACCATCATGCGCGTTTCCGCCGTGGTGGGCACGGTTTTTGCCGTGATGAAGATGATCGACGGCGGCATGTCGAACCTCCAGCACCTGATCATGCTGGCCGCCTGCAACATGCTTGGGGACATCACCGGCACGATGAACGGCGTGGCGGCCCAGAAGATGCGCGCGGGCATCAGCCCGCTGACCCAGCAGCGCGGACGCATCGACGTGTGGGGCAACATGGGTTACTCGCTCACCTGGATTATCGGGAACGCGCCCACGATGCTCATGGGCCTCAGTAAGTATGTTGGCTGGAACGACTACCAGATCATCTTCTATGGCTCGCTGATCTTCCTGCCCTTCGGCGTCTTCGCGCACATATTGCCCACGTTTATTAAGCAGCGGGTGGACTACTCCTACCCTGTAGCAGCCGTCCCCACCGGCGAACCCATAGAAGGCGCCGCGATCGAGAGCCCCAGCCTGCTGCAGAGCTTCCAGGTGGTCAAGCACAACAAATACTTCATCGTCAATGCCATCGCCAGCTTTATCACCGTCTTCACGCCTGACGTGGGGGATGAGCTGATGATCTATCGCTACCTCATGCCCACCTACAAATGGTTCGGCTTCGAAGTGAGCGGCGAGGCCCTGTTGCCCATCAAGCAACTGCTCTCCGGCACCCTTTCGAATATCTTGCAGCCATTTCATAGGCAGATCATCAACAAGGTGGGCGGCCCGCTGCGGGCCCAGCAGCTCAAGTGCCTGGTGAACATCTTCAACCGGACGGTGATGTTCCTGGGCGGCTACAAGAGCCCCTGGCGCTTCGCGCTCATCGTGGCCATGGAGTCCCTGTGGAACGCCTCGATGGGCTTCGATGGCGTGGCCGGGTCCATGATGAATTACGAGTGGTTCGACTATGTGGAGCTCAAGACCGGCCAGCGCAGCGAGGGCGTCACCACGGCGGTGAACAACCTGTTCAGCAAGATCGTCACCAACAATATCGGCCAGGTGACGGGCAACGCCTTCCTGCAATGGACGGGATACACGGGCGGCTACAAGGCGGACGGCACCCGCCCGCCGGAGAAATACCTGAAATACATGTGGCCGATGTACACCCTCATCCCCGCGCTGGACCACTCCATCTGGTTCGCCGCCCGCTGCTTTATCAAATGGAAACCGGAGGACCGCGAGCGCACCGAGCAGGCCCTGGCCGAGCGCAGGGCCGCGGCGGAGAAGCTGATGGAGGAAAGCAAAGAAGAAGTAAGCGTATAATGCAGCAGAGACGCACGACCGTGCGTCTCTGCTCTTTTGCCTATTGCCTCACTTCTTCTTGCTGTACTTCAGTACATACACCACCCGCATCACCGCCGCGTCGATCGAGCCGATGTGCTTCACCTTCTCGAACAGGTCCGCTGAGAGCGAAACCGCGCAGTTCTTGTCCGTCACGGTTTCCACCGCGCGGGCCTCGTCCATATTTTTCCCCACGCACAGCGCGCCGTTGTCCCCCAGCATCACGGCGCTGCGGCGCTTAAGCCCCTTCTGCACCTGCCCGACGCTCTCGGCCTGGCTGGCCGGGTCGAAGCGGCGCAGGCGCAGGTCGATCCCCGCGATCTGTGCGAAATCGTCCAGGTAGGGCAACAATTTGCTCCCGGCCTTGGAGGCCCGCAGCACGTCCGGCTTTTGGCTATGCACAATGGCGTTAATTTTTTTGTCGCCTCGATAAATGGCCCTGTGCAGCTCCATGGTCTCCGGGACTTCAGCCGCCTCGTCGAAGACCGCCCCCGTGGGCATTGACACGTCGATCGTTCCGCTCTCGAACCCCTCCGGGGTCATGCAGAAGGCGTCGCCGCTGCGGAAGCTCGAGTAGGCCGCCAGCGCGGGCGCCTGCTCGCGGGGCGCAAGCTCCTCCCTGCGCCGAGCGATCAGGTTGTGGATGCCATCGAGGGTCTCCGCCACGTCGCCCGTAAACGTGCAAAGCCGTGTCTTCAAAAAGGCAAGGCAGACCTGCTCCAGCGCGTCGGCCACCCGGAAGGCCTCCCCGGCGTCGCTTCCTAAGCACAGCGCGCCGTGGTGCGCCATGAGGAACGCCCGGCTGCCCGGGTAATCCTGCAGGACCTTGGTCACGCCCTTCTTGAGCTTGCCCGTGCCTGGCAGGCCGTAGCCTGCCACCGGCACGGTCTCGCCCACGATGTCGGACCACCAGTTGGCCGTCTCCACGGGCTTGCCCATTACCGCGGCGATGGAGGCGTTATGCTGGTGCGTGTGAATCACAAAACCGACTTCAGGTCTGAGCAAATACGCCTGCGCGTGAATGCCCTTCTCGCTGGAGGGCTTCACGCTTCCCTCGTATTTCAGGTTCTTGATGTTCACCTGCACGATGTCGTCGGGCTCCAGGCCCTCGTAGGCCTTGCCCGAGGGCGTAATGACGAACGTGCTTTCATCCACGCGCGCGCTTACGTTGCCCCATGTGCGGGCGATGAGCCCGGTCTCCACCAGTCGTTTCCCTGCGGCGATGACCGCCAGTTTGGCCTCCAGAATGTCCATAGTGTATTGTGTCCTCCTGCAATGATAAATTATAGTTATCGGGTTTAGGTAGGAATGCCTTTCTCATCGTATATCCGATTCATCTCTGCCTGTACATCATCGTATATAGAACGCAGTTTTTGGTCGTAGGCAGATTTGAAAGTGATAATATTTTTCAAGAAAGCAAATATGACTGGAAAAACCAGCATAATCAATACGGAATCCAAATTCACATTAAAATGCCTCTGTTTCCACCGCGGCAGAGTGCTAAGCCCCGCATGAAGCAATTCGTTGTAATCCCACTCTTGTGCTTGCGATAATGAAACCTCCCGCATTCCCTCAACAGAAAAAACACTTTGATCCGCTTCCTTATTGAAGGAACCAGTAAATCTTAAGTCTATGGATCGGTTTTCGCGTCTTATGGAGGACAATTTTTCGTTGTAATAATCATTGCCTGTTCGATTATGGTAATAATTATATTCAGTGCCATCATAAGTCACTTTAAAAGGAGCTCCATTGTTCGCTCGGATTGGAGTGTTCTCGGTGATTTCTTTTGGTGTTAACATGGGAACAAGCACGCTAAGGCCCGATGACGGCAGCTTTACATATGCGCTGTGTTCGGGAAAAACGCGAAGAACTCCATCGTCCGAATGTATTTCGTATATGCCGCTTTCGCGATTGAGACAGTTAATTCGATACCTGCCATTGCTGTGCACAATCCAATCGAGCGACAGTCGTTCAATCGTATAGTCCCCCCGTAAATCATCCATGGTTTGCATGAGCCAGGCACGGCCAATGGCCTCCAGTTCTTCCTCCTGCGTTAGTGCGCTGGCCCCGACACGCACAAGCGCACACAGCATGACAACAGACACGAACAGTGCAAGCGTTTTTTTCATTGGGTTGTCTCCTTTATTGGTTATTTGCGCCGTTGCGCAGCGCCTCCAATCGTTTCGCCCTCTCATACGCCAGCGCCAGAAATTCCTCCGGCGGCACATTTTCATACCCTCCGTTTTCGACCTCCAGCGTAGTCGGCCCGCGATAACCCGTTTCGGCGATCTTGCGCATTTGATCCGGCCAGTCGATCGTGCCGTCGAAGGGCAGCAGGTGCTCGTCCGCGCTGTTTGATTCCGTTATCGTCCCGTGATTGTCGTGCAGGTGCAGCGCCATGAGCCTGTGCCCGAAGCGCGCTAGCAAATCGGCGTCCTGCGTGCGCAGCAGCCGGGCGTGATGGTGCCCGCTGTCGAAGCACATCCCCAGGCGGGGGGAGTCGAAGCGCTCCAGCAAAAACGCCGCTTCCTTAATTTGGCTGGCCCGGCGCATATTTTCCAAGGCGATATTCACATTGTTGCGCTCGGCGTGTTCGATTAGCCGCGCGAAACGCCGCAGCCCGATTTCACTCGCGGGCGGCGCTTCGCCGTAGGAGGCGTGCATCACAATCGCGGGTATCTCGAACGCCGCGCAGTCCTCCAAGCATTGCAGATAGTATTCGCATACGCCCTGCCCCTCCAGTGTGTCCTCCCAGAGATGGTTGGCCCTGCCGAAGTTCGCGTGCACATTCTCTACGAACAGCCCTTCGCGGCGGGCCAACTCCGGTTGCAGGCGGAATGCCGGGCCGTCGAAATCGTCGTCCCACCAGAGCAGCACGCAGTCGAAGCCCGCCTGCTTGATCAGGCGGAACTCCTCGGTGTGAGTGAGTTTCCTGTAGCCAAACCAGCTAAATATGCTAAGCACGCAGCAATGCCTCCAGTCGTTTTGCCCGTTCATAAGCCCGCGCCAGAAAATCCTCCGGCGAAACATCTTTATACCAGGGCTCGCGGGCGTTCACTTCCAGAGTAACCTGCCCCTGATAGCCCGTTTCCTCGATCCTGCGCATCATCTCTGGCCAGTCCGTCGTGCCGTCGAAAGGCAGGCGGTGCTGGTCGTCCTCCAGATCGCGCAGCACGGGGCCGTCGTTGTCGTGCAGATGCAGCGCCATAAGCCTGCGTCCGAAGCGCGCGAGCAGGTCCAGCGCCGGCTCTTTTGCTATCTGCGCATTGAAATGCCCGGCGTCAAAGCACAGTCCAACCCGCGGAGAATCGATCCGTTCCAGCAGCCAGGCCGTGCGCTCGATGGCGTGCGCCTGGCAAAGGTTCTCCATGGCCACATTGACGCCCAGCTGTTCCGCACGGCGTGAAAGCTGTCGAAAGCGCTCAAGCCCGATTTCGCTGACCGGCGGCGGGGTGCGGCCCCTGTTCGGGTGCATCACCATCGCGGGGATGCCAAACCTCGCGCAGTCCTCCGCGCAGCGCAGGTAACCCTCGAAGACGTGCTGCCCGTCCGGCGTGTCCTCCCAGATGTGATTGACCTCGTCGAAGGGCGCGTGTACGTTTTCGATGGCCAAACCGGCCTTCCGGGCATGTAAGTACTGTCTTTTCATGCGGAATGCCTTGCCCCAGTCGTCGCCGTACCAGAGTAGCGCGGCATCGAAGCCCGCCTGTCTGATCATCTTATAGCGCTTGCACACTGGCAGCTTGTACCCGAACCAGTCGGCGTGGAACGACAGCACTACAGCATCCCCTCCAGACCCACAATGCCTCCCATGCACTCAATTTGCATGCGGGCATACAGACTATTCACAAACGAAATCTTCTCGTCAAAAATAGTTTGGCTCAAAGGATAATTCAGCAGCGCCCGGTGCTTTGCACAAAAGGCCTCCCAGGGCGCATCCTCATAGAAAGCCAGCTCCTCCCATGTACCCTCGCGGGAAGCGCTGCCCCAAATGTCCATCCACAGGGTATAGCTGCCGAAGTGGTCCAGCAAGTCGGCGTCCTGCAGCAGCCGCAGGGCGGGGGAGTAGTCATTCTCGCCGGGCCTGCGTTCGCAGTGCAGGGAGATTAGCTCGCATATCTCGTCCAGTTCCCCGGCGGAGCAATGCGGCGCAAGCGCCTCGCGGGCCAGCACAGCCCCATAGTGCGCATGCGGCTTGATGTCCTTTCCAATGTCATGGAACCAGGCCGCAGCGGTCAAGACTTCATCATGGCTGTCGTCTTCCGGAAAAATGGCACTGCGCAGCAGAAGCGCCGTCTTTGCCGCGCGCTGCCCGTGGTAATAGATACCGCCCTTCTCGCGGTCGATGTGCGCCTTGCGCGGTTTGAGCAGCTGTGCGGCCAGGGCTTGCAGGGCGGGCAGATTCATACGCGCAGCTCCTCATTACACCAATTCAAACTCAGCATATGTCGACCCCGACGCCTGCAGGCGGTATCGCCCGGCGGGCAGGGATTCATGATCCGTCAGACGGAACGATTTGCCCACGCTTTGCAAGGGCTGAAGGAAAAAATTTGCGATTGGGATTTCGACAGAATCCTTCAGCGCGACAGGTGTCCATTCCTCTGCCTCCCAGCGCTCCAACGAATAAGCATATGGGGCGACGAGAATTGGCTCGCGGGTGCAGTTGTACAGCACCGCAGCAATCGTTTCCGTCCCGACGGGATAGGTGTCCTTCTCCAGCACAAGCGCAACCTTGCCGAATCCCAGGCCGCCGATGCCGAACAGGCACTGGAAGAAAATCGTGATCGTTGTGATGACGGACAGGAAAGAAGCTATAATACTACGCATGGGATTGCCTCCTTAAACATTTGCAATTATTTCCCCGTTGGAATCCTCTCGCAGTTCGCGAACACGCGCTCGAACCTGTCGAGAGCGTCCTGAATCAACGCCGGCGTGTAGGCCGCGTTGGTATACAGCCTGCTGCCCGCCAGGGTCACGATGCCCTCGGCCATGTAGGCCGCGCCCATGTGCTCCATCTCCTTCTTGCGCACGCTGGTGGCCTTCAGCACGCCGGGGACCTCCCAGAGCTTGCCCCAGTTGATGGCGTAGTGCATGGTGCCCGCGTTGTCCAGATGGCAGATGCTGCCCTGGTTGAACACCACGAAGGGCAGGTCGTATTTCTTCACCAGCGCCTGCAATCCCTTGGTGAGCAAATCGCCCATGGCGCCGGCATGCTGGCAGGCGTTCGTGCGCTCGATCTCCTCCAGGGTGTAGTAGCCCGCCACGCAGCTGACGGGCGTGGCCGCCATGGTGCCGCCGATGAGGGCCTTCTTCACCTTCTCACCGGAGCTGTCGAGGCCCGCGCCGAGGTGCCGCATGTACTGCTTCTTGCCGCCCACGCCGCCCGCGCCGGGGTAGCCGCCCGCCACAGCCTTGCCGAAGATGGTGATATCGGGCGATACGCCGAAGTAACCCTGCGCGCCCGCCATGCCAATTCTAAATCCGGTAACGACTTCGTCGAAGATCATCAGCGCGCCGTACTTCCGGCACAGTTTCTCCACGCCCGCGTTGAAGTCGAAGTCCAGGGGCCGCGTGCCGCTCTCGGGGCCCACCGGCTCAATGAACACGCCCGCCGTGCCGCCGTCGAACTTGTTTTTGAACAGCACGCGCTCCAGGCTGTCCAGGTCGTTGGGGAAGAACTCCTGCGTATGCCGGAACATGAACAGGGGGATCCCGCTGGCCTGGGTGAACTTGCTCCCCGGCACGCGGATGCCGTAGGCCAGGGCGTCGCTCCAGCCGTGATAGGCCCCGCCCATCTTGACGATGTTCTTCTTTTTCGTGGCCAGACGCGCCACCCGGCAGGCCGCCATACAGGCCTCGCTGCCCGAGTTGAGCATGCGGAACATGTCCACGCTCTCCACACTGTCGGCGATCTTCTTGCCCAGCTTGTACTCAAACTCGTGGAACAGTCCCGTGGAGGGCCCACAGGTGTCGAGGAGCTCCTTCACCTGCTCGCGCACGGCAGGGGGGTTGGAGCCCAGCACCGTGGGACCGCCGGCCTGTAAAAAGTCCAGGTACTCGTTGCCATCGATATCCCAGAGTTTGGCGTCCTGCGCCCTGGTGAACACCAGCGGGAACGGGTAGTTGAAGGCCAGGTTGTGCTGCACGCCGCCCGGGATGACGCCCTTCGCCTCGTCGATCATCGCCTTGGACTTCGCGCACTTCTTGCCGTAGTACTCCTCCTCGTATTCCTTGAGCTTGCCCGGCTTGACGGAGTAGATGGGCTTCCTGATCAGCTCGTCCAGCTGGCGTGTGACTTCCCGCGCGTCGTGGTACTCCTTGATGGCAAAACGGTCGTCCATGGGGTTTTCTCCTTTTAAATAATAATTCAAGGTAAAGTATAGCACACTCCCCATCCCCGGGCAAGAGGGGATGGGGAGTTGCTTGAGAGTTTACAATTCATTCATAAATGCGAGCATCAGACCAACCAGGTATCCGGCAACATCGACGGCTCGCTCGTGGTCGTTGTTGTTGTGGTTGTGGTTGTAGTGGTTGTTGTTCTTTGCGTGTGGGGCTCGCCTATGTCCGGATAAAGAGGGCTGCCACCGGGGCCGGAATCGCCGCCGCCGGGACCACCGGGTCCCACGTCAGAACCGCCGCCAGAACCGCCGTCATCAGAACCGCCGCCGTCGCCGCCGTCAAACTCGACCCGGATGGACGTGGTGACTTCGGGGATTGTAACGCCGTCGTAGACTGGGGTACTGTCCGAAAGGCCGCCGTTCCGGCGGTCAGAGATGCGCGAGAAATCCTCCTCAGATAAGCTTCCAGCCCTCAAAGCGTTTTTGTATTCCATCACAGAATCCATGGTGAAGGTGTCAAAATTGGAGACGTCCAGAGTCTCCACCGCCGCGTCGCTGTTCCCGCGCACCGTGACGCGCTCGCCCTGTCTGACGTTCGTCACTTCGCCGGAATCCGTCGTCACGTCGACTTCGCCTTCGATCAGATCGACGGTCATGTCGCTGCCGTCATACTTCGCGGTGAAAAACGTGCCGCGGACAATCAGCAGCGAATTCCCCGCCGTCATCTGCACGCGCCCCTCCGGGCCGTTCTCGTTGACCAGGACGGAGCCCTTGACCAGGTCGAATTTCAGGACGCCGCCCGATATTTCGGAAAGGCTGATTTCCGAATATTCGTCCAGCTTGAGGATGGAATCCTCGGCGACCTTCAAATAGACGCAGGTTGCCGCGCCCGTCTCCAAACGGCTGCCTGCCTTGAGCTCCGCGCCCGGCTGCACGGCTTGCCCGTCGGCCAGCGCGGCGTTGTTCCCCGTGATGCCGTAGACGGTGATGGCCCCGCCTTTGCCGCCGCCGAACAGGCCGAAGCCCTTCGTGAATACCCCTGCTGCCAAAAGGCCGCCGATGACGATCACAGCGACGATGACCAGCGGGGCCTTGCTTTTCTTCTTGATGGGCAGGGGAGCAGGCGCGGGGGCGGGGGCGTAGGGCTGCTGGTATTGCGGCTGCGCGTAGGGTTGTTGCTGCTGGGTAGGCGGCGGTTGGTATTGCGGCTGCGTCTGCTGTACGGGCGCGGGGGCCTGTGCCGCCCCGCAGGCTGTGCAGAATTTCAGGGCGCTATCAAGCTGTGTGCCGCAGTTGGGACAGAATGCCATGTGAATCTCTCCTTAACACTATATTTGGGGTCGCTGTACTGGGGATAGAGCGACACCCCGCCGCCCAGCAAAGGGTGATGGGGGGCCAAAAGCACTTTTAGAACCACATCCAGATGAACCCGAACAGCGCGATAAACATGAACCAGTTCCAAAAATTCGACGGGTAGCTTGTGTACTTGCCGAACAGGCCCACGTATTTCGTGGTATCGCCGCCGCCGGCGGGCACCGTGAGCTGCTTGTACGCGCTGGCGAAGTCGGTCTGGCTGTCGCCGTTGGCCTCCTCCACGAAAATCTGCACGGTGTCGCCCGCCGCGAAATCAGAGGGCAGGGTGACGGAAGCGTTGCCGCTGGCGGTTGTGGAGGCCAGCAGCTTCCCGTAATACTTCACCGCGCCGCCGCTGCTGAGCACCACGGCGGAAAGGGTTTTCCCAGCCGTCGCGCTGGAGTAGTCGAAGGTCACCGTGTTCCCGGTGCGGCCCGTCGTTGTCACGCTGCCCAGGGCCAGCGAGGCGTCCTGCATCGTGAATTTCAATGCCGTGCCGACCGCCTGCGCCGCCACAAGGCCGCCGCCCACTGTTGCGGCGGATTTTGCGCCCGCGCCGCTCGCGTCAAACGCGAAGAGAACAGATGACAGATTAAGCCGAAAAGCAGGGCGGAGGCAGAGCTCGTTGTGGACACGGAGGCCATAACAGTTGACAAAGCCGCCGCCGTAGACATGCGCGGCGCCATACGGAATGCGACCAGGCGACCGAAGCCACCAGTAGTACCCGAATTCCCGCACTGTGCTGTTGACCGATGTGGCCTCGTCGGCGCTCAACGGCCAGAATTTCGCGCCCGTGACCGCGGGCCCGGCTATATTATCGCCGATATAGTCCGTCGTGTTCGGGTCGGAATAGAGCCCGCTCCCCCCCGCAAGGTCCCGCGCGGCGACCAGCGCCTGTTCCTTCGCCGGAAGGCCGCCGTATGCGGCTTCCATAGCGGGTTCCAACGTGGAAACGGAATAGTGGTTGCTGTCAGGTTGATCCCGGACTGGATTGAATTGGGCACGGGAGTAGCTTTCCTCCGCCAGCAGCAGCGTGAGCGTGCCGCTTGTGCTGGCCACGCCTGTGCCGTTGTAGCCGATGACCGCCCACCGCTTGCCCCCGAATCCCACGAGGGTCGGCGACGCCGTGTTCACCGTGAAGGCGGGCAGGGGCCCCACCGCCGCGCTGGCGGTGATGGGCGCAAGGGCCAGGGCAAGCGCCAGGGTGAGCAGGACGGACAGGAATTTGCGGGATTTGCTTTTCATATACTAATTCCTCCATAACAGTTTGCTTGCTCCAGCCAAGTATCAAAACCACATCCAGAGGAACCCGAACCCGATGAAGAACAGCACATAATGCCACCACGCGCCGTACCACTTGGGATTGGTGCCGAAGATGCCCTTGTCGGGGGTGCCGCCGCCAGCTGCGTTCACCGTTAGCGTGAAGGTAAACGCCGCGTCGGGGTTCACGCCGTTGGCGGCTTTGAGCGTCACGGCGTATGTCCCCGCCGCCAAGCCCGCCGCGATGTCCAGCTTTTGGTTCGCGGCGTTCCAGGTGATTTTGCCGCCGTGATTGTTGTTGATCGTCACCGTGGGCGCGGGGCTACCGGTGATGGTATACGCCCCTGTGGACTGCGCCGCGTAACCCGCCGTCAGCGTCAGCGCGGCCGGGCCGGTGATGCCCGGCGCGGAGGTCGGAGTGGCGGCAAGCAGGTTCAGCCAGCCCGCGCCACCCGCGCCCTTCACCTGCACCGGGACCGAGCGCTGCGTGGTGGAGCCATCGCCCAACTCGCCGTTGGGGTTGTCCCCCCAAGCCCAGACCGTGCCGTCGCTTTTCAATGCCAGGGAATGCGTCACGCCTGCCACGATGGCGGTCACGCCGCTGAGGGAAGGTATCTGCATGGGGCTGGTACAAAAATATGTGATAGCGCCGCCGACTCCCAACTGGCCGAGGAAGTTCGTCCCCCAGGCCCAGACCGTGCCGTCGCTTTTCAGCGCAAGGGAATGGACACCGCCCGCCGCGATGGCGGTCACGCCGCTTAAGGCCGATACCTGCACGGGGCTGTTTTTGTCCGTGAAGGTGCCATCGCCCAGCTGGCCGTCTCTGTTCCACCCCCAGGCCCAGACCGTGCCGTCGCTTCTTCGCGCCAGAGAATGGGCGCCGCCTGCCGCGATGGCGGCCACGCCGCTCAGGCCGGTCACCTGCCCGGGGCTGGTACGCTGTGCGGTTGAGCCGTCGCCCAGCTGGCCGTTTTCGTTCACC
>Ga0123353_10001302_pt1 | contig 30575 bp, 30 predicted proteins | sample TergutLab28metaG_3_FD_92763 | JGI IMG/M metagenome (GOLD analysis project Ga0123353, IMG submission 92763) | Labiotermes labralis P3 segment gut microbial communities from Petit-Saut dam, French Guiana - Lab288 P3 | ecosystem: Host-associated > Arthropoda: Insects > Digestive system > Gut ...
ACCTTGATAACCTGTATAGCCAGTTAAGCCTTGAGTTCCTTGATAACCTTGGTATCCTGTTGTGCCTTGAGTTCCTTGATAACCTTGGTATCCTGTTGTGCCTTGAGTTCCTTGTTGACCTTGGTATCCTGTTGTACCAGTTAAGCCTTGAGTTCCTTGTTGACCTTGATAACCTGTATAGCCAGTTAAGCCTTGAGTTCCTTGATAACCAACTGGACCTTGTATTCCTAATGGTCCTTGTACTCCTCTTGTATTTCCAAAGTGTGAAACTGTAAAAGTAGTTCCATTAATTGTCAAAACTTGTTTTACATCTCCTGGTTCTGCAATTTCATTACCAATTGTAATTTGTGAAAACCTATTATTAACTATCAAATCTCCAACTTTAAGCGGAGGATTTGTAGTATTGATGTCAGTCATGCTAACATCTGTAGAATAAATTCCAAATCCAGGAATCCCCTGAAATCCTTGATTTCCTTGTTCACCGTCGAATCCTTGAAATCCCCTTAACCCTATTGAACCTTGATCTCCTTGTGGACCTGTGAAATCTAAACTTCTTCTGTCATCATCTTCAAAATCGTAAGATAAACTTGCTTTATCATTACTCTTTTTTGTGAAAATGATTTGACCTTTTTTTATTTCAGGCATTACAACCGGATTTTCACTTTCGGATTGTAAAATTTTAAACTTTGACATTTAATATTTTTTTTGTTTCTACACCTCTTTTCTTACTATTTACCTCTGATTTTTACACTCAAAAAATTCTTTAGAGGAGGTCGACCTCCCCTAAATTGTCTTAATTTACTGAAATTTAGAATGATTGGATATCTAACCAGTTACTGATAGTTTTTGCACTTATTGCTGCATCTGTTGCTGTTGAATTGATATCTATTACCAATTTTACAACACCTGCTTCACTTTCTCCTGCTAATGGAATATTAGCTTCACCATCTGCATCTACAATTGATGATCCAGCAATTTGAACATCAAGAACAGGAACTAAAATATCAACATTTCCATCTCCATCCGGTTCCACTTCATCACCATTTACTGTAATACTTTGAATTGGTGCTTCAGGAATTTCGGGCATGTCAATAGAAAGTGTTACTACACCGTCTGTTTCACTTGCTGAAAGAATTTCTTCACTACCATCTTCTGCGATTTTAACTTCTTTCACATAGCCATTAGTAACTAAATCTTCTAAGATTGTTTTTTCTGCATCAAGTACTAATGTCCAACCTGACGTAAAACCGATTTGTTTTTGTCCTGGAGTGCTGCCTAAGAAAACAAGTTTTTGTCCTGCTGTGCCGCCAGTTGCTAAATCTACTGAAATTTCATTGTTTACGATGTTAATACCATCTCCTTCTGTGTAAGGATCAATTAAAGTAGCAAGATTAAGATAAGCTGCCATTGGAACTCCACCACCATCTAAGAAGATAAGAGCCAAGTACTTACCATCATTTGCGCTACCTGTAAAATCAGGTTCTGGCCAACTGTAAGATCTTCCTGGAACTGTACTTGGATTAAAAATCCATTCACCACTACCTTGATCATCCCATTCAAGTTCTACAATACCTGCATAGTCAATAGCTGAATTCATTGGAATTTCAACATATGTCATTAATTCTCTTGGATCTGTTCCAGAGCCTGTTGGAGAAGTATAACGACCATATAATTCCAATCTTTCGGTGCTGCTATTCCATTGTAATTTAAAATTATCTGTTGTAATACCCCCAGAAGTTTTAGTAATCAATTTATCACTTGCTGCTACTTTTAAACTTACATCATATTCTGCAACTCCAGATGTTTTTTGAACTTCAATAGAATTATCAGTATTCTTAACTACTGTAGTTTCTGCTTCAGGAACGTAAAGAGAACCATCTTCTTTCTTTTCTAACATGTTACCTGATGCACCTGAAACTTCTACTGAAAATTCAAGAGTTTTACCAATTACTTCTGGCTCTTCTTCACCATCTGTTACATCAACTTCTTCAATTTTGATTGATCCGTCAGATGTGAAATTCCCGATGTAATCTTGCAACTCTTCAATTGCTTCTTCTGCATCATCCATTTTACCTTCTAATGTTTCAATTCTTAAAAGAAGATCTGTTTCTAACTGATTAATAGTAGTTTCAATTTGCTCAAATTTCTGTTCAATAGTCAAAGTATTGTCATCTAGAAATTCCATGTTAATAATTGTGTTGATGATGTAATTTTCCAAAGTTTCGTCATTTCTGATAAAACTTGAAATTTCATCAAAACTTGCAATTTCTCTACGTGTTGTACCATCAACATCATAGAATAATCTTAATTTTGGTGTTTCTCCAGCTTGTTCAGCCAAAATCATTTGACCTGCTTTAATCGGCGGTGTTGTACCAGCTAATAAAGCTGAAGAATACTGACCTTGTAAAAATTTTACTTTTGCCATTTTGTTTTTCTATTATTTTAGTTTTAGTATGTTGCCCGCCGATAATTGCGGATTAGTACTCTGTTTTTAAAAAGTTGTTATTGTTAATTCACTATTATTTGCTGCTCTTCCATAATTAGGATCTATCAATTCTAAAGTTGTATCTCCTAAGTAAACTACACCTCTTTTAGTTGATGTTGCTAATGGTGCATTTTCCCAATCAACAACTCCTCTAAATTGTACACCATCACCTTCTTCAGGAAAACCTAAACCATTAGTCCAAAAGTACATCATTCCATCTTCTTCATTAAAGAAGAAATCACCCGGATTTGCTGAATTTGGTAATTCACTATAATCTGCTACATTTCCACCAAAAGTAATTGAATCACCTTTAGCTCCTTGATGTCCCTGATTACCCTGTTCACCTTTATCTCCTTGATCTCCCTTAGGTCCTTGAAATTCAACACCTTCTTCAAATTCTGTTCCATTCCAAACGTAAAGTAAACCGTCTTCTCTATTTAAGTATGCTTTACCAGCATCTTGAGGTCCTAAAGTAGATGCTAATTCTGTAAGTTCTGTTTCATCTTCTACAGAACTGGCAATTTCAATTCCTGCGCCATCTTTACCATCATCTCCTTGATATCCTCTAGGTCCTTGTGTTCCTGTATCACCTTGATCTCCTTGATAACCTTGATATCCCCTTGTTCCTGTTGAACCTTGATATCCTTGTTCACCTATAGCTCCATTATTCCCTTGCTCACCTTTAGCTCCATTATTCCCTTGCTCACCTTTAGATCCATTATTTCCTTGTTCACCTTTTACACCTTGATAACCTTGTTCTCCATTTTGTCCATCTTCTCCATCCTTACCATCTGCTCCTTGCTCACCAGTATATCCTTGATATCCTTGATATCCTCTAGGTCCTTGTTCACCATCTTCTCCATTCTCACCATCTTTTCCATCTAAACCTTGATAACCTTGTTCTCCATCTTTACCATTATCTCCCTGGTCACCTTTATCTCCTGGTAAACCGGTATTTCCAGTATTACCTTTTACACCTTGATATCCTTGTTCACCCTTTGGACCTTGCCATTCTATTCCATATCCTTCTGTTGGCCAACCTGTTTCACCAAAGATGTAAAGCAAACTATCTTCTTGCACAAAGTATGCATCTCCAATTTCATTACCATCTTCAGGTAAATCTTCATATGTTGCAATTGAATCAATGAAAGTTATCCCTTGTCCTGGTTTTCCTTCATCACCTTGATATCCTTGATAACCTCTTGGACCTTCTATTCCATCGTTACCTTGATCACCCTTAATACCATCATTTCCTTGTTCACCTTTTACACCTTGATATCCTTGTTCACCATCTTTTCCATCTTCGCCTTGATCACCTTTTGAACCGGTTTCACCTTTATCTCCTGTTGTACCCTTTTGTCCTTCGGTTCCTTGGTCACCTTGATCTCCTTGATCTCCTTTTACACCTGTTGAACCCTGATATCCTTGTTTACCATCATCTCCTTGATCACCTTTAGTTCCATCATTTCCTTGTTCACCTTTTACACCTTGATAACCTTGTTCTCCATCTTGTCCTTGGAATCCTCTTGGTCCTTGTTCACCTGTTGCACCTTTAATTTCTCCAACATTTTTCCAAACTTCATCTGGTGTACTTCCACCTTCACCAACCCAAACATAGAGATTACCTCCTACTAAGTAAGCATTACCAATTCCTTCTTCACCTTCATCCATTAATTCTTGCTCTGTATCAAAACTACCTAAAATTTGAACTCCTGTTCCATCGGCTCCTTTTTCACCTTGAAAACCTTGTTCACCAACATATCCTTGATCGCCTTTTAAACCGGTTTCTCCCTTAGGTCCTTGTTCACCTTGATCTCCATCTTTACCAATTATTCCATCTGCACCCTGATCTCCTTTAGCTCCATCATTTCCTTGCTCACCTTGATAACCTTGATAACCTTGTTCTCCATCTTCACCATTATTTCCGTCTTCACCTTTATCTCCTTGGTCTCCTTTCAAACCCGTTTCTCCGGTAGCACCTTTATCTCCTTTTTCACCTTGTTCTCCGTCTTTACCTTGTGGACCTGTAATATTTCCAGCACTTTCCCAATCATTGCCATTCCAAATCCAAAGAACGCCATTTATCATAAAACCGTCACCAATTTCTCCATCATATGGAATTGGTAATTCGCTTTCATCTTCTAATGTTCCCACTATTTTAACAGATGTACCATCTGCGCCTTGATCTCCTTTTAAACCTGTTGCACCAGTATTACCCCTTTCACCTTGCTCTCCTTTTTCACCCTGTTCACCATCCTGACCATCTTTTCCATCTTCACCTTGTTCTCCCTTTAAATCTTCCAACTGTTGAGGTGTGAAATCTTCAAAAGTAAATGCTTCACCTATTTCACCTTGATCCCCCTTAGGACCTGTTGATCCAGTTTCACCTTTTAAATCTTCAAGTTGTTGAGGTGTGAAATCTTCAAATTCAAAATCCTTTCCTGTAGCACCTGTTGATCCAGTATTACCTATTGCCCCTTGTTCTCCTTTAAGATCTTCTAATTGTTGCGGTGTAAAATCTTCAAAAGTAAATGCTTTACCAATTTCTCCCTGATCTCCTTGTGGTCCTGTAGCACCTGTTGCGCCAGTAGCACCTGTAGCTCCAGTTACACCTTTATCTCCTTGATCTCCCGGATCACCTTTTGAACCTGTTGCTCCAGTTTCACCTTTAGCACCATCATTTCCTTGTGGACCTGTAATTCCTGGATCCCCCGGTTCACCTTGTTCTCCTATTGCACCCGTTTCACCGGTTGCTCCTTTTGCACCTGTAGGACCTTGATTTCCATCTGGTCCTTTATCACCTACTAAACCTTTGTCACCTTGAATACCTTTATCACCTGGCCAACCTTGATTACCTTGTTGACCTTGTTTTCCTTCAGGACCAGGTCCCGGTTCTCCTTGTAAACCCGGAGGACCTTGAATACCCATAGGACCTCTATTACCATCTTGACCAATAGGACCCATGTGTCCTTGATCACCTTGATTACCTTGTAATCCTCTTTGACCCGGTTGTCCAGTAGGACCCATTGGTCCTCTTTCACCTTGTACACCCATGTCACCGTCAGGACCTCTACGTCCTGGTAAACCTTGAATACCTGGAACGCCAATATTACCTTGACCTCCTGGCAAACCCTGTGGACCTCTAATCCCTTGTACACCTTCTACTTCTAAAAGAAATTCGTCCATCTATTATTGCTATTTTTAGTGTTTTGTGTTATTTAAATTTTCCCTCCATCCTTCTTTACTATCTATTCCGATTTTTCAAAAACTTTTTTGATCTATCTAACCTAGATTAAACTATTTTAAAATGAAAAAGAGACTGTCATTTTGTAACAGTCTCGTAACATTTTTAACTAAAATAGTCTGTTTTTATTTTTTAAACATCTCTTCTAGCTCTTTATCCGAAATTTCAATAATTTTAGGATATTTTGGAGTTGAAATTCCAGGATTAATTTTCTCAAAATTTGGAACTCCATGATAAACTAAGATATTATCATTCAGATGTTCTCTGAGATAAGTTTTACACCAATCACCATAAGCTGGATCTTCTCTCTCAAAATACTCTTCAATTTCTTTATCCCATCTTTGTCTAACAGATTTTACGTACTCTTGAATTAATGGTCTACGTTCATCTGTTGTGTTTTCTTCATGCAAAAGCTGCAAGTATCCACACCAATTCATGTAAACACAAATCCCATTATTGACAACTGTTTTTACCACTAATTCGTAATCATCTGCAATTGGTAACATCCTTCTGTGTCCATGTAACTTACCAAGATAAAATTCTCTCTTCCAACAACGGATGTGATTTGGAACACCAACAATATGCCTTAAAGTTTTTGGATTAATAGCACGACATGCACTTGCTTGAATTCCATACCATCCTTTATTAATTGGATTTTGAATTCGTGTAGCATAATAATAACCATATCCCATTCCAAAACCTTCTGGATATCTTTTGCATTCTTTAATTGCATCTGTTTCCATATCATAGTAAATTTCTGCCGAATCACAATAGATGAAATCAGCATTAAACTTGTTACCAACTTTCAAAATCCTTTCAGTCATTTCTGGTAAAATAATATCATCATGGTCTAATTCTGCCAAGTATTTTCCATTACACAAAGTTGCTACTCTGTACTTGTTCTCTCCGATTATGCCATGTTTCGGTGCATTTGTATCAAAGTAATAATACTTAACTCGCTTATCATCAATAGTTTCAAAGAAAATTTTCAACTTGTTATCATTAGGTGTATCATCATAACAAACCCACTCCCACTTGTTAACTGTCTGAGAACAAAGAGCTTGGTAAACTTTCTTTAAAAGTTTCACATTGCTTTTGTAAAGTGGTGTGAAGTAGGAAACTTTATCATGTACTAATTCTGTAACATCATAAATTGGATTCATCTTAGATTGATGATAGTTCTCTTTGTAATTCAAAGCAATAGGTTCATCAATTAAAACAAATTTTAAACCTTCTAAAATTGCTTTATTCAATGGTTTTAAAACCTTAATAATAGAAATTCCCCAATCAAGATAGAAAGATTTTACTTCAAGAAAATCCTTAACTTCATGTAGTTTACCTTCTTTATCTTTAACTCCATGACCTAAAATTTGAATCAGTCGATAAATCGGCATCCAACAATTTCCATTCCATCTAAACTTTCTAACTTCATCTCCTGTCATTGCTTCTTCATCGGGCATTGTATCATGTATTGCAATAGTTCCATACTCATTAATACAACAAAGTGCATTGTAAATATCTAAAGAACATTGTACATCCGTATGCAATCCGTCAACAAAAATCAAATCAAAAGTTTCTTTGTTTTGTTCAAAAAACTCATCTGAAGTCATCTTGTGCGTAAATTCAAACTGTTGTGTTTTATCGCCCCAATTTTCGCAATCTTCACCTGGATCTATTGAGTATTTTTTCTTACATCTGATATGATCAAAATGAACATGTGGATTTGATGTTCCAATCTCGGCATAAGACTCGTAACAATTTTCTTCAATTAGATAATTAATTAAATCTGTTCTGTTTCTTATCATAAACGCATTCTTTTTACAAAATTACTTCACCATTACAATCAATACTAATTATCTTTTCATCTCTAAACTTTTTTGCTATCATATCAATACCATCTGCAATAACACAAACAAATTGGATATCAAACTCATTAACAGATTCATCACAAATTTCATTAGGTATTTTCATAGTAACATTAAAAAGTTTTAACATTCCATCTTTTCCTTTTGACTCTGATACAGGATATCCATTTCCATCTCTAAAAAGTTTCTCTAAATTACCAAAAGTACTCAAAGAAACAGATTCAATATCTTTTAATTCCATTCGTTTAGTTGGCCACTGCTTAAATTGTTCAAAATGAATTTCAAACTTTAAAATAGCATCACTTAAAGTTTCTGCCTCAATAAACAAAGATTTTTGTGTAATAGGTGTTTTTTCACCATGAATTAACTTTGTCTTAAAAAAATTAAATTTCCATAATTCTGTTCTTCCCTTAATCATTACTTGCCTTTATTTTCAAGAATTATCGGTTGATCATAAATCCAAATACCAAGGATGTCAAATTGTTTTACGTATTCATGATTAATTACTTGGTCAATATTATCTGCAATAATCACTTCTTCCTGAAATTTAGTGTAAGAACCTCTTTCATCTTCCTCTAAGATATTGTAACGGTAACAATAAATAGTAGGATTTGGTCCCTTGTGAACATCATCTATTACCAAAGTATGAAAATCATTAATACTATTAAGTTCTTGATACTCTTTTTGTTTAGAAAACTTAGAATTTTGAAAAATTTCGTAAGCCTCTCTTAAAGTTTTTGCTTTTACGTAAAGCCTTTTTTCTTCTTGACCTTTTGGATTAAAATCTCGCTTAAAATCGAAATTCCAAAGTAGCCAATAATCATTCAAATTAAAATTAGGTAATTTAGCCATTTTGTTAAATTTTTTTAAATTTGAGGTATGAACCTCGTTATTTTGTTTTCTCGCAGTCTTCTTAATTTTTCTTCATACTTTCTTGCAATCTTATCCCATGTTTCTTTAATCTCAGAAAAAGTTTTTCCATTAGCACTATTTCCATTGTGTGCATTGTAGATGTAACCCGGAAAACTAACTCTGCAAAATTGCGCGCCATAAACTAAACTTCTAACCTGTAGTTCGTAATCTTCACTAATTTCCATAGTTTTATCAAATCCACCTATCAAATTGTAAAAATCTCTTTTCCAAGCTCTGTTTATCATAATAGGTAGTTTACCCTTTGGATTTTCCAAACAAGCCAAAACTATTTCAAAATTAAAATCTCTTCTTGCCATAACAGGAACATTCGCAATAACTTGACCATCAAAAATTATCGAAGTTTTGTCAATGGGCTCACCAACATCACTCAAATATGCAATCATCCCGTTCTCATAGTGTTTCAAAATTACCCAATCTGAATAGAAAAAATTACAATAAGGATGTTTTTTTGCTGCTTGTACTAAAAATTCTACGTATCTTTCATGTAACAAATCATCTCTATCATGTTCTAATAACAAATCTCCAATACAATATCCGGCTGCTATTCTTTTAATAGTGCCAATATTAGTACCAGCATCTGGTAACTGATAAAATTTAATTTTCTTTAGATCTTCATTAATCTGCCAACCTTTTTTGTAATCAAGATAGTTCTTAACAAACTTTTCAACTTCTTGTTCTGGGCTTGTATCTAAAATTATCCACTCCCAATCTTTGTAACTTTGTCCTGTAATACTGTCTACGCACAATTCAAAAAATCTATCAATTTTGTGAACAGGTGTAAAAATTGAAACTATCATACTTCCGGGATGAATCTTTTTACAAAATCTGGATTAGTTTTAAACAAGTTCAATAATCCTAATTTGTGCTTTTCCATTATTTCCAATACCAACTTGTCAAGTTCTTCCATTTCAAAAGTTTGTGTTGAATTTGCACCATAATAATTAATCACCACACAAGGATAAGAAATCCGACATGTTTTTCCATAAATAAAACTCCGTACTACTAAATCAGTATCATCACAAACCGGCAAACTACTATCATATCCGTCTATTAAGTTAAAAAATTCTTTTCTCCAAGCTCTCAAGTGTATCGGAATTGGCAAAGCCATAGCTGAACTAAAAAATCTGTCAAACTTCAATTTACTAGGTACAATTCCAAAAACATTAACTTGGATTGTCTCACCTAAATACTCAATTTCACAACTATCAATAGTACAAGTTCCTGTTCTTGAAACAAACTTTCCATCTTCTCTATGTTGGATATTAATGTAGTCTGAGTAAAAGAAATCATAATCCGGATTTTTCTCTGCTGCTTGTGCCAAAATTTCCAAACCCTTTGGCATCATAAAATCATCATAGTCATGTTCACACAAAATTTCTCCTGTACACAACCTGCTAGCAATACTCTTTAAATACCCAATCTTCCTATTCTCAATTATCAATGAAAAAACTTTAATCTTTTCAATTACTGTTTTCCATTCATCTGGATTCGGTAAAATCTCACCTACTTTATTGTAGATGTATGCTTCAATGTTTCTATCTTCACTATTATCTAAAATCACCCACTCCCAATCTTGATAAGTTTGTTTTACAATACTTTCTATGCAAATATCAAAAAATCTTGTAGTTTTGTGAACTGGTGTAAATACTGAAATCTTCATCTATCCACTCTTTTTTTATTCTAAAATTCTCATAGTACAACAAAAACTAGGGATAAATCTCAAAGATTTCATTTCCCCTTTTTCATATCGCTCTTTAAGTTCTTTTTCATACTTTTCAAAAACTAAATCTGCTCTTCTGTGTGTTTCTTCAACTGTGTAATTTTGTGTTGTGTTAGTTCCATAATAATTAATTATCACCGCCGGATAACTGACTCTGCAAATTTTACCATAAATGAAACTCTTCATCAAAATATCATAATCATCTACAATTTCTAAACTATTATCAAAACCATTTATCAAATGAAAAAAATTCCGGCGCCATGCTCTCAAGTGTAGTGGAATTATCTTTTCTTTAAAGTAATCAAAAGTTACTTCAGGTAAAGCAAAAACATTCACCATTATTTCTTGGTCGCCAATTTTTACCTTATCAATATCGACTACCCAAGCTCCTACTCTTGAAATAATCTCTCCTGTTTCTAAATGGTCTACATTAATCCAATCACTGTAAAAAAAATCACAATCTGTTTGTTTTGCTGCCTGAGCCAAAGCCTCTAATCCCATTGATCGCATAATATCATCATAATCATGTTCACAAATTATTTCACCTCTACACAAACAACTTGCCACATCTTTAAGATATCCAATATCATGGTTTTCTGTTAAACTACTAAAAACTTTAATTCTTTCTTTGTACCAATCTGCACAAACTTCACCATAATGTAAATCTAAAAAATCGCGAACAAAATCTTCAATATTTCGTTCAGGACTATTATCCAAAATCACCCATTCCCAATCTCGATAAGTTTGAGAACAAATTGACTCTATGCACAACTCAAAAAATTTGTGTGTCTTATGGACTGGCGTAAAAACCGAAACTAACATTAACCATCTCTATTCTTTTTAATGTGAAACTCATGAATTCTAATAAAGACCAAATCCTAAAATAGCTTGATTAAACTCTTTAAGTGTTAATTCAAATTCTTGCATATAGAGACAATTATCTGGATTACACTTTACAATTGTTCCAGCATCTCTTTCTTCTCCACAAAGTGCTTCTTCTGTAATTTTCTTAGTATAGCCTTTTCCAGGATTAACTAATTCTTTCTTAACTTCATATCGTAATGGACATAATCTCAAATGTTCTTTAATTGCTTTAGTACAAATAGCACTTGCCGCAATTACATCAGGATCTTCCATTCTTTTCATTATTCTGTTTAAATTCTCTGTCATTATTCTGCATTATTTTCAAGATTTTCTAAGCCCATTATTTCCCTTGTTCTTTTCAAAAGTATTTCATTAAACTCTTCAACATAACTACAATTTTTTGCATTGCATTTTGTGTTCTTTCCAGGTACTGTTTTGTAATCATTAACTTTTCCTTTACTACACCAAACATCCATTTCTACCTCAACTCCGTTCTCCTTTTGAACCATCTTAGGAGTTCCTTCTAATCTAAATGGACACAATCTTTCATGTTGCCAAATTGCACTACTGTAAACAAATGAAACTATTTTGTTCAATTCTTTAAAATCTGTCATTTTTTTACTTTTTTACTTTTTTAGTATGGTTTAAATTCAAAAGCAATTCCATCTCTGTAAAACCAACCTTGATCATTTTCATCCTCTATGTACTCATCTCCAATTCTAACATCTTTAATCATTCCGTTTTCAAACAAAAATGGTATCTCAATTACCATACAATCTCTCAAAGTTCCATTTTCTTGAATTACATCTATCAAACCCAGGTGCTTATCTTCCTCAATAATTCCCATTACTTTACTTTCGTAAACTATTACAGCTTTTCTTGTTGGAAATAAATCCAAACTTTTTACTTCTACTTCCATATCTTTTGTTTTAACATTTCCATTCATACTCACTACCAGAACGTGTCAAAAATCTTACCATTTCTGGTGTATCTTCTAAAATTTCTGTAACCTCTGTAGTCATCCACCAATCTTGATAACTGTAACTTCTTGCACTTATACTTCCTACTTTCATTACACATCCAACTATTGGTCTTTCTCCTTCTACAACCCATCCATCTCCGCTAACACTTAATCTCATCGCTACAGACATCGCACCTGAATCTCCGGCACCATCTGATAATCTTCTTAAACTTGGCATCTTAAAATCTCCTTCTTACTATTTACCTTGCTTTATTTCACTCCAAAATTTCTTACTATCCACAGTCCATATCTCAAAGCAATTTCTAATGCTTCATCATAATCCTCCCAATCTAATTCATCATCAAAACAATGTTCATGCGGAATGTCATCGCTTAAAACCTCATAGGTCCACTTTACCATTTCTGTAACACATTCTGAAACCATTATTGATATCAAAACATCATGTTTTTCTCTCAACCATTTTTGAATTGATGTCATCTGCAAATACTTAGGCATTCCGTCTAACATCCCAGCTACCCATCCCAATTCTTTTGCTTCTGGAATTACCTTAATATCATCCCAAGATTGTGCTAATTCTAAATTTGCAATGTATTCTGCAATTTCTTGATAAGTTTTAGGTTGTTCATCAACTTTCTTAATTTCAGAACTTGGTCCGCTTACTGTTCCCATATCTTCTAATTGTTTTTTGTACAATAAACTACTTTTGCTGCTTTTCTAACTATTTCATCTACATCAGTCATGTCTTCATTCTCAAACCTTCCATCCATTTCTCTCAAAATGAAAAGATCTTTATTAATCTCACCTGCTATTTCTATCAAAGCATCAAAATCCAAAGTGTAATCTAAATCTCCCCACCATACTTTCATTCCCGATTTTAAACTATCTTTAATGAAAATGTTTGCATTAAAAAACACTTCATTATCAGGATTTAGTCTATGATAACCTGATTTAGAACCAGATATCATCCGACCTATTTTAATTCCGAACTTTGCAAAAACATCGGAATACATCTCTAAAATTTCTTCTTTTGTCATATCTTTATCATTTTAAGTTACTCTTCGACTTGCTGAATTAAGTTAACAAGTTGTTCTACTTGTTGAATTTCTATCATAGGATTAAACATCTCAATTACAGCACCTTCTTTTGTGTAATAATATTGTTGATGAAATCTAAGTACTTGTTCTTCTGTAAATTGCGGATAATACTCGTCAAGATAACCTTCTGAGCTCATACAAAGATCCTCTTGTACTTGTGGATCAAGCTCTTCAAATTCGTAAACTGTTATTGTAATTTCTTTTGCCATGATAGTTTAAACTTTCTATTATTATGCAATAGTAGGCAAAAGTTTTGGTAAAGTAGCTCAAGTAGGATTCGAACCTACAGAATGTTGTGTTTGAAACAACCGCGTCTTGCCATTTGCGCCATTGAGCCAATTGTAGGAGATGGGAGACTTGAACTCCCATGGTACTGTTATTTCCCGGTAGATTCTAAATCTACTGCGTCTTCGATTTCGCCAATCTCCCATTTTATTGTAGCTCAGGTGGGAGTCGAACCCACAACCCTTACAGGGACCGGAGCTTAAATCCGGCGCGTATCGCCATTTTCGCCACTGAGCCTTATTTTGTACACCTGGTAGGATTCGAACCTACACATGAACACGTTCTTAGCGTGCCTCCTCTACCTGTTGGGATACAGGTGCTTATTATTTTGATGTCCTGGATTGTGCCGCCCAATCTCCCTCTGGTTCAAAGCCAGATACACTACTGTTATGCTACAGGACAATTTTTTGCTGAGGTGTCAGGATTCGAACCTGAACGTCTTTAGAGTCAAATTCTAACATGTTACCAATTACACCACACCTCAATATCTTTTCTAAGTTTTTCTAAATCAAAAAAGAGGTTCAAACTTTTTCTTGTTCAAACCTCTTTTAGTTTTAGTTAAACCTTAATTTCTTAATCAACTTTTAACATCATACAATACAAGATCTGAACATCCTCTTTCTAAGAGTTGTTGTAATAGTTGTTGTTGCAATAAATTGTTAAAAATTTTCATCTTGTTTTGTTTTTGTGAAAGTTTTATCACTCTCTTTCATATTATTTACTCCAGTTTTTTTCTGGAAATTTCTTTGTTATTATTCGCGAATTTTAAAAAGTTTTAGTTTTCTTGATTATTGGAAGAAGATTTTTACTATTTCTTTGATTTCCATTCTCTTGTACGCCATTCAATACCATTTCTTTCACAAAGATGGCGTATTACACTCTCTGTTAAACCTGTTTCTATACTTGCCTGTTTTCTCCATCCCTTTAGTGTTTTATCATATGACTCAATTAATTCTAATAATCGTTGATTTTCTTTTTCTGAAATACGATTTGCTTCACCCCTTTCTAACTTTACTTTACCATACTTCTGTAATTTTCTTTCTTCTTCAAGTTGTTTCTTTGATTTTTCACTTTTATTAGGTTGTCTATTAATTCCAAAATAGTTACAAGTATTTTCAATTACTCTTTTTGATAATCCTGTTTCTTTAATTGCTAATGTTATCCATCCCCATTTTGTCCTATCATAATCTTTAATCAAATCCCATCTTTCTTGCCATTGTTTTTTGTCTTTTTTATTCCAAGAAGAACCTTTTTCAAATTCTATCTTTCTTTTACCATGTTTTCTCAACATATCTTCTTCATACAATTCTTTCTTACTTTTGTAACGTTTTTCAAATGGTACTATTTCACCATCATCTACAAAACTTTTAGCAATTTGAATCCATTGTTGAGGATCAATACTACATTCATTCCATGGAATTCTTAAAATTTTCCATCCTAAAGATTTAAGAAAATCATCCTTAATTTGATCTTTTTCTCTTCTTTCTTTGAGTTGATGTTGTGATCCATCAATCTCAATTACTATCATTTTATGAATCCACGTGAAATCTAAAAAATATTTAGAACACGAAAAATCAAACCTATAATCTTTATCAACAAACTCATTTGCAATAATATTCATCCACCATTTTTCTGGATAAGATGGACCAGAATTTCTTTTTTTCCATGAATTTCCTCTACCTTCTTTATGTGCAATTTTATGTGAAATTGACAATTTTTCTCTTGTTTCTTGTGATAATTTTTTTCCTTTAGATTGTGATTCAATTTTATTAGGATTTTCTTTACAATGTTTTTCATGCATTGTTAATCCTGTTTTTGTAGTAAACCACGTTAATTGACAATATTGACAAGTATACTCTTGAATTTTTTGTTTTTGCCATCCTTTTACTTTCATCTAAATAATCTTTTCTCTATATACCTAAAGTGCGAAAAAAAATTTTTAAACTTTCCACAAAAATAAAAGACTATATTATGAGCACTACCTCGGAATCGAACCGAGAACCTGAACTTGGAAGGATCTAATTTTACCTTTAAACTAGTAGTGCATTTTTAAGAGCCCGATGACGGTGCTGCCCCGCCTTTCCTTGTTTACAAGACAAGAGTAATAGCTGGTATACTAATCGGGCGTGATTAAATTTGGGGGCATATTGAGATTCGAACTCAATCCTCTACATTCACAGTGTAGTATGCAAAAACCAATTACACCATATGTCCCATTTAAGTACTCCCAGGGGGACTCGAACCCAAACCATCTTTTCGTTCGTAGCGAAAAATCCTAAAATCCATTGAACGATGGGAGCATAAAAGCATAAACCTTGAAAGCACTCTCTGATTCGAACAGAGACCTAGTGGGTTGCAACCACTCAGATTAACCATTTTCCTAAGTGCTCATTTTAGTGGAGACGGTGGGAATCGAACCCACCCACAATCGGTGCAAGCGACTATCGCCAAGCCTTGGAACATGCGCCCCCATAATTAGTTGATTTTCTTTTTGTTAGTAGGGAATGGGTGATTCGAACACCGACCTCGATATCCCAAATATCGTATGCAACCTGATTACAACACATTCCCTATTACTTTAAGCTTTCATAAAACTCTAAAAATTTGTCAATTTTTTCTTTCATCATTTTCTTTCCATTATCACTCTTTAAATCATTCCAATCAATTCGGTAAACTACAAAATCTAAACTTCTAAGATTTTCATCTCTTAAATTATCATGATCTTTTCGATACTTGTGTTGTTTACCATCAATTTCCAAATCCAATTTTACACCATTTATCACAATAAAAAAATCCAAAAAATAACCAAATTCTAAAACTCTTTTATTATGATCAAATTGGATATTGTTATTATTAAGAACTTTCATCCAAAATTGCTCTGGATATGATACTATGTTTCTAGTAGTCCATCCACCTATTTTACTTCCATTCTTTTTCTTTGTTTCTAAACCCTTTTTACCAGCTTGTTGTCTTAATTCTTTTCTTTCGGGTATCTTCTTAATACAATCATTACAATATCCTGATTTATTTCCATAACATAATTCAACATTACAATTTTTACAGTATTGTTTTTCTGATGAATATTCTAAATATGCTTCCCAAGTCCTTCCATTTCTTTTTTCATAGTTTAGTTGCCATAATTTAGAATCCACAACTCCTTTACTAATCTTCATTTTTTGCTCATTTGGCATAGGACCGCGTTGTCTATTATTAAAACTTGCGGCGCAACTTTGACTACAAAATTTTGCATTTTTATCTCTTAAAATCTTATCATAATTAACTATGGCATTACATTCTAAACATAATTTAGGATTTTTTAAGTAATTTTGCTCTCGATATTTTCTGTTTTTTAACTTGTTAAGATTCTCTATTTTAAATCCAATTTTAATAGCATAACTACTTAAAATCTTGTTTATTGTAATTCCATTAAATCCCTTTAATTGCTCATTAGAATATCCTAATTTTCTTAAACAATCAGATTTTGAATCTGCATTTTCAAAAATTTTCCATAACTCTTCTTTTGTGTACTCTTCAATTTGTTTCATTTTGGTATTAGTCTTTTTACTATATACCTCCATTTTTGTAATAACTTTTTGATTCGAACGTGTATTTTCTTCGTCGGGAATGTCCGATTTGCGCGGCGCCTCATGTCTCCAAAACATGTATGCTACTATTACAACACATTCCCGTTAATTAAGAGGAAAGCAATGGTCCCGACCCATACCCGATTACTCGGGCGATCAGTTTAGCAAACTGTCCGGAGTCCCACCCCGTTTACTTTCCAAAATTTTGCGGAAGAGGTGAGACTCGAACTCACAACCCGGTTTCCCGAGATACGGTTTTCAAGACCGCGATAGCTGCCCTTACTTGGCCCTTCCTTATTCCTATCCGCTACCTGGTAGAATCTACAACTACAATAATTCTACCAGGGCGATTTAATTTTGTGGCGCCGGTAGGATTTGAACCTACATAGCCGAAGCGAAGGTTTTACAGACCTGTGATTTCTACCCACTTACCATCGTCGCCATATTTGTGAGAGATTTAGGACTTGCACCTACAAAGCACAATGGCACCCACTTACTTGCAGGTCTCGCTACTACTTACGAGATTATCCTCTCAATTTTCTTAATCTTCTTCCAATATGTCAATGAACTTATTAAAACAAAAATCCCGAGATTTTTGGTCTCGGGATTCTTAGTTCTGTCTATTTTGTCTAATCTTTATTAGCACTCATATGAAACTTCATTAAGTAAATCCCGAGACAATTGTCCTGGTGTGCCAGCATGTGTTGCTGAACTACTACCATAACAATAACCTAACGCGGGGCGTTGAGTTGATGTTTGTCCGGAAAGTACCATTAAAGTTTTCATTCTATTTTACGTTTTATTGTTTCTTATTATCTATTCCAATTTTTTCTGGAATTTCTTTATTTTTAACTTTGCAAAAATACTAAAAATTTTAATACCAATTTCTACTATTCTTAAAAAGTTACTAACAATTTGCTTTAATACTTAATTGTCAGTATTTTAATTCTCTTGAATTCTAAAAATGCCCAAACAGATTCGATGTTTTCTATTATTTTCAGCCACACATTGCCTAAACGGATTTTAAATTTGAAAAAGACGTTTAACGACTCTAACAAACAGAGATATTACGTTATTCAATCTCTTATGGTGTAACCTTCGGAATTACATTGCATTTGTATGAAATTATTCTTTACTTTTTGCTGCAGATAATCTTTAACTGGGATTTTCGTATTATTCAAAGAACTCTATCTTACTATCTATTCCAATTTTTTCTGGAATTTTTTAACTTTACTATTATGCGCAAAATTGAAAAAGTTTTAGTTTTTCTTTACTTTTTTCCACTCTGTTAAAAATCCAAGAAAACAAAGAATTTCAGCTTCAGATTTTTCTTTTTTAATTCTTGAAAGATTCCAAGTTAGCTCGTCATTCATACTACAAATAGTGTAAAGCCTATTAGATCCTTCACCATAAGAAAGATTTGCAAAAAATTCTTGATATTCTTTTGATTTCTCAAGTTCTTTATCCATGAAACCCGGATGACACAAACTTAATCTGTCTCCGAGCAAAATTAAAACATCGTCAATAGTTAACTCTACTTTAATTAAAGAGTGTCCTGTCGTTTGTACTGTTATCATAATTTCTTAATTTTTAAATTAATTTCAAAAAGTAGATTCCTTTTCCTGAATGTACCCACTCACCATTAACATTTTGATGTCTCGGTTTTCGCAAATCTAAAGTAGTAATTCTTTCTGTTAAAAAATTTGGATTATTAACAAGCATCCGATTTTTACAATTCATTCTACCTTGTTTACCTTTGTAAAATCCACATTCATCACAAAGATATTCTACTGAACTATCGTAAACTACCTTAATAGAAATTTCATCTTCATCTTCCCAAATATCAACAATAGTACCATAAACAATTTTAGCACAAAAAATGGATTGACACTTCTTTCCAATTAAACTTTTGTCTAAATTTTTTCCATCAGGTTTTAATTCTTCTATTGTCATTATTTTTAATTTTAATTTCTTTCTACTTCTTGAATATTGTCAGAATCTGGTCCATGACTAACAAACAATCTTTTAGTTCCTAAAATTCTTGCAATTGCTTCTACAAATTCAGATTCCTTTGAAAAATGAAAAACTTCATCTTTGTAAGTAAAAGTTAACGCATTTTGAACTAAATCTAAGTGTGTAATTACAAGATGACAAATTTCAGGATTAAGACCATGTGAAGAAATTGCATATTCTAAAAGATCAAGATCTAAAATAGTTTTACGAAATTCACCTTGATACTTGTTAAAATGGTTTATCTCGTAAGGATTATCCATAATATTGTGACCTCTATCTTCATTTGTCATGAAACCATTACCATGTCTTGTTTGATATGCACGTGTAACTAAGTAAACATCAACACCATACGTTCTACATCCATATCTTGTAGTACCATATCCTCCTTTATCTGGAATTTCTTCAATTTCTTTAAGTGCTTGTAAACCTGTTCTTGATGGTGTTGTATTTGGATAAAATCCAAGATAACGATCAAGTAAAAGTCCTTGTGAACCTTCGTAAACTACTTGGCAATTTAATTTTTCAAAATCCAATTCTTTAATCTCAAAATTCTCCAAGAAAAAACTTACTGCATTAAAAAAATCATCCATTTTTAATTCAGGATGATTAGCATAGTAACCATTCTTAATAGAAGATAATCTTAATTGAAGAATTTTTGGATATTTTAAATCTCTTGCTTTAAGAGAATACTTAGTTTCATTACGTTTGTATGTAGCACGGATTCCCCTTCCGCAACTACCATTTTTCAAAGTAGTTTCACACGCCCTATTATCAAAAACATCATAAGGTGTAATAACGGGAACATCTGGATGTACTACCAATTTAGGTGTAACTCCTTTTTCTTTAAGTACTTGAAACTCATTGTAAACACAAATCGGATCCATTAAAGCACTTGGTAAAAGATAGGTAGTAACATTTTTTCTGAATGAACCGGAACCAAAAGAAGAAAAGATATGCATCTTGTCTCCAACATACACAGTATGTCCTGCTTGTGGTCCACCGGAAAATCTAACATTAATGATTTCTTTTGTACTGTCTTTTTTACCAAGTTTGTTACAAACCATATCAGTAGTTATTCCTTTACCTGCATCACCAAATCCTGCGTCTAAAATAACATTAATTGGTCGTACATCTAATTTTTGCATAATGAAAATTTTTGATTATTAAATTGTTCAGGCTGCCATCATCAGTGTAGTTTGCCCATCTTCTACAGACGGGGGCGCGAGATCGGATTTATTGTTCTTGCTTAACTTGCATTTGGATTTCCGGTTGCAAGAGACCCCCTGTTTCGACTTTAAATTGTTTTGTCGTTTGCCGGATTTAATTAGGCTTGTGCTTCAGCTGGAGCTTCTGCGATTCCTACTACTTCTTGAACTTCTTCTTGAACTTCCGGTTCTTGTGCGTAATCTGCAATTAATCCCATGATGTTAAAATTTTAAGGTTAGTACTAAATTTTGATTTTTAAAATTTCGGTCACTTTGACCTAAGAGATTACAAAAATAATGAAAAAATCGGTACCATGAGATACCGATTTTAAAAAGTTACTAACAATTTTCATTATTATGCATAGATATCTTCTTTATCTACATTAACTCCAACTGTTTCTGATTTATCAACCTCAGTAGTATCTACTTTAGTTTTAGTAGGTTTCCAATTAGAATCTTTTTGATATTCTTTAATTACAATATCTGCAATCATATCATCAATTTCCTCTTTGTTTTTAAGGAACAAGCAATAATCTCTCATTAACTCTTTCCAACCATTTTGTGTTCTTGTATCTTGTCCTGCTCTTGTTTCTGCTACATGGATATGATAACAAGCCCATGCTTTTTGTGCTTTTTCTAAAAGTTCATTAGTACTTGCTTTACCATATTCAGATTTAGCATCTCCCATAATTTCTCTTAGTGCACTACTTGAAACAGAATCTAAAGTAGGTTCATCACCAATTGTAATACAAACACCTTTCTTATTGCGCTTCTCAAAACTATCTGTAGATGTATGATTAGCTGCAAAATACCAAGCCAAGAGATAAGACTCACCTTCATTTCCTCCACCATGTCCTTCAATCCAAACTGTTGTCAACCAATGATCTAAAAGATCATCTGAAGATTCAAATTGTCCTACTTGTAATGGTGCATCATCACATGTATGGTCGCCGATTGCATTAAAAAGAATTTGAGGATGTTTAATTCCTGCTTCCATAATTTTCTTCATAATATTAGGTAAACCCTCTTTCACAATAAAGTGAGGTATTGAACCCATTGAACCTGTTACATCAAGATTGATAATAATAGGATAAGATTCAGGATGTTCAGCACTGTCCCTTGATTCACGAATTTTAACTCCATAAGGACTCATTGCATTATTGATAGACCGTTGTTTGAAAACTTCTATAGTAGATTTTGTTGCATATCCACTTGAAACAGAACGGTATACCGCATTATCATAACTGTAACTACCGCCACCCATAATTAGTCGATATTTTCAGTGTCAGGATTAGAATTCCAAGTAGGTAAAGCTTTCTTTACTGTTACCGGATCTGGAAATGCACCAAATAGTAATTCGTAACGTTCTACCATAATTTCAAGTTCGAGTAAACGATTTCTACGGTTAATACCGATTTGCAAATCTTTTCCTATAAACTCGTCAATATTCACATCAGCACCAGAAACAATCTCACCTGCTTTTGTAGACATCAATTGATTCATCATGTTTTCACGGTCTCTATCATACTGACGGATAGATTTACAAAGGTCAACAATCTTACGATTGTAAAGTAATTCAAAATCTTCATTTAAAGATTCTGCAATAGTACGTTTAGCTTCACCAAACGATTTTGTCAAGTTGCGGAACAATAGTCCATTTTTGTTGTCAGCCATAGCTTTTAAAATTTTAAATTATTATTGTAATTAGTTAATTTCTTGATAAGGTATCAATTCGACAATCCCTCTTTTTAAAATTGCATTATCTTTTGTTGTACGATAGTGTTCTTTATAATAGAAAACTTTTTTAAGTCCAGATTGTGCTATGTTCTTAATACATTGGTCACAAGGTTTCAAAGTTACATACATTACAGTTCCATCTAATGAAATTCCATTTTTAACAGCAAACAAAATTGCATTCATTTCAGCATGAATTTCATAAGTGCTAGCAAAAACATCATGAGCAAAATTCACTCCTTTTTCTTCTGCTAAATTAAAGATATACTGCAAATCACAACCTTCATATTGAGGATGAATGATTTTCAAATTATTTTTAATTTTAGTAAGTACTCCATCTACAATAATTTCTTCTCCTAATTTTTCAATCCCAAAAACCTCATCACAATTTTTAAAACCTTGTGGAGTCCCATTATATCCAATAGAAACTACTCTACTATCTTTTGCTATTACACATCCTACTTGATGTGAAACACAATTTGAAAGTTTTGCAACTTCAAGTGCCATTGTCATGAAACACTTATCATACTTAGTGTTATTCTGCTTGCTCATTTTTGACTTGTTTAAATCCATTTTCAGATTGTAACATTACAAAGTAAGGTTCTACTTCATCATAAGGATAAGAACCTAAAATATTAATAATAGTATTCGATTCTTGTTGTGTTAATTCTTTTTTACCAAGAACTTGAACCACTTCCATTACTTCAATAAATGGCTTTGTTCCAAAATATTGTCTCAGTGCTTGTTTAAATTTCTCATCTATTTCAAACTTTAATCCTGTTTTTAAACCGGTTTGTTCTACTTGTACCTTTTCTTTTGTCATATCTTAATTTTTATTAATTTGATCATCTGTTCTTGTTTTTAGCCAATGAGAAGTCCAATCTATCATCCATTTCCCTACCGATTTTAATTGGTCATCTTCATAGCGATCTTTAAAAGTTATTGTAACACCATCAAAATTTATCATTGGAGTTGGTGGTAACCATTTTTGTTTTCCTTTCTCTAAAATGATTTCCATTAAATCATGTAGTGCATCTGTATCTTGCATTGAAATTTTAAGATCCCAAGGCATATTCCACTGTTCTAAATTTTCAAAGTCAATATCATCATTCATCCATCTTCTTTCAATTTGATCATGAGTATCATTACGTTCTTCTATTCTTTGCTTTCTAACTGTAATTGATGGTTCAAGGTAAATTATCAAAAGTTCTTTTCTATCTACAATTTCCAAAAGTTTTTTCAATCCTCGATAAGTTTTGATGTGAATTTCTGAACTTTCCCATTCTTTTTTAGTTACAGCATAATACCATGAATTAAAATTATCATACTCTTGGAATTGATCACTATTAACCATTTCAAAAAATTGATCTTTTGTGATAAAATTGTAATCTCTTCCTTCTACTTCATAATCACGTTTTGGTCTTGTAGTACAAGAAATTGCTCTTTTTAATCCAAAATTAGTTTCTAAAAAAGTTGCAAAAGTATCTTTACCTGAGTGTGATTTTCCTATGAGGATAATTTTTCTGTCCATCTATTCCTTAAAATTTTAGACTATTATTCAGAATTTTCAAAAAGTTTTAATTTTTCACAAACAATTTTTCAAATTCTTTAGCATGTTCAATAATTAGTATGCAATAATTTTAAAAAGTTTTAGTAAACTGAAACTAATCCATGATTTTGCATATTATCAAAGTGTTTTGAGAGAAAGTAAAATTACTTAAGGTGGAATTCAAAAAAAAAAAAAAAACAGAATTAAACACTCTTTAATGAGATTGACCATGGATATTTTCTAATCTTTGATTGTTTAACAAAATTCCATTCTTTTTTACTAAAATTAAAAAATTCTATCACTTTTTCATCTGTCCATTCAAAATTAAAAGTTTTCATTTTTGGTAATCTTTCAGCAATATCTCCTGTTGGAAGTTCATTAAAGAAACATTGAACCAATGGAGAACAAACCCAAATTTTAAAATTTTCAGCTTCTTTTTCAGAATTGAAATTGTGAAATCGTTTTGCTTTGGAAATTTCATCAAAAAATTTTGAAAGTTCTTTAACTATACCTTGTCTAAACTTAACACAAAATTGGTTTTTATTGAAAAAATCTCTCGGTCTTAAATTTCCCAGCTTTTTTGATTTTACTTTCAAGAAAATGGATTTAAAAGTTTCATCTCCATTAAAATTGATTTGATAAGATCCACCTTCTTTAAGCCAAATGATTCCTAAATCATTACCTGTTGTAATATTAAATTCTTTGTTTGCAATACTTTGGTCTATCTCAATAATATCTTGAATTTTACCTTTTAAAATCTTTGACATCTTTAATGACTGACCATTAAGACAATCACCATAAGGATTTTTCAAAAAGTAGATTGGTTGTAAACTAACTATTATTCCTCCCTCTTTTAAATTAACAAAATTCTCTACACTTGCCTGTAAAATAGGAAGATGAAGAGAACCAAAGGGAGGATTCGCAATAATTCTATTAAAAATCATACTATTAGTATTCAGAATTATCTTAAAGTTTTTTTGTTTTCGATATCAGTATGTTCAATTGGAGTTTGAACTAAATCTTTATTAACAGATTTTATCCCCGGAGAAAAATACGGTACTTGATTTGCTACTTGATCTTCTACAAAACATCTAATTTTATCAGGTTCTCCAACAGGATGTAATACTAAAGTTTTAGGAACAGGAAATTCATGAGTTCCGGCTTTTTGACCATCCATGTATTCTTCAAAACTAGATTTAGGTTTTGGTCCAAATTTTTCAATTTTTTGTTTCATCACTATTCTCTTAATTTTGTCTTCTTATCCTAAGTTGATTTTGTTTTATCATTCGTTGGTCGTTTTTAATTGCATTTTGCAAAATTTCAACACTAAGTGCATGAATTTGTGCACTTAAATTTCTACCTGCTTTTTTAGCTCTGTCTGCTTTAGCTTGCAAATCTGGAATCCTTTTTTGTCTTGTTGCTATTCTATTATTGAGATTTGCAATTCTTTCTTGTGGAGTCATTGTTGTTGCTTCATTAAGAAAATCTTCAAAACTATCAGTATTCATCTCTTTTTCTAATTTTAATCTACGTTAGTTACTTTTAATGGTTTGCTAGCACTTACTTCAAGTCCAGATTGTAAAATACCTGCTAATCTGTTTACAGCTTTTTCAACAGATCCTAATTTGTCAATAATTTTTTGAGTATCAGGGCTGGCTCCTTCTTTACCTTTTGCATCTGCTTTAAGTTGATCATCCGGTTTTCTAAGTGCATTCATCTTAGCACCTGCCGGAGTATCAACAATTTTTTCTGGAGGAGTTTGACCGCTTTTATCATCTACACCAAAAGCTTTAGAAACTAAATCAAGTTTTGCTTTGAATTCTTTTGGATCCATTTGTACAAACTTAGAAAGTGAGTTTGTGAATTCAGTGTATGACTCAATAGACTGAGGTGACATCTTCAAGAAATTAGTTGCAAAATCTCCCATTGATTTTGCCATATTATCAAAAGATTTGGCAAATTTTTCAAATGGATTAGCAATATTAGCAAGTTTCAAGATATTATCAGTGAACTTAGTAAAAGCCATAGTTCTAACCGGTTTATCGAATTCTTTAAATTTCTTACCAAAGTAGTCAATTGAATTTCCCAATCCTTTATAGCGCTCTTCCATTTTTTCAAGAATTGGATCTGCTGAATGAGTTAACCACATTTTAAGATTTAAAGCTGAATCAACATGAGTACCATTAGAAAAAGTTTTTGTAATGAACTCAACCCATTGTCCAAATGGTTTTTGCATCTTGGTTAAGTAACTAATTGAATCTACAGCTCTTGTAATATCATTAGATTTTTCGGCATAAGTCAATACTGTTGTATCTATTGAAAGTTCTAGCCAATCTTTAAAAGCTTCTGCCGATGTTTTTGGTCCTTCATCTTTGAATTTAGCCATTAAGAAATCAATCCATTCACCTAATGGTTTTTGCATTTTGAGTACAAGATTTAAGGCTTTAACAGATTTTTCAATTTCTTCAGATTTTTCACCATATTCAGCAATAGCAAGACTAAGAGATTCTAATATTGTTTTAATATTGGTTGTAGCAAGTGAAACATTTTCAATCTTTACAATATTTTTTGGTTGTATTCTTGAATTTCCATCTTTATCTTTAACTACTTCCATTTCAGTGTATTTCATCATACTCCAATTAGAAACCATCTCGGCAATATTATTGAGATTAGTTCCAATATTACCCATTTGTTCAATACCTGTAATAATAGATTCTTTTTTAATTTTCTTTCCCGTTTTAGTACTTAAAGTTTTACCATTAAAGATGTCTCCAAATTGTGCAATAGGTTCTGCGAGTGTGGTAAGTACTTTACTAATATTTTCTCCTGCTTTATCAATTTCAGTAATCGTAATGGTTTTAGGTTTTCCGACAGGCATTAAAACATTAAGACCTGTATTCTTATCTTTACCAATTCCCATTTCAAAATATTGTAAATTAGACCATCTAACAATAGCATCTGCCATATCAACAAGTCCTTTTCCAATAGTTGCAAAACTTGAAATACCAAATTCGATTGATTTCTTTTTGAGTTTAAATTGTCTTCCAGATGTTGCTTCACCTAACATTAAAGAACCAAAGTCTGCAATAGGTCCTCCAAGTATTTCAAGTACTTTTACAATATTATCAGCCGCATCTGTCATTTGAGTTGAAGACATCACTTTTCTACTCTTTGGAACTAAAGTATTTAAACCAGTATTAGGATCTTTTTGAACATCCCATTCTGTAATAGTCATGTTTGCCCAATCTTGAACCCCTTGTGAAAGTCTAACCAAACCTTTTCCAATATTAGCCATTGAGTCAATACCAAAAGTCATGGCTTTTTTCTTCATCTTGAATTTCTTCTTATCTCCATCTCCCATCATCATTTCTCCGAATTCAGAAAGAGGTGTTAAAATTGCACTAATTACTTTTCCAATATTTTCTCCTGTTTGTACTATCATTTCGTCAGTAAGCTTAACTTTGTTTGTTAAAACTAACCTACCTGATTCTTTATCAAAAGTGTACTCATTGAAAGTTAAATTGGCAAAAGCTTGAATTCCTTCTGCAATTCCATTTAAGGCAACACCCATTTTAGACATGCTCGCAACTCCAAAGAAAAGCACAGGCCAACTTACCCCTTCTAAAGCATCTGAAAATCCTTTAGTAACTGATTTCAAAGCACTTTGCATTGATGTTGCATTTTCTTTAGTCCATTCAATTTCTTTGAATTTAGCAAGAGCTTTTGAAATCGGATAAAGTGCTATTCCCATAGTTCCTAAAACTAAAGAACCAAGTCCAATAGGAATAGAAAGTAAACCTATTTTAGAAACTGCTTTTCCTATATTCCAAATACTGTTACTTAAAACATCAACACTTTCATTAGTAAGTCCATCTGCTATTTTAGTATAGTATCCTAATCCAACTGAAAAGATTGCCAAAGCACCTCCTAAAGCAATTAAAGCAATAGCACCAAGACCAGCAAAAATGAACATTGTTGGAATACCTAAAATACTACCAACTAAAGCAACAGTGCCAATTACAGTACCCAACATTGCAAGATTTTCCCAAGTAAGTCCTGGAGCTGCAAGATTAGAGTAAATTGCTAAACCAGCTGCAAAAGTTGCAAGTGCTGCACCTAAAATTACTAAAGTAGTTGCACCCGTCATCATAAAAGGTGCAATTGTTGGTATTCCTAATATCATTCCTATTCCTGAAACTACAACTATTGTAGTACCTAACATGGCAAGATTTTCCCATGTTAAATTTGGCGCTGCTAGATTAGAATAAATGGCAAGTCCTGTTGCAAAAGCCGCTAAAGCACCTCCTAAGATAACTAAAGAAATTGCTCCGGATTTCACATTCTCTCCCATATTGCCCATAATAGTTCCAACCGTTGCCATTACAACAATAGAAAGTCCTAACATTGCAAGATTTTCCCATGTTAATTTAGGTGCTGCAAGTTGGGCATAAATAGCAAGTCCCGCTGCAAAAGCACCAACAGCACCCCCTAAGATAACTAAAGAAATTGCACCTTCTCTAACAGACTGTGCATTTTTACCGCTTACTAATTTTAAAGCAAGACCTAATCCCATTACAGTCAGAATAGTTACTAAAGCACCTATTGCTGCTTGTTTTGCGAAAAATCCAACACCAACCATAACTATCATTAAGAAAGCACTTGCCCATGCTAACTTAGTTAAATCTGCTAATGGTCCTTTTCCTCCTGGTGCTTTTCCCTTTCCTGCTACACCAGCATCTCCACCAGGAACCAACTTGTTTTCACCCTTTTTACCAAGTGCTAAACTCATTAAAACAATAGAAAGTGAAATAGCTCCTACTACAAGTACAAAACCAAGTGCACCAATTGCAATCATTGGTAAAGCAAAACTAAATCCTATCATTATCAAGCCGGTAAAAGCAACAGAAAGCAATAATCCTTTTAACATTTTCATTGGCGTTGCATCTTTTGGTCCCATGTTCATTGCTAATCCAACAAGAACTACAGCAAGTGCAAGACCTGCAACTACTATTGCAAATCCTAAAGCACCTTTTGCAATCATTGGTAACACAAAACTGAAAGCAACCATTGTAATCCCGAAAATTGCTATTGCTATTCCTAAATCTTTCAAATTTTTAAGAGCACCACTTTCTTGACCACCTGTTATAGCAAGTGCAAGACTCATTCCTAATATTGCTATTGTAACACCAACTAAAACAAGTGCAAGTCCTCCTACACCTTGTTTAATTAATGGTAAAGCTAATCCAAATCCTATCATTGTAACTCCAAATATTGCAATTGCAATACCAAGAGATTTTAAAGTACCAAGAGCACCTTTTGATTCCTCACCACTACCCATTACTTTAAGAGCCAATCCAACTCCAATAATTGTAGCAACTAAAGAACCTAAAACTATTGCAAAACTTCCAACACCTTTCATTACTAAAGATTGTGCAAGTCCAAATCCTATCATTAAAACACCAAAGAAAAGTACAGCATTTCCTAATTGTTTCAAAGCACCCATGGCACCTTTGTTACTAACTGTATCTTCACCTGATTTAGATTCTGTTTCAAGTCCTGTTAATTTTAGCATACTACCAACGGCTAAAACTGCTAAAGTTAAAGCACCTAAAACAATTCCAAAACTTAACACACCTTTCATTATTAAAGATTGTGCAAGTCCGAAAACAATCATGGTTCCTCCGAACATTAAGATAGAATATCCAAGTTGTTTTAAAGTACCTAAAGCACCTTTATTATTCATAGAGTCTTCACCCTTTGTAGATTCCGATTCAAGTCCTGTTAATTTTAACATAGAACCAACAGCTAAAATTGAAAGAGTTAAAGCACCTAAAACTATTGCAAAACTTCCAACACCTTTCATTATTAATGGACTAGCTAATCCAAAAACAGTCACTGTTGCACCAAAAAGTAAAATTGAAAATCCAATAGACCTAAGTCCTTTTAAAGCACCTTCATTTCCTAATCCTTGATTTTCACCTTTAGTAGTTAAATTCAAAGCTGAACCTACCATTAAAATTGCAAGTGTAACACCGGTCAAAACTAATCCAAAACTAAGTACTCCTTTCTTAATTAGAGGATCTGCTAAACCAAATCCTGCCATTGTTAAACCAAAAATTGCTATTGCAAATCCAAGATGTTTCAAAGATTTCAAAGCACCTTGTTCACCATACTTACCATCTTGTCCTTCCACTCCTGTTTTAGAAGTCAAATTAAGAACACTATTAACTGCTAATATTGAGAGAGTTAGAGCACCGAGTGTAATTCCAAAAGAAACTACACCTTTTTTAATTAATGGAGCCATTATTCCAAAAGCTGCCATTGTAAGTCCAAAGATACTAATAGCATAGCCAATTTGTTTTAATGAAGTAAGTGCACCTGTCTCTTTTTCAGACTTTTGTGCAACTCCCATCATCTGTCCCCCTTTGGCTGACAAGTTCAAAGCAGTATTAACTGTTAGTATTGAGAGTGTTAAAGCTGCTAATACTATTCCAAATCCAATAGTACCTTTCATTATGAGAGGAAGTGCAATACCAAAAGCAATCATTGTAACACCAAAAATTGCAATAGTAGCACCAAGTTGCATTAGTCCTTTACTAACATCTACTAAAGAATCCGTATTCTTTCTAATCTTCTCACCATCATATTGTTCAAAAGTACTAAGTAATTTATCAAGAAAATTAATTACCGATTTTTTTGCATTAGGTGGAATTTGTGCTATTTTCAAAGCACTTGCAGTAATAGCACCTAATCCTTTTGCAACATGATCTAATTGTTCATTTTTCTTGCTCTTCTTAGGATCAAAAGATTCTTTAAGAATTTTTACTATCTCTTCAAGTTTTTTCTTGGTATCATCTTGCTTTCCTTTGCCCTCTAAACCTTTTTTATCATTCTTCTTGTTGATGCTGGAAATTATTCCGTCCAATTTTTTCTCAATACTCTTAGTATCTAATTTTGGTTGGACTGGCGCGCCGGTAGGCGCTGATTTTTGTTTTGAATCTAAAATTAACGTTACACC
>Ga0123353_10001303_pt1 | contig 30552 bp, 23 predicted proteins | sample TergutLab28metaG_3_FD_92763 | JGI IMG/M metagenome (GOLD analysis project Ga0123353, IMG submission 92763) | Labiotermes labralis P3 segment gut microbial communities from Petit-Saut dam, French Guiana - Lab288 P3 | ecosystem: Host-associated > Arthropoda: Insects > Digestive system > Gut ...
AGCGCATCAAGGACATCGTGGACATCAAGGGTGTCCGCGGGAACTTGTTGCAGGGACAGGGCGTGGTGGTCGGGTTGGCGGGGACGGGCGACGACTCGGCCTTGGGCAAGCGGATGCTCGCGAACATTCTCCGCAAGCAGAACCTGGTGGTCGAACCGCGGGACGTGAGCGGAAAGAACATCGCCGCCGTCGTGGTGCACGCGGAACTGGGACCCTTCACGCGTGAAGGCGCGACGATCGACGTGACCGTCTCGGCCGTGGACAAGTCCACCAGCCTCCAGGGTGGCACGCTGATGATTACAGAACTCAACGGCGCCGACGGGAAGGTATACGCGGTGGCGGGTGGCGCGATCAGCGTGGGCGGGTTCACCGCCGGCGGACAAAACGCCCGCGTGTCGAAGAACCATGTGACGGTGGGGGCGATTCCCAACGGCGCGACGGTGGAGAAGGAAGAGACGGCCACGTTCGTGGACGACAAGACGCGCACGATTACGCTGCTGCTGCGGAACGCGGACTTCACCACGGCCAAGCGGATCGCCGCGGCCATCAACGAGACCTACACGTCCGCCGCCACGGCCGACGATGCCGGATCGGTGAGCGTGCAGTTGCCGGCCAATCTCACACGGTCGGGGGTCAGCGAGTTTATCGCCACGATCGGGCAGCTCACGGTGGAGGTGGACAATCAGGCCGTCGTCGTCATCGACGAAAAAACCGGAACGATTGTCGTGGGCGAAAACGTGATGATCTCGACGGTGGCCATTTCGCAGGGCAACCTGTCGATCATCACCAAGGAGATCCAGGAGGTCTCACAGCCGCTGCCGTTCTCCGCCGGCCGGACCGAGGTCACGACCGACACGAACATCGAGGCCATCGAGTCCGCCCCGGCGCAGGCGCTGCACGTGGTGAACAAAACCGTCAGCGTGGCCGACCTGGCCCGCGCCCTCAACGCGATGGGCGTCACCCCGCGCGATCTGGTGAGCATCTTCCGCACGCTCAAAGCGCAAGGGGCGCTCCAGGCGCAATTGAAAACCATGTGAGAGAAATTATGAATGACATTCAAATGTTAAACACCCTCCACGCGGTGCCGGTCGGTGGATCGGCGGCGATGGATCCCAAGACCGTCCAGGCGGCGAAGGATTTCGAAGCCGTGCTGCTCAACAAGCTCATGGAGGCGATGCAGGCGACCGTGCCCGAAAGCGGACTGCTGGAGGACGGAACGTCCAAACAGATCCAGTCGATCTTCTGGAGTTATCTGTCGCAGGATGTAGCCGATAAAGGCGGTATGGGCCTGTGGAAAGATCTGTACCGCCAGTTGTCGGCCAGTGGCGCGGACGAGACGCCTTCGCCGCATGGTATGGAGGTGCTCACATGATCGTGGCCAATCCCATTGTCGAATCGTTGCTGCCGGACCTGCTGGCCCTGCTGGATGCCCACACGGACACGCTGGGTCAGCGGCTGACTCATATGCGGCAATTGTCAGCGTATACGCTCGAACGCCGCGGCGAACCGATGGAGGCATTGCTGGACCAGATGGAGCGGGCCCAACACGAGCAGGTCCAGGCCGACGCGAAGCTTTCGGCGATGCGGGCAACGCTCGCCAAGGCCATTGGCGTTCCGGCGGCGGAGTTTCGGCTCAGTCAATTGGAGTCCGTCCTCGGACCTCGCGACGCGACCGCGTTGCATCTCCGGCGCCAGCAGGTGCTCGCGCTGGCCCAGCGGCTGCGGAGCGAACACCTCCACGCCACCGTGCTGCTGAGCGAGGCCTCGCGCGTCAACCACATGATGCTCGACGCCCTGACGGGCGCCACCCGCGTTACCTCCTACGGGCCCGACGGCGACAAACGATACGATTCCCATCAGGGACTGGTCAACGCGGAGCGATAGCCATGATGAATTATTCCATCGGACTGCGAGGCCTGCAAATCGCTCAGCGCGCGATCGAGCTGATCGGCACGAACCTCTCCAACGCGGCCACGGAAGGCTACCATCGGCAGGAATTGGCCATTTCACCGCTGGAATTCGACCCGTATTTCCATCTCACCGCCACGCCGCTGGACCTCCACAACGGCGCGCTGCGGAAGATCGACCTGCTGCTGGACCAGGAACTGGCCAGGCAGCAACCGCAGTTGAACCAGGTGAAACAGGAGTTGGCCGGGCTGCGGAATATCCAGGCGGCGTTCGGTGACATCGACGGTGCGGGACTGGCCCGGAGCCTGGGTTCGTACTTCGACGCGCTCAACGCCCTGGCCGTGGACAGCCATTCGGGCCCGTTGCGGCAGCAGGTGGTGAGCACGGCGCAGGCGCTGGCGTTGCAAATTCGCTCGGTGGCGACGTACCTGTCCGACCTCCAGACACACGTCCAGGTGCAGGCGAGGACGGACATCGAACGGGCCAACGGACTGATCCGCGAAATCGCCCAGCTCAACGGAGAGATTAACCGCGTCACGGTCACCGGCGGAAACTCGAACCTGCTGCGCGACCGGCGCGACCAGGCCATCGTCGAGCTGGGGCAGTACATCGACATCCAGGTCAACGACCGCGGCCAGCCGACGGGCATGGTGAACGTCTCGGCCTGGGGAACGCCGTTGGTGATGGGCATGACGTTTACGGAGTTCGAGATCGGAACCGACGAGTCGGGTCGGCTTGGCGTGTCGGTCAGGGGGGCGGCGTATTACCAGGCGGACGTGTACGGTGGAAGCGTCGGCGGGCTGCTGTCGCTGGCGAACGAGCTGCTGCCGGGGATTCAGGCGAACCTGGACTCGCTGGCCCGCGAACTGGTGACGCAGATGAACCAGTTGCACGTGCAGGGCGTGGGGGCGGGCGGATCGTTCACGTCGCTGACGGGCGCGGTGGTTCCCACCGACGGAACGACACTGGACCAGTGGCCGCTGCCCGTGACGGACGGCATGATCCAGATGCGCGTGATCGGTCCTGACGGGGCGGTGACGATTCACGAGATTGCGGTCGACGCGGGCGTGGACACGGTGCAGTCGATGGCGGCGAAATTCGACGCGCTGGGCCCCCTGACGGCGAACGTGGCGAATAACACGCTGTATCTGTCCGCCGAGCCGGGCTACACGTTTGATTTCATGCCGGCGCTGCCGTCGTCGCCCTCGGCGAGCACGCTGACAGGCACGAGCGAGGCGACGGTATTGGGGCTGTACACCGGCCTGGCGAATCAGACGTACCGCGCCGTGGTGGTCGGCGGCGGCGAGGTGGGCGTGACGGACGATCTGACCGTCGAGGTGTACGACGGTTCGGGCGCGATGGTGAGGCGGCTGACGGTCGGACAGGGATACATCGCAGGCGATGAGTTGATGGTGGCCGACGGCATTGTGCTGTCGTTTTCCACCGGCACGTTGAACGCGGGCGAGACGTTCGAGATGCGCGCGGTCGCCAACAGCGACACATCGGGTTTCCTCGCGGCCGCGGGAATGAACACATTTTTCCAGGGTCATTCGGCCGCGACGATTGACGTGCGGGCGGAGTTGGTGGCCGACCCGGACCGGCTGGCCGCGTCGCGCGGCGGATTGGGAATCGACAACGACAACCTGCTCCGCATGGCCGACGTCGCGCGGCAGAATTGGTCGGAACTGGACGACCTGACACCGCAGGAATACTTCCGCCGCCTGACCGTGTCGGTCGGGCAGGCGGTCTCGGTCCGCGAAACCCGCGCGATCGCGCTGGAGAACGTCAAGCAGCAACTCATGGCCCAGCGCGACGCGGTGAGCGGCGTGGACATGAACGAGGAATCCGCCAAGCTGCTGATGTTCGAACGGCTGTTCCAGGCCATGAGCCGCTTCATCGCCACACAGGACCGGGCCATGCAGTCGCTGCTGGAGATTATCCGATAATGAGACAGAAGCGACAAGTGACAAGCGACTAGCGACAAGAGCAGGAAACTCCTGTCGTTCAAAACGTTCGCTTCCCGCATGACGATGGAGTATCACAGACGCTTCCTTCACTTGTCACTTGTCGCTTGTCACTGGGTTGGCCGGAATTGCCGTCGCGTAAGGAGATGCAATGAGCGGGTTGGGCACGATATACAATCAGGCGCAGTTTTCGATGCGGACCTGGTCGGCGACGTTGACGCGGTTGTTCGAGCAGGGCGCCAGCGGCGCCAGGCTGCTGCGGGTCTCCGACGGTCCCACCGACGCCTACCGCGTGCTGTCGTTGCGGGACACGCAGGCGTCGATCTACGCGTATCGCGACAACGTGGCCGAGATCAACCGGCGGCTGGACAACATCCATGCGAATATGACGGAGATCAACGACCTGCTGGTACGGGCCCGCGTGCTGCTGTCGCAGGGGGCCGCCGGAACGATGTCGCCGTCCAACCGCGTTCCGATCGGGAACGAGATCGACGCCCTGCTGGAGCAGGCGGTGATGTTCGCCAACGGAAGCGACCTGGGTCGGTATTTTTTCGGCGGGTCGGACGTGCTGACCCCGCCGTACGTGGTGACGCGCGAGAACGGAAAGATCGTGGCCGTGGAATATGTCGGAAGCCGGCAGAACACGGAGGTCCCCGTCGCGTCGGGCGTGCGGTATTCGGGAACGCTGGTGGGGGACGCGGTGTTTCGCAGCCAGGGCGGCGGAGTGGCGTCGTTTTACGGGCCCACCGGCGTGACGGCGGGCGCGGGAACATCCACGCTTCGCGGCGATGGTTGGCTGACCTTCACGCACGACGCGACGAGTTTTGACGCCGCCAGCGGCCTGTCCGCCGGAAGCGATTCGGCGACGGGCGACACGATTCTCGGTTCACACCGTGTCACGATCGACGCGGTGGCCGGGACGATCCAACTGGACGACGGCCTGGCCGTGACCTTCGACGGTAGCGAGACGAATCTCCAACTGGTCAACGCCGACGGCGACCGGCTGCATGTGAACGTCACGGGCTGGTCGGGCGCGGGGGGCACGTTCGCGGTGACGGCGACCGGATGGGCGTCGCTCGACGACGGACTGACGCGCGTCGCCGTCACGGGCGACAATCCCCTGGCCGTCACGGACAGCCGCACGGGACAGACGCTTTACATCGACGGTTCGTCGGTGCGGCGCGTCGGTGTCGAGCCGGTCCGCGTCGAGGGCAGCTACGACCTGTTCGGCATGCTCATCAACGCGCGCGACCTGATGCTCAACGACCGGAACCTGTCCATTCCGCAGCAGGCGGAACTGCTGGCGCTGGCGGAGCGTTCGCTGATGGAGGTATTCGAGGGCGTGACGCGGAACCTGGCGTCGCTGGGCGGGCGGATGCAGGCGCTGGACCGCCTCTCGGCCAATCTGACGCTGACGGGCGGCATGGCCAAAACCCAGGCCGACCAGCTCCAGGATGTTGACGCGATCACCCTCTCGATGGAACTGGCCCGCGCCCAAACGCTCTACGAATTAACCCTCGCCAGCTCGGCGAAACTGCTGCAACTGTCGCTGCTGGACTACATCTAGCGGCGGGTTACTTCTTCTGAGATTCCATTTCCTTGATCACGTCGAGGATGCGTTTGATTTTCTCGGCCTGTTCGTTGTCGAGTTTTTCGGACAGGATGGTTTCGAGCGTGGCCCGGGCCTCTTTGAATTTGTTGACGTTGGCCTGGAGGATTCCGATGGCAACTTTGGCTTCGAGCGAGTCCTTGAGGTTCGGAAGGGCGGCGCGTTCGGTGAGGATCGCCAGGGCCTTTTTGTATTGGCTTTCGAGCGTGTGCGGGGCCGAGGAAATCTGGCGGACCAGGAAGGAGGCCTGTTCTTTCAGGGCGGCTTCGAGGTGCCGTCCGGCGTTGTCGGGATCGAGCTGGCGGATTTCTCCCACCAGTCCGTTGACGGCCCGGGTGTCTTTTTTCGCCGCGGCGGCCTGAAGCTGCGCCAGCTTGATCCGTCCCAGGTGCGAGTGGTCCGTGTCCAGCCGGATGGCCGTTTTGACGGCGGCGTCCATTTTGCTCCACTGCCGGGTGGCGAGGTAGATATCCACGGATTCGAGATGGAAGTCGAGACTTTTTTGATCGGCGGTTTTGGCCTTTTCGAGGAACGCGTCGTAGCGGTCGAATTCCTGCTTGGTCTGGTTGATCCGCTGCAAAAAACTTTCCAGGGGAAGCATCCCGCTCCAGGTACCCAGCACCGCTCCGTCGGGCGCGAGGACCACGAAGAAGGGGTAGTCGGACCCGCCGTAGGTTTCCAGAAGGGCTTTGTTGTTTCGGACGTAGGGCGCGTTGTTGGAGCAGTCCAGACTGGTGGGGACGAAGGCGTCCAGGGCATCCTGGCACTTCGCGTTGGTGTAGAATTCCTGTTCGATTTTGCGGCACGCGACGCTCCGGTCGGTCGTGAAGTGCAGGATGACCGGTTTATTTTCCCGCTTGGCCTGGACGAGTGCGGTATTGTAGGCGGAAGCGAACCCCGGTGGCGCTTTGATGGCCGCCACGGTCTCCAACGTTGCCATGCCCAACCCAAGCACCATAAGGGGGGCAAGATAACGATACCCAGTTCGCATGACAAATCCTTGCTTGATCGTACCCTGGTGAAGAACACCTTCCCCAGGGGGTGCGGTCGTCGCGTATACGTCTATTTACTCTTCGGTCATTCGACCGGCGAACTGTACTACGATCGGATTCCGGGATCGTCAAAATTTTTCGTTACCCTGGCTCACTTCGCCCCTTGCCGTGCGGCGGCCTTTTCCTGCTTGTCCAGATCGGCCAGGATGGGGTTGACGTAGACGATTTTTTTCTGCTGTTCGGCCTGCTGGATGATCTCGGCCAGCACCTTCATGTGCAGTTCCTGGACCTTCTGCTCGAACAGGTCCTTGTGGAGCGCGTCCTTGACGTCGGCGAATTTGACCTTTTCCGGTTCGACGATCTGTTCCAGTTTCAGGATGTGGAAGGCCGTTCCCGCCTGAATGACGTTGGAAAGCTGCCCGATTTTTTTCAGTCCCAGGGCGGCCTCCTTCAGCGCCGGAGGCAATCCCGCGGACTTAGCGGAGATGGGGTCCAGCAATCCGTCGCGAATCAAACGCGACGGGTTGGTCGAGCGCATCCGCACGAGTTCGTCAAACGTCGCGCCGCCCTCCAGGTCCTTCAAGGCCGTTTCCGCGTCGCTCAACCGGGCCACCTGGAGGTGTCGGACCACCGCCTTGCGATCGTATTTGATTCCGAACGCGGTCTGGAGTTCCTCCTCGGTGATGGTGACGCGCCCCCTGGCCAACTGGCGGAGGATGGCGTTGCGCTCCATGGCCATGTTCCACTGTTCGAGGGTGATGTGGCGCTCCTCCAGATACTTGTGGAACAATTGCTCGCGTTGTTCCGGGTCGCGGAAGGCCCCGAACATGGCCGGCAGTTGCAGCGTCAGGTCATGCTCGGCCTTGATGTCATCCAGACCGACGACGAGGTTGTGCTTGACTGCCTCCTTGCGGACCAGTTCGGTGGCGATCAGTTCCCTGGCCACCGGAAGCCCGTCGGCGGAGACCAGCAGAATGTTGACGAGTTTGTCCATCGGAAGCGCCACCCCGTCGACAATGGCCATCACGTCCCCGCCCGCCACGGAGGCGACGTCCTGGGCGGGAACGGGTTTAGCCGCCATCGAGGTCGCTTTCTGCCCCCAGGCCGGCGCCGCCAAAATCCCCGCCACTACCGCTACCGCCAGCACCCAGCCACGCGTTGCGATCATGGAATCATTCCTTGTCTTCCGTCCTACAGCGGTGGAAACGGGCAGTATAGCATTATCGCAAAAAAATTATCGCAAAAAAATTTTGCCGTTTTCGGACGATTTTTCGCGGAGGACGCGTCACAAATCCGAAGCACGAAATCCGAAACCCGAAACAAATCCAAAACCCCAACGCGGAAAATCCCAAACGGCGACGCCATGCATCAAGGCGCGTGGCGTCGCCGTTTGGGATTTGGAGTTTTCTGCTTTTGGAATTTGTTTCGGATTTCGGATTTCGTGCTTCGGATTTTCACCGGTTCCCACTGAAAAACGCGACATCAATAAAATGAGAAGCGTTTTTCTTGAAACGACGACGCGATGACCTTGATTCTCCCGGTGGAAAACCGTAAGGTCATGTGTTGCGCCGCGATGGGTCGGCGCCGTGGGAGATGCGAGTGAAAATTCCGTCGTTGGCCGGGTTGTATGAACATCTGTTCGACCGTCGTGTTCGCGAGCGCGGCGAGCATTATTGGGCAAGCGGCCTGGTGACACCGACGGATTTTCGGGATAACGTGCTCTTTGCCGACGTGCAGGGGTCGCGACGCTACCAGGTCGAGGTGAGCATCGAGCGCGAGGATTGCCACTGCACCTGCCCGTATTTCGAGACGTATGGCCCGTGCAAACATATCTGGGCCGTGGTCAGCCTGACCGAATCGCACGATATTACGTTCCGCAAGGCCGCCCCGACGGACACCCACCAGACGCAATCATCCACACAAAACGCCTCGCGCGACACCCGCCAGTCCGGGCCTCGCAACAAGAAACCGCCCGCGGGGTCGGCGTGGAAACGGCAGGTGGACGCCGTGCTGAAGTCCATCGAAAACCACGAACTCCTCGGACGGTACGCCCGCGACGACTCGCAGCGCATTCCCGCCGGTTCGAGGCTGGAGTACGTGCTGGACCTGGACTACTTCGGTGACGGAACGCAACTGCTGATTCGCACGTACCTGCGCAAACCCGCCAAGCGCGGCCAGGGATTTGGCGCGCCCCAGACCTTCCGTCCGCATCCCGACCATCTGCCGCACCTGGGCGACGAGGACCGTCCGATCGTGCTGGCCCTTCTGGGCGCCGAATCGCAGTGGTCCTACCGGCCCGATCCGCGCGACGCCCACACGCTGTTTGCCGCCCAGCAGGAGATTCTCCTGCCGATGATGGTCCGCACCGGCCGATGCTTTTACCGCAAGGACCGCAAACCGTTTCCTCTGGCGATGGACGAGGGCGGACCGTGGCAGTTCACGCTCGAGATTCGCGGAGACCGCAACGTCTACCGCCTGGACGCCTCGCTCCATCGCGACGGGCAGACGCGGGCCCTGTGCGAACCGGTCGCCATTCTCCGCACCGGGTGGCTGATCTGGGAGGACTGCCTTTCGCGGCTTGACGGGGCGGAACAGTTCCCCTGGATGCAGCATTTTCGCGCCGGCGAGCCGTGGATTTCCGTTCCGCTCCCGCACGGCCCGCAACTGATGGAGAAACTGCTCACCGCCCAGCGACTGCCGAAATTGAACGTCCCGCCGGAACTTCAGTTCGAGGAGGTCGCACCGGACTGCCGGCCTGGCGTGGAGATCACCGACCCCCGCGCGGACCGCCTGACGGTGAACCTGGTGTTCGACTACGACGGGGCGCGAATCCCCGAGAACAAGCCCGGCGCGGGGATGTTTCAGCTCTCGCAAAAACGGTGGATTCGCCGCGACGTCGACGCCGAGGCGCAGGCGTCGCAGCGGTTGACGGATTTGAGGACCCGCAAGGAGTTCGACGGCACGCGCTCGATCACGCCGGGCCGCCTGCCGGCGCTGGTGCGCGAACTGGTGAAACGGGGCTGGCACGTCACGGCGCAGGGAAAGATGTACCGGCGTGGCGGGAAGATGAGCGTGTCGGTTTCATCGGGGATTGATTGGTTCGACGTGCAAGGCCGGGCGGATTTCGACGGCGCGGGCGCGTCGCTGCCGGACGTGCTGGCGGCGCTGCGGAAGGGCGAGACGTTCGTGCCGCTCTCCGACGGAAGTTTTGGCCTGCTGCCGGAGGAGTGGCTCGAACAGTACGGCCTGCTCGCCAAGACGGGGCAGACGCAGGGCGAGACGGTTCGGTTCAAGCCCACGCAGGCGATGCTGCTGGACGCCATGCTCGCCGAACTGCCCGAGGTGCGCGTGGACGAGGCGTTCGTGCGGGCGCGGCAGCGGCTTGAGGCCTGCGGGCACGTCCAGCCTGCGGACGCACCGGAGGGGTTTGTCGGCACGTTGCGGCAGTACCAGCGCGACGGGCTTGGCTGGCTGAATTTCCTGCGGAGCATGGCCTTCGGCGGCTGCCTGGCCGACGACATGGGATTAGGCAAAACCATCCAGGTGCTTGCCCTGTTGGAGTCGCGGCGTGTGCAACGTTCTACGGGCGATGCGCCGATTGATCCGTCGCTGGCCGTGGTGCCGCGATCGCTGATTTTCAACTGGCTCCAGGAGGCCGCGCGGTTCACGCCGGCCCTTCGCGTGTTGGATCACAGCGGCATCGCGCGCGGCGAGACACCCGAGCATTTCCGCGAGTACGACCTGATCCTCACGACGTACGGCACGATGCGGCAGGACATCGCCCTGCTGAAAAAAGTCCCGTTCGACTACGTGATCCTCGACGAAGCGCAGGCCATCAAAAACGCCCAGACCGCCTCGGCGAAGGCGTCGCGCCTGCTCGACGGTCGGCACCGGCTTTGCCTGTCCGGCACGCCCATCGAGAACCACCTGGGCGAACTGTGGAGCCAGATGGAGTTTCTCAACCCCGGCCTGCTGGGTTCGTGGGCGGGGTTCGGCGACGGCAAGGGACTCACCGACATCGACCGCGGCCGCCTGGCCCGCGCCCTTCGGCCGTTCCTGCTGCGACGAACCAAGGAGCAGGTCGCCCCCGAACTGCCCAACTGCACCGAGCAGACCGTCTACTGCCAGCTCAAGGGTCCGCAGCGGGACCTGTACAACGAACTCCGCGACCACTACCGCGCGAGCCTGCGCGGCACGATCGACTCGGTGGGGCTGGCCAAGAGCAAGATGCAAATTCTCGAAGCCCTGCTCCGCCTCCGCCAGGCCGCCTGCCACGGCGGGCTGATCGACAAAACCCAGGCCGACGGACCCAGCGCGAAAACCGACGCCCTGATCGCGCAGCTCCAGGAGGTCACGGCCGAGGGACACAAGGCGTTGGTCTTCTCGCAGTTCACCAGCCTGCTGGCGCTGGTCAAACCGCGGTTAAACGCGCTGGGGTTGACGTACGAGTACCTCGACGGCCGGACGCGCGACCGCCAGGCGAAGGTCGAGCGGTTTCAGAACGACCCGGCATGTCCGATTTTCCTCATCAGCCTCAAGGCCGGCGGGCTGGGGCTCAACCTCACCGCGGCCGAGTACGTGTTCCTGCTGGACCCGTGGTGGAACCCGGCCGTCGAAAGCCAGGCCATCGACCGCGCCCACCGCATCGGCCAGACCCGCCCGGTCTTCGCCTACCGCCTGATCGCCCAGGACACCATCGAGGAAAAGGTGCTCCAGCTCCAGCAAACCAAACGCGACCTGGCCGACTCCATCATCACGGCTGACAACAGCGTCATCCGGGATTTGACGAGGGAGGACCTGGAGATGCTGCTGGGGTAGGGACGACGGGAGCGGCGGCGTTTTTTTACCACAGAGACACAGAGGAACACAGAGAAGGCCGCGTGGTATTCGGAAGACGCTTTGCGATGGGTGCGGTTGGATTTTATGGCGAGGAATAATTTGTTCGTTTTTGGGGGATTCCACGCGGATTGGTTCTGCACGGGAGGGAGGGATCATGCAGCGTGGGTTCCGCGATGGAACAAACCGATTTGCCTCGTGCCATAAAATCCAACTACATCCTTTCGCGATGGCTCTGCCTGCGTTGTAGAATGTGGAAAATGACAGATAGTTATTTTCCGTCGCGCGGGGCGGTGTATGTCACGCGTTCCTGCGGCGTCATGGTGACGCCCTTGGCCAACTCCTCGGCGAATCGGCGGTTTTCGGGTTGCTGTAGCAGTTGCGGAAATCCCGACTCGCTGCTTCTTTGCACGCTCAGGTCGGCCCGCAGGTAGTTGCGGTCCGTATTGTTGACGCGGTACTTGCGGGAATGGAAGGCGACGTCGCAGATGATGATGGTGCCGGAGCCGATTTCGTCGTCATCCGGCGCGCGGTAGAAATACGAGCAGCCGGCCGAGGTGTGCGCCGGACAGTGCAACGTCTCGGCCGTCAAAGAGCCGTCCTTCAGGAGCACGTCAAGATTGGGCGGAAACCGGTCGTTATGGGCCGCTCCATAGATCGCGATGGCCTTGCCTATCTGGGATAAGTTCATGGCGCACCGGGCGGACTTGGTCAGTTCCCTGGCGTTGGTCAGCGGGGGCAGGAGGGTCAACATCAACACCAACTGGGCCAGCCAGCCCAGGATGCACAGGGTCATTCCCGCGGCGGCCATGCCTTGTCCGGCGAGGGTTTTTCGCGCAAGGGCCTTCCCCGAGATCACGATGCCGACCATCGCTAACAACATGCCCGCGACGGGAATAAAGACCGAGAAGATTCCCAGCACCAGCCCCCACACGGCGAGGCGGTTCTTTTGTTCCGTCCCGGCCACCTGTAGCGGAATGGGCGGTGGTAGTTGCGTCATGGAGCGTCTCCCGGCAGAACGCGAAATCACGAAAACGGCTGCCGTTTATTCTTCGTCGCGCGGGGCGGTGTACTTTATCCGTTCCCGCGGCGTCATGTTGGTGCCTTTGGCCAATTCTTTGGCGAAACGGCGGTTTTCAGTTTTTTGCAGTTCTTGCTGAAACTCCGCCTCGGTGCATAGCCGAATACGGCCGTCGCTCCATAGTACATGGCGGCGATTGTTGGACTCGTCGGGACCGAAGAAACCGGTGACGGGATGGGCAGGCACGGCCTCGCAGGCGATGATGAAACTCGCCGGCAGGGTGCCGTCTTGTGGCGTGGGGTTGTTCCGCGGCGCGCAGTAAAAATAGGATGTGCCGTCCGACAGGTCATCGAGCGGGCACCGCAGTGATTCATGATCGTAGAGGAACACGCCATCCCCAAGGAGCGCCTCCAGGTTGGGTGGGTACTGATCGGCGTGCGCCGCCTGGTAAATCGCAATGCCTCTGCCAATACTGGATACACGATAGCTACAGGAGCCGGCCGCGTCCCAGGCCATTTTGTTGTTCCATCCGAAAGTCGTGATCGCCACGAAGGCGGCGACCAGCACCAGGCCGAGAATGCTCGCCACGAGACCCATGACGGCGATGTCTCTGGCGGTTTTTCGTTTGAGGGCCTTGACCGACAACACAAGACCGACAATCGCCAGCAACACGCTCAACCACACCAGGAAAAACGACACGACCGCCAGCACGCCCAGCACCAGCCCGGCCACCGCGAGGCCTTTTTTCTGCTTCGGCATAATGCCGTACAGATGCAGCGGAATCCCCGACGATTCCGACGACGGCTGCGGTGAATCGGGCGGCGGTGTCATGGGGTTTCACCTTGCGGGGCGATGTAGGTCACCCGTTCCTGCGGCGTCAGGTTGACGCCCTTGGCCAATTCCTCGGCGAAGCGGCTGTTTTCGGGCTGTTGCAGCAGTTGCTGGAATTCCGGTTCGGTGCAGGGGTGCACGCTCAGGTCGGCCCGCAGGTAGTTACGGGCATTGTTGCTGCCGCGGTGGCGAGGATGAACGGGGGCGACGTCGCAGGCGATGATGGTGGTGGAGTCGGCCTCGTCTTCCGGCGCGCAGTAGAAATAGGAGGAGCCACCGTTTAATTGGGCGTCCGGTGTACTGTCCGCCGGGCAGCGCAAGGCCCGGGGCGACAGCGCGTCATCATCATCAAGAAGCACGTCCAGATTGGGCGGAAACTGGTCGTCATTCTCTGCTTGGTAGATCGCGATGGCCCTGCCCATTTGGACGAGATTCATAAAGCAACCAGCCGCTTTGGCCATCTCTCTGTTGTGCGGCCGTGGAAATAGGAAGGTCGACGCGAGGACCAAGAAAACCGTCGCGCCCAGGACGATAAGCAACAGTCCGCCAGTGGGGAGACCTTTCTTCCGTTCAGGCGGCAACGGTGTTTGCGGCGGAATGGGCGGTGGGAATGGTGGGAGTTGCGTCATGGGTTTTGTCCAAGGGGATTGCTCTGTTGTTTTCAGCGCCCTGCAACGCAAAAAGGCAGAGCCATATTTATGATTGACTCCATTCCGTAATTCCCGCGAAAAAAGTTCGCGTCATTCGCGGCGAAAAAAGTGTTTACCGTTTCCGCGCCACGGCGGCGCGTTCGATTTCCTGGTGGTCGCGGAGGATGCGGGGTTCCTGGAACGCGCCGCCGGCCACGAGCAGGTCGCGGACCGCGTCGGCTTGGTCGTAGCCGAATTCCATGATGAGCACGCCGCCCTCGCGGAGCAGGGCCGGTCCGTCGGCGATCACGCGGCGGATCAGTTCCAAGCCGGTGTTGCCGGCGTATAACGCAAGGGCCGGTTCGTGCTTGACCTCCGGCGACACTTCGCCGCCTTCGACGATATACGGCGGATTGGCCGTGATGACGTCGAATGTGCGCGAGACCGCGCCGTCACCGTCCGTCCCGTTCACGCCGGCGGGCAGGTCCACGTTCTTCGGCAGGGTGAGCAGGTCGGCGACGGCCGTGGTCACGCGGTCGGACACCTGGTTGCGTTGGGCGTTTTCCGCCGCGACGACCACGGCGGCAGGGGAAATGTCCGTCGCCAGCACGCGGCAGTCCTTGACGCGCGCCGCGACGGCCACGGCCACGCACCCGCTTCCGGTGCAGCAGTCCCACACCGCGCCCGGCGAACCGAGCTTCTGCAAATGCTCGATGGCCTGGGCCACCAGAAGCTCCGTCTCCTGCCGCGGAATCAGCACGTCTTCGGTGACGCGGAAAGGCAGGCTGTAGAACTCCTTGGTGCCGACCAGGTAGGCGATCGGCTCGTGTTTGACCGCCCGCTGCACCAGCCCTTTGAACGTGGCCGTCTCGTCGGCGGATGGCACGTAATCAAACCGCGTGTACAGTTGAATGCGTTGGCACTTGAGGGAGTGGGCCAGCAGCACCTCCGCCGACAGCCGCGACGACTCAACCTGGTTCTTCTCGAAATACTCCTTCGTCCAGTTAATCAGCCGAAGCACCGTCCATGGTTCCTGCGGGGGCATGGTACTCCTTAAGACTGTCAGGCCATTAGGCTGTTAGACTGTCAGGCGCGGGCCGATGAACGATTAGGCCCAATCCTTCATCAGCCCGCGCCGAACAGTCTAACAGCCTAATAGTCTAACAGTCTGTCGTTCAGTTCACCGCCACCACTTCGGTGACGCCGGGGACGCGGTCTTTGAGATGGCGTTCGACGCCCATTTTCAGGGTCATCGCCGCCGACGGGCATCCTTTGCACGCGCCCTGGAGACGGACCGACACGAGGCCGGTGGGTTCGTCCACGGCCACCAGTTCGATGTCCCCCCCGTCGGCTTGAAGCAGCGGGCGAAGTTTTTCGATAATGGCGGCTACGTTATCTTTCATGGTGTCATTGGTTTCAGTCATGATCGTTGTTCCTCGGAGGCCATCCCGTCGCCACTCGCGGCGGAATACCACGGATTATACGACCGCCAGCGGGGGAAGGATAGAACGATTTCGTCGCCCGATTTCCGTGTTCCGTTATACTTTCGCCGCCGCGATCATGTCGCTCACCTTGCACGATGCGGCCGCGACGACGCGGTCGGCGGCGCCGTAATACACCGTCATCGTCCCCTCGTCGTCCACCACCAGACCGTTGGAGAAAATGGCGTTTTTATACAGGCCGATCGTTTCGTAATCGGTCGTCGGTTCGAGCACCGGGCGGCTGGAGCGCGTTACCACCTTTTCCGGGTGGTCGAGGTCCGAGAGCATCGAGCCCAGGCAATATCGTCCGTTGGCGTCGGCGGCGTGGTAAATCTCCAGCCAACCGTCGGCGGTTTTGATCGGCGGCGCCCCGCAGCCGATCCGGCTGCCTTCCCATGTTCCCGGCGTGCAGGTGAGCGTCATCGCGTGCTGACCCCAGTGGATCATGTCCGGTGACCGGGCCGTCCAGATGCTGGGTTTGTTGAACATGCCGCCGTCGGGGCGGTGGCGGCAGACGAACTGCCCCCGCACGCGCTCGGGGAAAATCGCGATGTCCTTGTTGTTGGTCGTGAACATCGTGCCGAGTTTCGCGAACGTTTTAAAATCGTCCGTCACCGCCAGACGCGTCACCACGCCGCGCGTGCTGATCGCGGAATAGTTAATGTAGTATCGGCCTTCCAGGAGCGTGATGCGGGCGTCCTCGATTCCGAACATTTCGTCCGGGCAGTCGGGCGACATCGCGGGCGCGTCGTCGAAGGTGAACGTCTTTCCACCGTCGCGGCTGCGGGCCAATCGAAGATGCGACACGCTGGTTAAGTACCCCTGTTTTTTGTACGTGAACACGCGCGGATCGTCGTACACCAGGTCCGGGTCCTTTTTGTCCAGCCGCATGACGTCCAGCTCGCCCTTGGCGGGGTCGAAGAAGCAGGTGGCCAATTCCTTATCAGAGGTCGCAATCGGGCGCTCCGCGATGCGCACCAGCAGCAGGATCTCGTTGCCATAGCGGATCGCGCCAGGGTTGAACGTGCAGAGAATCTCCAGATCGTCGCGCGTCGGTTTGACGTCGCTCGGGCCCAGTAGCGGATTATTCGGATGACGAACAAAGGCCATGGTGTTCTCCTTGATTTTGTGGGGTGAGCGTATCCTCCCGATAGGGGAAAATCAAGACATCGCATGGTCGTGGATATGGCTTGCCTTTTTGCGCTGTAGGGCGTTGTGTAATACGAAACATGATTTGTTCTCGAACGCCTTACAGCGCAAAGAGGCAAGCCGTTGAAAACATCTGGCGAGCTGATGATCCGACTTGCCGCTTCCATGCTGTCGTCGGTACACTTTTTTCATGACTACCCTTGGCGACACCATGGCGGCGATGTTGATGGACGCGTACGCCAACCCGGCCAGGCGGAATGTGTTTTACTCCGGTTCGGGACGGGCGACCGCCAGTGAGCGGCTCAATGGCTTGCCGCATTGGGACTGGTGGCCTTGGCCTGTGCGGGGGGTCGAGGGGGGCGGCACGACGTTGTTTCCGCTATCACTGGGCTGCTCACCGCGGCTGACCAGCGAGGGGCGCGAATGGATCGCGCCGTGCATTGACGAACCGTCGCGGGCGCGGGCCCTGCGAATGCCGGATATCTACGAAGGCCGAACGGGCGCGGTGCTGCGGAATCTTCAGCAGGCCGCCGCCGAAACACCGCCGTGCCGGCAGATCGGCTGCGTGGACGTGCAAAGTCCGCTGGGCATCGCCGAACTGATGTGGGACGAGTCGTTCTACCTGGCCTTGATTGAGGCCCCCGCGGCTGTGCACACGCTGCTGGACAACATTACCGAATTTCTCATCGCGTTCCTTCGCGAGTACCAGCGATTGGCCGGCGAGCGGCTGATGCCCGTCGCCTGGCCGCCGATCTGGGCGAGCGGCCTCGGCACGATGATCGCCGACGACACGATGAGCCTGGTCTCGCCGGCCATGCACGCCGAGTTCAGCCTGCCGTACCTCAACCGAATCGCCGACGCCTGCGGGCCGATTTATTACCACTCCTGCACGTGGCGAAAATCCTACTTCGACAATATCCATCAAATCCGCAATGTAGCCGCGTACAACTGGAACCCCGGAAACAGCGACGACTCGGCCATCATCATGCGCGAATTCGCCGGAAAGGCCATCCTCGCCCCGCATGTGGTAATCAACATGCACAAAGACAACGACGTGCTGGCCTTGAATCACCACCCCCCATTCTCCGACGAAGCCGCGTTCATGGAATACCTCATCGACGCCGTACCATCAAACGGCTGCGCGTATTTCGCCTTTACGAACATGGTCGAGAAAAAACAACAGATTGAAAAAATCTATGATCTGTTCAACAAACGCGGCTGGAGTCCGGCAAAACGGTTGGCGACAAACGCGTAAACTACCTTATTGTCAATTGCGGCCGATGTTGTCCTGCCACGCGGATACGCTTGAAAATCCGAAATCCGAAGCTCGAAATCCGAAACAAATACCGATAGGCTGTTAGACTATTAGGCTATTAGACTGTTAGGCGCTGGCTTATGAATCATCAGGCCAAATGAGTCATAAGCCTCTCCCTGACAGTCTACGTTTGGCGTGGGCGTTTGGGATTTTCCTTTTTTGTTGTTTTGGATTTGTTACGGATTTCGAGCTTCGGATTTCGGATTCCATGACGCGTCCTTGTGGTAAGATCAACACACGTAAAAATCATGACAGACGAAACGTATATCCTGGGCCTGGAGTCCTCCTGCGACGAGACCAGTTGCGCCGTCGTGGCCGATGGGCGGCGGGTGCTGTCCAACGTGGTCGCGACGCAGATTGATCTGCACGCGCGGTTCGGCGGCGTGGTGCCGGAGATCGCCTCGCGGGCGCATATCGAAGCCGTCAACACCGTCATCGAGCAGGCGATGACCCGCGCGGACATCACGCCCGACCGGATTCACGCGGTGGCTGTCACCTGCGAACCGGGACTCATCGGGTCGTTGCTGATCGGTTTGATGGCCGCCAAAACGCTCGCCTGGGCGTGGAACGTCCCGCTGGTCGGTATCAACCATGTCTACGCGCACGCGTACGCCGCCGCCCTGGACGCCGATCCGATCGATTACCCTGCCATCGCCCTGATCGCCTCGGGCGGGCACACGGCCTTGTACCGACTGGCCGGCCCGCTGGAGATGGACCTGCTGGGCACGACCATCGACGACGCCGCCGGCGAGGCGTACGACAAGGTGGCAAGTATTCTGAAGCTGGGGTTTCCGGGCGGACCCGCGGTGGAAAAAACCGCCCGCGAAGGCGACCCTGCCGCCGTCGCGTTCCCGCGGACGCTACTGGAAGGCCAGTCGCTGGACTTCTCCTTCAGCGGCCTGAAGACGGCCGTCCTGTACCACGTCAACGGCATGCCGGGGCGGCGTAAACGTGGCGCGGGCGTCTCGGCCGCGTTGTGCGGTCCATGTACACAGCCGTTGGAGGACGTCAAGCCGTCTTCGCCAGACGCGGGCGAGGCGCCCGCGCCACGTATCCTTTCCCCGGCGGAAATCGCCGACGTCGCGGCCAGTTTTCAAGCCGCCGTCATCGACGTGCTGCGGATCAAGATGCGGCGGGCGGTAAAGGCCACCGGCGCGAAAACGCTGATCCTGGGCGGCGGCGTGGCGGCCAACAAGGCCCTGCGGGGTGCCGCCGGCGACCTGGCGGCCTCGCTGCGATGCACCCTGCGCGTCCCGGATTTCCAGTTCTGCGTGGACAACGGCGCCATGATCGCCGGACTGGGATATCATTACCTCCGCCAAGGCCGCCTCGCGGGACTCGACCTGGAGGCCCAGGCGACGGTGCGGCGGTGAGCGCGACGGCGAGATTGAAAGATTATTTTTACCACAAGACACAGAGGACACAGAGAGGGGCGTTGGGAATTCGATAATCGTTCGCGATGGCTCTGCCTTTTTGCGTCGTAGGATGTTGTGCAAGGCGAAACGCTTAATGTACAGAACATCCTACAGCGCAAAACGGCAAGCCATTGCGAAACATTGTTCGACTTCGAATGTTCCTCTCCGTATCCTCTGTGTCTCTGTGATAAAAAGAATGGCGACTGACGAGTGACGAACGGAAAGAACAAGTGAACGAACAACAAGTACGACAACTACTGGAATCCCTGCAAACCGGACAGACGACGTTGGAACACGCGTTGGCCCGGCTACGGAATCTGCCGTTTGAGTCGATGGGGTTTGCCAACGTGGACCATCACCGCGCACTGCGATGCGGGTTTCCCGAGGTGATTTTCTGTCCCGGGAAAACGGTCGAGCAGACGCGGGCGATTTTCGGCCGCCTTGCCGAGCGAGGCGGGAACGTGCTGGCCACACGGGCCGACACCGCCAAAGCGCGGGCCGTCCAGGCGGATTTTCCCGACGCGCGGTACGACGAACTGTCGCGGTGCATCACCTTGCGGCAGGTCGCGTGCGAAAGGCCTCACGGACACATCGCCATCGCGGCGGCGGGAACGAGCGACCTGAGCGTGGCCGAGGAGGCCCGCGCGACGGCGGAAATCATGGACCAGCGCGTGACGACGCATTACGACGTCGGCGTGGCCGGGCTGCATCGCCTGTTGGCCCACAGCGAGACGTTGCAGCAGGCCAACGCCATCGTCGTGGTGGCGGGCATGGAGGGAGCGCTGGCCAGCGTGGTCGGCGGGCTGGTGTCGGCGCCCGTGGTCGCCGTGCCGACGTCAGTGGGGTACGGCGCCAGCTTCGGCGGTTTGGCCGCCCTGCTGACCATGCTCAACAGTTGCGCCAGCGGCGTGAGCGTGGTGAACATCGACAACGGTTTCGCCGGCGGATACATTGCGTCGCTCATCAACCGACGCTGCCCGTCACGCGACGACGCGTGAACGCGGAGAGACGTTCGATATTCAACGAGTAACCTGACACAAGTATCGCCGCGAATGACGCGAGTTTTCTTTCGAAAAAATTCGCGTCATTCACGGCCAATTGACGGACGACGAAATACCAAATAACACAAGCGGCGAGGCTGGACCTCGCCGCTTGTGTTGTTGCTTGTCACCGCATCGTCAAAATCAATACCCGCACCCGTCAGAGGAGTCTGGGGGGTGTCGGCGGCGGCATCGCCCCCGGCCCTGGCCGGGTCGGCTGCCTGACAGGCGGTGTCGGCGGTTTGACCGGCGGCTTGGGTTGCTCGGGCGGCTTGCTGATGGCCTCGACCCGGTTGGCTTCGGCCTGGAGTGTTTTCAGCCGGGGGCTGGTTTCATCCGCCTGCTGGATACGGGTGAACAGGTTGCCTTGTTCGTCCATGAGCGTGATCTGCACGGAGGGGATGTTACTGCTGGCCACACGCTTGTTCCAGTCGATGGAGATCACCGTCAGGCCCGTGGAGAAATCCACTTCCTGTTCGACGGTGATTTTCCGGTTCTGCGGGTCCACCGTGTCCACCTTGCGGGTGATCTTCGAGCCGATCATGTCGCCCACGCTCACGCTGAAGGACTGCGCGACGCGCTGCCCCAGGTTGAGGGTGAACACGCGCATGTTCACGTTCATGGGCCTGGACGCCCCGACCAGGAACATCTCCACCTGACGCGGAACGGACACGCGGTCGGACCAGTCGCTCCACTTCGAGAACACAACCGCCTGGCGGGCCGAGAGGTCGTCCTCCTCGTTCACCAGCCGGGGATTCATCAGCAGCGGATTGACAAGCCCCACGCGAATGCGGTAGCGGTATTCCTTGTTATACTGGGCATTTTCGTCGTGCGACCAGACCATCACCTTGGCCGTCCGCTGCGTCGTGAACGGCGGAAGCTGCGCCGGCACGTCGACGACGTCTCCACCGGCCCCGGCGGTCGGCCTGGGGGTGGTCGGTGTGGGCGTGGGGGTGGTCGGATACGGACCCGTCGGATAGGGACCGGTCGGGTACGGACCTGTCGGGTAATAATTCGGTGGGACACTGCCCGCCGGGTAATTCGTCTGGTAGGTTGGCGCCGGGGTCTTCGCGCCTGTCTGGGGCATGTTGGCGGCCGTCACCACGTCCCGCACCATCTGCGACAGGTACGCGTCCTGATTCCGCTGAATCAGAAACGTCCAGCTCATGAACGCCCGCTGGTTGTTCAGCATCTTCCAGTACGGCGGCTGAAGAATCCGTTCCTCGAACGTCTGGTTCTGGGACGGGACGGGCTTGGGAAGCTCGTTCAGGGCGGCCACGATGGCTGCGTCATTGGTGCCGGTCCAATCGGGCACATCGGGCAGCGACAGGGTTTCCGTGCGATTCCGCGGATCGCGGATCGGCGGAACGCCCGCGTCCTTCACGAGGCGGGGTTCGCCCCACTCGCCCTCGTCGTTCATTTCCTGCACCTGCACTTCCACCCTGGCGAAGCGCGGCGTGAAGGCCTTCATGCTGCCTCGCAGCAGGTCGCCCCAGCCCGCGTTCAACTCGCTGGCATGGAAACTGCTCAGGATATGCACCACGAGTTTGTCCTCGGCCGGCGCGGTTCGGTTGGAATTCTCGGTGTCGCAGTATCCCACGCCGACCATGGCGTGGGGTTTTTCCGGCGTGGGAATCCGGGTCGCGATATCCTGATCCACACTGAAGATGTTTCGGCCGTCGCCTGTTCGCGTCGGGGGCGAGACCACCGGGATCATCTCGGTGATGGCCAGCACCGGTCCGATACGGTCGGTGATTCCCCAAGCCGCCGCCGCGCGTTCGTCCCAAGGCGCGACGTCGGGAATTTCGTCCCCGCGGATGGGTTCGGCGGCCACGCGTTTGGCGTTGGCCATCCGCAGGAGTTCGTCGTTCACCTGGCTGAGGGAGGCGCTGTTGACCTCCGTGACCTTGGACTCGCCACCGGTCATCGTCATCAGCACGCAGACGCCGAGAACCACCAAGGCGACGACCAGGGCGATCTTTTCGATATGCTGCGTCAAACCGTTCTGGTTGGGTGTTGCCATAAAACTCTCTCCTTATGGCCGGCCGACGGCAGCCGCCGACGGCATGTTGTTTTTGTCGGTAATGCGTTTGATATCCTCGGGCCTCAAGGCGCTCGGTTCGCGCTTCTGGAGTTCCTCCAGCACCTCGTAGGGCACCAGCGGATCCGTCGTCCAGCGGTTTTCCAGTTGATCGAACACGCCGCGCTGGAAGGACATCGGAAGCAGCAGCTCACCGGTGATCGTCACCCGCGCCAACGACCCCGGACCGTAATACAGCGGAACCGGCGCCATCGCCGTGTCCGTCCGGGAACCCGCCGCGGACGTTCCCGGACGAGCGGCCGGACCCACCGGAACCATCTCCACCTTCAGCACCGTGTGGAACCCCTGGGCGTACAGGGCTTTCTGCAATTCCAGAATCATCTGAGGGGCCATCACCACCGTGAAGTGGTAATGCACCACGTCATACTCTTTACCGCTTCCCCGGCCCGTGAATCCGACCGTGCTCGGTCCCTTGGGCGTGGCCGTGGTCTGCTGTGGCGCACCATATCCGCCATATCCGCCGTACCCACCATATCCGCCGTCACCGTATCCACCGTACCCGCCGTACCCGCCGTACGCACCCGGAGGCGCTCCCGGAGGTCCCATCGGCGGCTGGGTCGGTGTCGAGGACCCGGAGGAGCTTTTGGACCCCGATCCGCTGCTGCTGGCGCTGCTCGCCACCGCCGTTCCGCCGGTGACGTAGACCGGGTTGACCTTGACGCGTTCGAGCGACCGGACGGCGCTGGTGCGGACGTCCGGCGGGCCGTCGCCCTGCGCGGCGTCGTTGACGATGTTGATCGCGTCGATAATGTCCTTATGCACCCAGAGATTGATCTGCGCTTCCCACAGGTTCTTCCTGGTGGGCATCTGCGAGGCGATGCGGGGGGGCGTGTCCCAGTACTGGTCCAGATTGGACACCGTCGCGTAGATTCGGCCGCTCTGGGCCTGCGTCAACTGGATGCGGGTGGCCACGTTCTGCGCGACGATCGTCTCGGCCGTCTTCGGGGCGCCAGGACCCGACGCCATCGTGGGCGGCATCGCGCCGCCCGGACCATAGGGGGTGTACATCGTCGGCGGCATGCCCATGGGATTCACGGTCGCGGGAGTGGGAGTGGGCGTCGTGCCGCCGGCGGCGGCCTTGGCGGCGTCCTCCTGTTCCTTCTTCCGCTGGAGGTCTTCCAGAACCAAAGGCCGTTCGATTTCCACCAGCCGGTCGTAATCCGCCTTCGTGCTGAGCTTGGCCGTCCCAAGCGTGGCCAGCATCTTCCGAAGTTCCTCGATGTAGGCTTCGGTATAGGTGGTGTAGAGGGCCTGGCTGCGGTCGTACTTTTCGCCGGCGGGGAACGCGTCCTCGCCCAGCACCCTCAGCACCGAGTACCGCGACCCCTGCCCGCCCATGAGGTCCGAGACCTTCTGCCGCATCTGGTCGATCTCACCGCGACGCTGCACAATCAGCGACTGGACCTCGCTGTCGATCGTCCGAAACTTCGCGTTGTTGACCTCCGACCCGAATTTCTTCCGGTCTTCCAGGGCCGTGGTGTACTCCGAATTGGCGCCGATATACAGCGCCAACAACACGGACAACCCGATCAACAGTACCGCGACCACACCGGCCAGGAACACGTTATCGCGTAGGAATTGCATAAGGCTCTCCTGCGTATAGTCCCGCGCACACCCGTGCGCGTCTCATATCCTGTCATATCCCGCCAACACACAACCAACCCGTCCCGGCGGCGTCAATACGCCGAACCGGGCGTGGGGTCCGGATCGTCCACCGTCAGAACCACCTTGATGTCCACTTCAAACCGCGTGTCGGAAATGCAATCTTCCGTGTCGAACAGCGGGTCCGGCATTCGGACCACCGGCGCGCCCGTTGGACCGGGTCTCGCCGCCGGTTGGGCCGCGCCCGCCGGATTCGTCGGTACTTCCAGCCGCAGAATCTTGATCTCCGTCACGTCGATCAGTTGCTTTCCGCTGATGGTGTCCCGAATGGTTTTCGCCTGTTCGGACATCATCTGCTGGATGCCCGGCTGCTGCGCTCCGGCGATATAGTTGTGGCACACACCCACCGGCATGGGCGCGAACCCTTTGATCTTCACGATGAACCCCTTCGAGGCGGTCCGGGCGGCCGGTCGAGGCTGGTTCGCCGGCGCCGCTTTATTCGCCGCCGCCTTGTTGCCCGCCGCCATGCTGGGGGGCGGGGCGGCGGCCTGCGGCGAAGTCTTGACGTCCCGCGTCCAGGCCGCGTCAAGGTCCGCGTGATACTCCGACGTCATGTCCGTGATGAAAAACACGAACCGATTCGCCCGATGTCCGTCCACGGCGAATTCCCGCAGCTTTTCCTCCACGCCCGCCCGGGCCATGTCGTCCAACGCCCCACCGAACACCAGGTACGGTTCGTTCTGCGCCGTGGTAAAGCTGTTGAGCACCACCGACTGAATCGCCGGCCAAACCTCGCGGTATTTCAACTTGTCCAGCAGCCCGGAGATATTCTGCTGGTCCCGCTTGAGCTCCTCGATCTGCTGAAGCGATTTCTGGGAGACGGTTTTCCCGTCCGCCAGCGCCAGTTTGGCGGCGGCGAAATCGCCCGCGCCGGTCTCCAAGTATTTTTTGTCCTTATACTTGGCCGCCACCGGAAGCGCCAACGCCACCAACAGAACCGCCGCGGCGCCCGCGAACCACCACTGGCGGCGTTTCCATTTCATCGCCTCCTGGACCTTCTGCGGAAGCAGGTTCGTCGAGATCGTCGTCTCGCCCAACCCCTGCAACGCCAACCCGTACGCCACACCGAACGACAGCACGTTCTGCGTGAACGTCGGGGCGCTGATCGTCGCCGACGGCATCAGGTGGTTGTAACTGTCGATCGGAACCACCGGAAGGTTCAGGTCCTGCTCCAGGTACTTCTGAAGCCCCGGCATGCGGAACCCGTTGCCCAGCCCCATGAGCTTGCGCACTCGCGTCTCGCGGTGCGTGGCCGTATACGCGCCGATACTGCGGCGAATCTCCTGCGCCAAATCCGAGAAGACCGGACGCATGGCCTGGAAAATCTGGCGGGCGTACTTGTGACTGACCGCGGTCCTCTTGAGACGCTCGGCCTTTCCGAAGGGATACTTCAGCGCCTTGACCAGCGCCTCGGTGAAGTTGTTTCCGCCGATCTGGATGGTGCGGACCCACATGCGGGGACCGTCGGCGACGACCAGATCGGTCTTGTCCGCGCCGATGTCCACCAGCAGCGTCGCGCCGTCCCCGGCGAGCTGCCCGTCGTACATCATGAAGTTGTACAGCGCCATCACCGGCATCTGGATGACGTCCACCCGCATGCCCACTTCCGCGAAGCGGTCCATCAGGTCATTGATGTCCGTCTGCTTGACGGCGAAGATGCCCGCCTCGACGTCCGGGCTGTCCGGGTCGCGGAAAATCTGGTACCGCCACTGCACGTCGTCGATGTTGAAGGGGATCTGCTGCTGCGCCTCGAAGCGCACGATGTCGGGGATCTTTTTCGGGTCCACCGGCGGAAGCTTGACGAACCGCATGAAGCTGCTCTGGTGTCCGGGAACGGCCACCACCACCGTGCTGTCGGCGGTGTCGTTCCGCGCGAGGAACTGCTCCAGCGCGTTGCGGATGAGCTGCCTGCGGTCCACGTCCGGCTGCGAGAGGATGCTGACGTGCTCGATGATGTCGAAGGCCTCGATCTGCAACTCGCCCTCGACACTGCGGAGCTTGATGGCCTTGAGTGCGACCTGCCCGATGTCAATGCCCCAGACCGATTTTGATGTCGCCATACAGTACTCCCTGGCTGTCCTCCTCGCGCACGAGGCGGACAATCAGAACATTCCCATACCGATGCTTACATACCACAAGACGCGCCACGACACAAGGTCACCCGTCGACCACATGCGCCACCGGCCGGCCGACACGAACCCATGCCCGGCTACTATAGCCCTACTCTACCATCAGAGCAAGCGCCAACAAACGGGATTTTTTTTCCGTTGGATTTTCCCTGCGCGACGGTGAAACCGTACCGCCCGGTCGAGAGGGACGAGCCAGTAGCCACCAGCCAGTAGCCAATAGGGCTTGCGAGGCGTGAGGGTAAAATCGAACACTACGCCGGCGAGAGTGGTCCCGCGGCTCCGCTGACTCGCAGATCGGATACGCATGTGGCACTCGACAGTCTGCTCTGGTTTGCGGCAATTTCGCCATACCTATTGGCTACTGGCTGGTGGCTACTGGCTGGTGGCTACTGGCTTCGCTCCCTCGAACAAACGGCACGATTTTACCATCACGCCTCATCCACGCGCTCCGCGAGCGGCGCGATACTGGGCAGTTCGTTTTCCCTGCGATCCAAGTACAACCAGGTGACGGCGGCGTAATCGTCCGAGCGGTAGTAGTTGACCCAGCCGTTTTCCGGCAGCGGTTCGTCTTTTTTGTACAAAAAGCGTCCCGCCTCCACCGCGCCGTCGTCCACCAGCGTGACCGGAATACAGGGAACCTTTCTGTCCAGCAGCTCCCGCACCTGATTGGCATACGCACCGCCCATCGACTGGATCGTGAAACGAATGTCCCGCGAAAACCAGATCGGGTCCACCGCGTGAAGCCGATAAAACACCCACCGCCGCCGCTCCTGATCCGCCAGCAGGCAGCCCTGATAGCGGTGGCTGAACTCGCCCTGCCCCCACCCGGTTCCGATGTAATCCTCCGTTCCGGTTCCGCAGAGCGTGGGGAGGGCGACATCACCGTCGATGTAGGCTTTGACCTCGCCCTCGCCCCACCAATGCTCACCGTAGGCGGGATCGGTGTTCACCACCACCGACGTCCCCAGCAGCCGCCCGCGACCGGCCACGCGGGGCAGCAGCTCAAAATCCTCACCGGGGACAGTCCGTTTCACCCGCCGCCAGTGGCTATGGAAATAGAGCGCGTCCGGGACGGGCTTGTCCAGGGCGGTCAGGTTCACGTCATAGAAGAGGCTCTGCTCGGCGACGTTGGATTCGTTGGTGACGGTGATTTTTGCCGACGTCGAAAACGGCATCGGAACGTGCGCGTTGAACGAGCGGCCTTCCGGGCTGGAGAACCACTCGTTCTCGAACGGTTTGATGTGGCCGCAGCAGCAGAAAAAGTCGCCAAACGGCGCCTCGACGGCCGGTCGGGCCGACCCGTCCCAGTAGCAGCGGATCACCAGCGATCGCAGCATCCGCGAAGAGCGGTCACGCAGCGTCGCCCAGATGCGATGAATCACGCCGGGACCTTCAACTTCCAGAAGCGTAACGGTCGCGCCGGCGGGTATCCGTTCGGAAGGCCGTCCCTTGGCGCCATGGTTTTCCCGGCCCGCGGCCCCTTTTTCCGCCAACGGATTCTCAAAACTCGCCCACCGCGTACTGCCGTTTGACATGGAATATAACACAACTGTTCTCCTTGAGTTAGACGCCAACAACTCACCCTACTGTACCCAAGAAAACTCTCGGATGACAAGCGGCAAATCGACAAATGATAACCCCCAGAGCGCACCATGGTTGCGGAACAAATTCTCATGTCATTCCTCACCGTCACCCGATAATATGTCGGGACGCGCATACGATACGGACGGCTTGGACGTTGCCGCCACGCTTGATCCGCGTTACCCGTACACGAGAGTTATGAACCATCGAAACACGCACAGCGAATACCGCGGCGATTACGTCAGCCGGCGGGAAATGACGCTCGAGGAGCGGCTGGCCGACGAACGCATCGTCTTTCTCTGGGGCGAAATCAACCCCGCCTCCGCGGGCAGCCTCATCATGCGGCTGCTGGAGTTGCAGACCAAAAGCCCCGACCGCGACGTGAACATCTACATCAACTCCCCCGGTGGGAGCGTGGACGACACACTGGCGATTTACGACACCATGCAGTTCCTCTCCTGCGAGGTGGCCACCTACTGCGTGGGACAGGCCGCCAGCGGGGCGGCCATCGTATTGGCCAGTGGAACCAAGGGCAAACGCTACGCCCTTCCGCACAGCAAGGTCATGGTGCACCAGCCCTGGGGCGGCGTGACGGGGCAGGCGTCGGACATCAAAATCCAGGCCGAGGAAATCCTCAAGGCCAAGCGGCTGCTCAACGAAATCCTCGCCCAGCACACCGGGCGGACCGTCGACCAGATCGAGCAGGAAACCGAGCGCGACCGCTTCATGTCGCCCTCCGAAGCCAAGGACTACGGCGTCATCGACCAGATCATCGAACATCAGCCGCGCAAACGCACGGCGTCGTCCACGAGGTAATCCATGACCGAAAACAACCACCTGGTCCCGATCGTGATCGAAAAGACAGGGCGGGGCGAGCGGAGTTACGACATCTACAGCCGCCTGCTGCGCGACCGCATCATTTTCGTCGGCGGCGGGATCGACGACGAGATGGCCAACCTGGTCGTCGCGCAGTTGCTGTTCCTCTCCAACGAGGACCCCAACAGCGACATTAACATGTACATCAACTCGCCCGGCGGGAGCGTCTCGGCGGGGCTGGCCATTTACGACACCATGCAGTTCATCCGTCCCGACGTCCGCACGTACTGCGTGGGAATGTCCGCCTCCATGGGCGCGGTGCTGCTGTGCGGCGGGGCGGCCAAGAAACGGTTCACGCTCCCCAACAGCCGCGTGCTGATTCATCAGCCACTCATCCGCGGAACGCTCACCGGTCCGGCGACCGAACTGGACATCGAAGCCCGCGAGATCATCCGCCTGCGCAAGCGGCTGTACGAAATCCTCGCCAGACACACCGGGCAGCCGGTCGAGAAGGTCGAACGCGACTGCGACCGCAACAAGTGGCTCGAAGCCCACGAAGCCGTCGCCTACGGCGCGGTCGACAGCATCCTCGAACGCATGCCCGAAATGCCCAAACGGACCGAGGAAGACAAGATCGAGTAGACGGCGTTTTTTTACCACAGAGGCACAGAGCGACACAGAGAAAGCGCCGGGTAGTCGAAAAACGCTTCGCGATGGCTTGCCGTTTTGCACTGTAGGTCGTGAAAAAGGCGAATGTATGGTGAAAGGCAAAACGTTCCTGCTCTTGTCGCTGGTCGCTTGTCACTTGTCACTGCTGTCCGGCTGTGACGCGGGCGGTCCGGCGTACCGTCGGCTTGCGGCGGAGAATGTGGAGCTGAAAAATCAGCTCGCGAAAACGCAGGACGAGAACGAGCGGCTGGCCAACGAGCGGCAGGACCTGCAGGCCCAACGGGACACGCTGATGGCCATCGAGGGACGGCGCGTGGAGGCGATTCCGCGGGTGGCGAGCGTGGAGTTGGGCAAGTGGACCGGCGGGTACAGCCTCCAGCGCGAGGACGGCGGCGGCCGGCGGCCCCACGACTCCGTGAAAATATACCTCATCCCGCGAGACGCGGCCGGAAGCGTCATCAAGGCCCCCGGAAGCGTCACGATTCGCCTGTTCGACCTGTCCGCCGCCGGGGGCGCCGAGTTGCTGGGCCACTGCGAACTCTCAGCTGCCGAAATGGAATCGCAATGGTTCACGGGCCTGCTTATGCCCGACCACTACAGCATCGTCTGCCCGTTTACCAAGCCCCCCGCCAGCCCGGACATCACCGTCCACGTCGAGTTCACCGATTACGTGGCCGGCAAAACTTTCACCGAAGTCAAAAACGTCCGCGTGAATGTACCATAACCTCGGTCCTCAGGTGCGTCGGTCATATTCGAAAGCATGTTTTCAGAGGCTTGCCTCTTTGCGCTGTAGAACGTTGTACACCACAAAATGTTCTGCCGTACACAACGCCCTACAGCGCAAAGAGGCAAGCCATCGCGACGCGTTTGTGGTAGGATCACCTCGAATGCAATCCTGGGAACACAACCTGATTCCGCGAGAGCGGCCTCGGAGTCACCTGGCCGAGATTCTTCACACCACCGGACTGCTGGCGGTGCTGGTGGTGTTGTGGCTTCGGTCGGGCATCGACGGATACGACCGGGTTTTTTATGACATCCTCGGGCAGTTGGTGGGATATTACACGCCGGCCGCGCTGGCGATGCTGCTGGCGATGCGGTGCGGGGTGCTGGACCTGAGCGTCTGGATGAGCTGGTCGGCCGGTAGCGTCGTGGCGGCGGCGATTCTTCACGCGGCCCTTCCGGGCAAGGGCGACATCCAGCCTGGCGTCTGGCCGTGGTTGGCCTTCGCGGCCGCGGTGGGCTGCGGGGCGGGAATCGGAACCTTGAACGCGCTGCTGACGCGCGTGCCGAAACTGCCTGCCGTGCTCGCGACCGTCCTGACGGCGGTTCTGGTCTGGTCGCTGCTCCACGCCCTGACAACCGGCCGGGAAATCCCCGTGCATCCTCGGGCGTTCGACGCGTGGC
>Ga0123353_10001304_pt1 | contig 30532 bp, 18 predicted proteins | sample TergutLab28metaG_3_FD_92763 | JGI IMG/M metagenome (GOLD analysis project Ga0123353, IMG submission 92763) | Labiotermes labralis P3 segment gut microbial communities from Petit-Saut dam, French Guiana - Lab288 P3 | ecosystem: Host-associated > Arthropoda: Insects > Digestive system > Gut ...
TAGTTATATATATATATATGTGTGTGTGTGTGTGTGTGTGTGTGTAGGTATTATGCATTTATGTATGTGTCTACCCTCAAGCATATGCACTCACTTTTAGCTTTCAGATATTCCTCATCCCCCCCTGCAAAATGTATGCTAGTTTCACGTCTTACATTGTTTAGATTATCTACATTACTTTGGCTTGGATCCTGCATCAACTGCATTTTAGCCTGATTCCTTTGATCTAAAAAATGTAACATTCATCACAACATGGTTTATGCTGCTTCATTTCCTGCAGACCTAGATTCTCTTTAGCTGAGATTTTTATATTCTCTATAATGTTTTCCCAAGCCCTGTTTATGTCCTTGCCATCACTTATGTTCTCCAAAGCTACAAATCTATTTGAAATCTCAATCTAATACTGTTTCCTAACCTCTAGCTCATCCTGAGATTAAATCTTTCCCCATCCAATTTCTGTGCTGCCTGTTTACTTACTGCCAATCTTTCCCTAAATTTTGCAACCACCAGACAGTGATCAGTACCACAGGCAGCTGCCCTAAAACTTCATACATCTAGTATACTTGAATGCCATCTCCTATCAATATGTGATCAGTCTGGTTGTTAGTCTTCACATTAGCAGAGGTCCAGGTGTACTTTTGAACGTTTTGGTGCAGGAACATTGTACTCTTAACAACTAGATTTTATGATGTGGCAAAGTTTACTATTCTAACACCATTATCATTACTATCCTGAGGTAGACTCTCATTCCCAATTGTTGGTTTGAAAATATTCTCTCTCCCCACTTTTGCATTAAAATCTCCTAATAGAATTTTCACATGGCACTTAGGAAAATGATCAAAAACCTGCTCTAATTCCTCATAAAAACTGTCTTTGAATCATTACTTTTCACCTCACTTGGTGCATGCACATTCAGAACAATGATATTACACCAGCGACCTCTCAGAACTACATATGACATCCTATCATTAACAAACTCTATTCTCTTAAATGCTCATAATATTCTGTGGTGTACAAAAAATCATGTTTTCAATTGATGATTTTCATTTACTTTTCCATACAAAAAATCTTAATCCCCGCTCTTACCGTGCCCCTTTTGTCCCACCTAACCTCCTGCACACCCAGTAAATCTCATTTATATCTTGCTAATTCCCTGGCTGCTGCTGTATGTGAACCTGCCCTCTCCGAACATTCCAAGTACAAAATCTCATGTCTCTTTTCCGTCGCTTAGGTCGTACCACAGTATCAGTCCATATCTGAGGCTTTTTTTAAAGGGTTCATAACAGGATACGTTTTTACAGTGAGGAATTGTTAACACTCCGCCCAACCCCCAAGCTGGAGGACCATCCCTCGTTGGACCTCCATGACTGCTTTTTCAATATATTCGCTGCTACCCTCCATATTGGAGGCCATTCCTCCATCCGCAACCTGAGGGTGTGCCATGCTGTGGTGACAGGGACCCACTTATCATAGACACTTACAGAGATAGTTAACTAAACACAATTTCGACATTTACAAACTTATAGAATATTGGAATTCAAGAGTGGTCGTCAGTTATATTACTCATTATGCCACATGAAAAATAGCACAATGTCTTGGTTGTGCTTCGTATAGTTTGAGATGAGATTTGTATTGTCCTTAATGGCACAATATTAAAATATGTTAAAATGACATTTAATTTTGTGACTTTCAGAAACTTCATATTCAGAAGGGCACAGAATCTAAACTGCGTGGAAGTGGGGGGGGGGGGGTGTTATTCGTCATTGCTATTGCTTAGTTCCTAATTCTTTTCCCATCACCTCTCAAAATCATCCATTACATCTTCAGCTACTGACCAGAGTGTAAGAAGAGTGCCAGTGAAAACTTCACAACTTGATGTAAAGCAATGAATTATTATTCCAGCGTTATCATTATATCATTATTGCACAGTGGTTTTAGTGAATTACTTAAAAATGTTAACATTGCATAATTGGTCTCATGTGAAGGGAGGGCTGATTTTTGTTCCCCCGAGGGTATCATTTTTCTTAACGACGGGTCTGTTTACAACCTGTTGCCTCCATTGCAATGGATCTAAAACCAGTCCTCCTCTTTTAATCCAGAAGCATATACCTAGTGTGATAACGACTTGATTATAGAATACAAATGCACTGCAAAATGCTTCTACAAATTATTAAAATTCCACTGATAGAAATTTATAACAGTATTATATTTTAAATTTGTGAGGCATTTAACATATAAGCTTATTCCTGTTCATAACTTATAGCAAAAGAAAAAATTTAAGTCAGCTCAAGAAGGACTTGCACATGCTGGCAGACTACTTGCATGAATTGTGGAGGATATCATATAAATTAGAGAAGGTAAAAGCTGAAGTTGTTCCTGTCCATGCCATGAAAGCAAATGGCAGTCATAAACTCTGTGCTTCACCCTCCAGAAAATAACCTCAGTACCCACTGAATAGGAGGTTAGGTGGGCCCCAGAGCCAGCCAGAGCAACTCTCACAAAAATGTAATGCAAGGTTTCATGTTCTCACAGAAGTTTTTCTGCAGTCTTCTCGGATTTTACCATGTGTTGTTAAGTAGTTAAAGACACACCTCACAACACAGTGTATCAACCCAGAAGAATCTAATATTCAAAAACAGATGATTTGTTATTTTTATAATTACTAATAACTTGTTATTCATTGCTATGTCAATGCATTAACAATGCCCAAAAAGAGAATAATCCCACTAAACAATGAAATAAGTAGACACACTCTTAAATGCACAACAGAATATTCTGGTCTGAAATCAATGGTTGCTTCACAATGGCAGGACTGCTAAGAAGCCATTAATGGAGGAAAGTAACAGAGGAACTTACACCAACAAGACAGGCCAAGAATTTGCACTAAACTTCATGTAAAGTAATTAGTGGGAACAACACAAAACACACCCAAGTACAGATATATGCTGAAACCACAAACTTGTATTCATTTATGAGATAAATTGACCAAATATTTCTAAAAATAATAAGGAAATGTATCAATACAGTCATTTCATGTTTAATGAAAGGAAATAAGTCACAAAAAAACATGGTTCTAAAATATCAATAATTTATTTCATTCATAACATACCACTTCTCATATATATTACATAATAATTAATTCAAATGCAGATTTACATGAAGTACAATACATTTCAGATATCATCACTCTTATACTTTCACTGTCCCATGTAGTTTCCCAGAACTGGTGTACTAAAGACTTCAAACTGGATTAAGCTCAAAATTTTGATTTGGCTATGCAATACACAGAAAAGGCTTATAAATTATTACAGATGTAAATGTCCACTAATACTCTCATACAAGATCAAAAACATTTCAACACAGGATGGTCTAAAAAACAAAACTCCTTCACTTTCTCCTCCCTTCCTGAATTTATGATAGGTAATTTTCCTCCAATGCCCCCAAAGCCAAAGCAAAACATCACATCATATACCAAGTTTTAAATACTAATTAGATTTAAATTTGTTTGAAACCCATACCAAAGACTTACCTTGTTAGTTACATACACTGTACTGAATTGAAACCTACTAAAAGATTTCAATACTCAGCAATATGTAACGTTATTGACTCCTGCTTTCAGATGGTATAAGTTATTTGGATCTCTGTCTAAATAGTGTTTGTCATTCCCATTTGAGGTACTATGTTAAATTTATAAACTGGTTAAAGTTTGCAAAAACATGAAACAAACAATTAATTAACCATGCGTTTGTTCAGCTGTCATAGCCAAACTAGGGGAAATATGATATGATAAACATACACACACACACATACATATATATATATATATATTGTGTGTGCATGTGTGTGTGTGACAACTGAATATTGTTGGATTCTGAAGTTAAATACAATTTCCATTCCATATTCTTCATCCCTTTAAGGAAATACTGTTCTGAATTACCAAGGAAAAATTATTATTTATTTCAATTCTACAATACTGTTCCCCAAAAAACTGTCAGAATACGTTAAAAATTCCAAATTTACAATACCACAAACTTTGACCTTCTAATTGCAGGGATGTCAGATGTAAGGGGAGGGAAAAGGGGGTGGTTATTCCCCTCAGTGCTAATGGGGAAGCAAAGGGTGTATTTTGCTCCTCCTATGACATTTTGTACTAAGACTGAAAGATGTTCAGTACAATGAAAGATAGTGTGTTTTCACCTACTGGCACATCAGTGTCATAAATTCAAAGATAGCAATTCTGTCTAAAAGAACAAAGATTTGACATAGGCCATTCATGTAAAGTCTCTTTTAATTGTGCTTCAAGAGTCTGTCATGACTGCTCTTGACAGCTGTATCACACAGTAAGAAGTAACTAAGGAAATATGGGATAGCATAAAGCCTGTTGAAATTTCATAGGAAAACTTGACACTTCATGTTTTATGCTATGATTTTCATAGTTAACCTTTCCATTGGTTCTGGTGTACCATATATACTCAAATATAAAACAGGAAGTTAGCTCATAATTTATCGTTTAGATAAATGGGGAGTTGTCATATAATCATGCACAAAGTTAAACAAATTTTTACAGGTATTTTCCTTGAAACTGAAGATAGTAAGATGGGGGATCTGATATGCATGGTCACCTAATATTCAGGTATATACAGTAATTTAGCCCTTAAGGAACACTATGAAAACACAATTTCACTTGACATACGTACCATGAACTCGAAAAATGCATGCCCACCATACGAGATATGGAAGTCCTACACTTTTCATTTTAACCATCCTGTTTGTGATCCAGTTCATACTGAGTGAGGTACACAAACCTTTCTGGCCTTCAAGATGGCAGTTGTAACTCAGAATAAGTGATTCACAGTCATATTTAGTAGTAATTGTCAGTGTGCACACACAATCAGGCAATTTGTCTACACCAGGATAACATATATGCCAACATATGCCATCCCACACATACCTTTCAGTCTAGTAACTAAACATACTTTTTTCTAGCAGAAATTAGGGGCATATATAAGGCTTTCTTGAATATTGTGTGTAACTGTTGTTTCAATACTGTTACAACACTGTATCATAATACACTGACACTAGTCCTTCAGTTTCAGTGAAAGCAAAGTTTGTGGATATTAACCATGATGAAGGCACTATTTATGCTTCTCAAATCATCTTCAAAGGAACAGCAAAATACATGTACAAAAACACCCCCTTTTTTTTATGTTGCCCAGTAGAGTTCGCCACCTCAACTTTAATACAACTTCCAACAACCCTGTTCAACGCCATCGCTTGGTCACAAAGAAAAGCCAAATATATTGATCAGTGTGTGTCCCACAATCATGCCACATTGTACAGCCATTTTATCCTTGAAACCAAGCTAAGGAAAATAAAGAGGATGAAGCCTGTGCTTCCTAGGCAGCACTCATCTCTCACAAGTTACTTGTAACTGACATGTCTGCAGAGTTAAACTAGCTTATTCTATGAATATGACTGTAAAAACTTTTTATGTACATTAGAGGTTGTTAATTGTTCACAAACATACATACCCATCACACCTTGCAAATACAATGGAAGTAGATAATTGAATGTATGATCAGCAAAACCTGAAATTTACATGCATGACAGTGAACATTTTAGAATGCATCATGATTTTTTACATTCAAATTGAAATCACATTATTATTTTTTACAAGTTGGCACAAATATTAAAATTGGAAGCTTGTAATGGGGAAAAGAAAGCATGGATGTAAATGTACATGACAAGAGAAATTCATCAGAATTTGTTTAAGATTTTCAATAGAATAGGCTACATGATATTTAGGATAGACAAGGAAGGACTGTAAATACAGTATGGTCACTTTGTATCCCATCTTTCAGATACACAAGGACTGAATTTAGGCCTTGTTAGATCATGGTCACTTCTTGTCTTGACAATGAATGGCTGTGCAAGGCTCCCCACATTCCACATAAAAGTACAAAAGTACAAATACACAAAAGTAAAAAGTAATTAATCTTCAACTGTATTCATTGAAACTTCTATCCAAATCTGAAACACTGGCAGCATTCACAAATTGGATGGAATTCATCTATCACTTCGGAATCGTAAATTATATGTTCTCGATCCTTCAAAGCATGATACTGATATGTGAAAAGTGTCCAACAACATGATGAGCACTATTTAGGTCAAAAAATTTGCATCACATCACATGCATGAAAAGACTGTTTAACCACAGAAATGTTATATACATAGCCCTACCATTAAAATCCTCATTGTAAAAAATCACTATTCTCCAACAAATGGCAAAAAACACATACATTATTAAATTAAGATTCTTGAGTACAAAATGCAACAAACTGAAAACAATGTACACAGACGTCATGGTAAGTACACCTAGATGTTAGAAACTGTACTAAGGTCAAGGAAAGAAGTCACACAGATGGTGCAAATGACTGCTCAGGACTTGCTACTCTATGCCCCCTATTGCATTCCTCTGCTTCCCTGTTACAGCCAACCCAAAGGAACTTGTCATTAACGAACATTATCACATGGTTACCACTCCCAATATTCATGCATAAAGACTGGATAGATGAGTGGGAAGGAATACAGAGAAGCAGGCTGAACTGATCACAGGAATGGTTGCAAGGCAATGTGAAGGTGGTATAGCTTCTTACAGTAGTGTGTTATTCAAGAGTCACACACACACACACACACACATATATATACACGACTTCTTCCAGAATCCTATTTCTGTTAAAAACACACAATGCTGCAAAAGCTCTACATCCTTCTGTCATCAGGTAATATACAAAAATGTTTACATTTACTGTGTTGGGTCCACTAGGTGGAGCTAACAGATGAGCCTCATGTAATATACCTACATTTGCTTTCATAATTCCTGCATTTCACCTAACAACAGAAGCTGAGCCACCTGCCAAAATTCTGTAATTTTTTACAAAAATATAGACCATGTGAAAAGTTAAATATATGTGACACTTCTTCCTATGGTTTTGTGTAGTACATTTAATGGACCACTTACAGGACAAGAATAATAGTTGGCCATATTGGGAGTAAAATGTAATATAATGCAGTAACAACTCCAAAACTTCTTAAACATTCAGAACTGCACATCTTCATATGGACTACCAAGAGTGTCAACAGTTATAATTACATAGGACAACACCAACAAAATACACATCATTATTACATATGATTTACAATTAAAACATTACAACTCTAATATGTTTTGATCCTCTTCAGGTCATCTTCAGGGCAATCACATCAATTATATGTATAAAACATCGATTTTGCATAAATAAATTAGGCTAGAATTATATCTTGACATTGTCAGATAGCTTGAAGGTTGCAATAGAGCCATAAATTTGATTAAATATTCCATTTGCAGTGTTACTTATAACTGTATAAATTTATATCTACATCTGTAAGAACCACTGCACAGGGAATACTTCATCAAATTTACATCTCTACTGCAACCTTCAAGCTATCTAACAACATCAAAACCTAATTTTAGCCTAATTTATTTACACAAAATTTATGTTTCATACATATAACAGAAGTGCACTCCTTGAAGATGACCCAAATAGGGTCGAAACATGTTCTAAGTTCTAATACTTTAATTGTAAATGATATATGATAAGACTGTGCATTTTTTGGTGTTGTCTGAAACAAATGTCAATTAAAACACAGACATTAATAACAAAAAAAAGTGTCAACACTGCCTATCTTCATCTACTGCACGATATTGTAGCACTTACAAGAATACTGCAGTTAATTAAACACACACACACACACACTGTAAGAACAATACAGATCCAGATACAATAGTCTTATTTGAAATCATCAAGGTCACTGCTCCTAAATCCTTGTCAATTCTTAATTCTCCAGAAATATAAAACAAAACCTGTTGGGATAAATGTTAAAATTTTCAGATATCAGTGCCACATTTTAAATTATATCTCAACCCATCAAATACAGCTATTTTAAATAGTTCCATACAAAGTCAAATTGTCCCTGTAATAAAGTACCATATTGATGAGAAGAGGCACAGCTGCACTCATTAACCTCAGCACTAGATGGAGGTAAGTGGTCAGCTTCACACCCTGGCTGCCTTACACACAGAAAAGAGCTCTAGTACCCACTGAATAGGAGGCTGAGTGGATCCCAGAGCCAGTCTAGCAACTTAGAATAAGAAAGACATCTTGGTCATCCAGCCCCTAGCCCAGTCCCAATGTTGACTAACAGTTTTATTATTTGATTACTGTCTAACTGTGATTCCTCTGAATGAATGGACCTGCATGAAGACATTTGTTAATATGTAAATTAACCCAGATTATCAATCCATTTGGGTGAGTTCAAACAACTTTTTGGCATCTCATCTAAAGGTAAATTTTTAACACACTAGTAAAAATCAAAATGTACAGTTAGAACTCAACAATATTAACATGCCATTTCAGTGTCAGTAATCATCACAGTGTGGTTTGTTCAGCTGTTGTATTCACTTCCATTTTGAAACCACTATCTACATATGAGGAAATAGCCCAATAATAAATTTGCCAGAATAAGCAAGAACACAACCTGATGATGGTGGAATAATATTCAAGCACACTATGGACAACCTTGTGAAAACTGTGTTGAATAGGCATACCTATCTATATATATATATATAATTTTTAGATACACCATGGAAAGCACATATTTAAAGTAAATTGCTATATTCAGATTTGTACCAGTTATCAAACATACATGTGACTGAAGTGCCAGGCCACCTTGCACTATCAGATCTTCTGCCAACATGTGTGTATTATAGTACAAATCAAGGCACAGGCAAACAACAGAGGCTGGTGGTGTACAAGAATAAAGTTGTTTGTAAAATATTTGGGTGCAAGTTGGAATTAAGAGTGGTGTAAAGAACTTCATAAATGAACTCTTCACATAACACTATTGGTATAACTAAATCAAAGATGAGATGGGTGAGACATGTAACATATAAATACTGAATGGGAATTGCATATATTTTGGTACGGTAACCTAACAGCAAGAAGGCACAGACACGAGGTTATCAGCATGTAAACATACATGTCAATGTACATCAATATGTAAATGTAGTATGTGAAAATTGGATCTGGTATGAACTGATCAGGAAGTTCACCTATGGCAAACTTTTGCAAACACGTCAGGTCAACACAAGCATAACATTTCCTGACCAGCTGGGTAACAATTGATTTTGTAAGAAGGTTCTGCACCAGGTAGTTGTTAATTGGTTCATTACCTTCCAATATTAACCAGTGAGGCTACCCAGTCATGCATGCTTACATTTTACTGATATTGCAATGAAGTTACACTATTAGAGTATCTGTTTCAAGATGGATGTAGTCTGAAGGACATTCAGAACTCTTGGAAAAAAAAAATTAAATTTCCTTACTCCTTGCAAGATCTGAGGTTTCTGCAGCATTAATATTTTGAATTCCGGTCCTGTGGGATGTTCAGATCTGTAACAGGGTTAACAAGTCATCAAATGAACACACAGGATTAAATCATCCTGCTTTCATTTCTACAAGCTCACAGTATCTCAGGTCCTTATGGCAGTATAATTTTAAAGGCTAGATACTGTTTTCCAAAAGCTAACACACCAACTAATATGCACCGCCACAAATATGAGACTGTTCACCTACAAGTGCCTTGATATATTTGAACATTGCAGGATGTTCCTTGTTACCATTACAACTAAGCAAAGAGAAATGGTTCTGTGGTAACATTAACACACTGCATAAAAATGGACATCTTCATTGCCAGATCCAGTCCTAGATGCACCAGCTACATGGCAACTCAGAACAGAGCAAGAACTAGCTAAATGTTGGGCCTACAAACCTTAAAAAACTCAGCAGTAGATAAGATCAGGGCATCAAGGGAAAATGCAGGATTTGGGAAATTGTGACTTCTGTTAACACTCATCAGAGTCAAACTACACACAAAACTTTCATTCAGGAATCTGAAGTGAAGAACTCACCCATGAGACCGAAACACTTATTAAAGGGAAATACTTAAATAATCATATAAATAGGGAGTAAGCATGTGGACTGGATTCAAATGACCATTACAACATTGCTACAAGTGCATCTATAAGTGTAGAAGCCCCCATTTTTAACCAAGTACACACAAATTAGAAAACACACATACATAAAATCAAATACCATGGATGATAAAAGTGGATACAAATACTTTGATACTCTGATTCTGCAGTCAGCAGAACACTGCTGTACATCTAAAATATCCAATGTGACTTTTGTAAATGACATGGACATAATTTTGAGCATATATGAATACACTTTAGTATTCATCCGAATGAAATGATAGCTTCTACCCTCTTACATGGGATAATTTGTTTCATCTTGGAAGTGTCCAGCGATATTAACAAATCTTGTTTCCTGACAATGCATAAGCCACTTTAAAAGGGGAGCCCAACTGTAATATAGCCATACATTGGTGAAGCTTAGAAACAACTATACACACACCAAACATATGAGTTCACACATTCATTAAGACCTCTCATTCTGGGAATGTAAAAATTGAGCTTTCTTGATCATGTATTTTATGCCAAGTTATAGCTTACAACATAAGCATTATAAAGAAATGAAATAATGGTGAGATGCACTACAGGATTCTAAAGCTTTAATATGTTGACTGATATTTCCCCAAGATGTTTTGAGTTTGAAAAGATGAACCATTGAGAAGATACAGAAGATAATATTAAATCTCAAATAAAATTATTTTATAAATACTCAATAAAAATTTGCTATACATTCAGGAAGTCCATAAATGAGCTTTAAAATTTTGATCTTCATTTTCCTAAATTAATATATATATATATATATATATATGTGTGTGTGTGTGTGTGTGTATGTGTTTGTGTGTGTGTGGGCCGGGTAGCTCAGTCAGTATAGCAACTGACTACGGGCTGGACGGTCTGGGATCGAATCCCGGTGGGGACGAGATTTTTCGCCCATCCAGACCGGCCCTGGGGCCCACCCAGCCTCATGTAAAATGGGTACCAGGTCTTTCCCAGGGGTAAAGTGTGGCCGGGGCGTGCTGCTGACCACTCACTCCCTTCTAGTGCCGTGGTCATGGAAGAGTAGAGCTATACCTCTACCAACCCTCTAGGCCACACCGGGCCTGTAACGGGATCACTTTACCTTTATATATATACACATGCATACATACAATGAAGAAGACTTTCAAAAAGCCGTTTTAAGCAGAGCACATTTGAGATACAGTTGAAGAATATACCAGCTGCAAAGATCAGCTCAGATCATCTCAATTTGGTGCCTACTGCACATCTGACTGCTACATAAATCAGTATCATAAAATAACGTTCAGGCCATAAAAACGTTCCATTTGTTAGCTCTTCATGACAAGAAAACTGTTATGACAGTGTATGACAGTCTCAGCATAAGTATTGCAGGAATCCATCAATTTTTTGGTTGCATCCCCGGACCGTCCAGCCTGTAGTGAGTCGCTATACTGACTGCAGTATTGGATTAAGAACACACTGTATGTCTACAACAATGTATCTTCCTTTCCTCATTTTCCTTATTGTCATATAGAAGTATTTTAAAATCCTCTAATAGTTTTCATGCTGTGGGTAGTTCGAATAGAATGCATAATTTCCAAACCAAACTGGATTCAGAACACACTGTATGTCTACAACATTGTACCAAGACATCTTCCTTCCCTCATTTTCCCTGTAGCCATATGAAAGTATTTCCAAATCCTCTAATAATTTTTATGCTGTGGGGAGTTCATATAGTATGCCAGTAATTCCCAAACCAAATTTTTCATACAAGATTCAGATTTGCAGGTTTCACTATTGTCACTAGCAGTCAAGACTACATTAAGATTACAACTGTCTCTGCTCCAGGATAATAATTTATCACCTGCAAATTTCAAGAAAGGTACTGAAAGTGCACTGACTGCTCACCATTGCTACCCAGTGTTGGTACATTAAACAACCTTGGTTATAAAATTTCTCATATAAAGGTATTCTTTACACCATTTTGGCATGCTTTTTTCGTGTTTTATCAATTTTGTCATTTGCCGCCTACAACAACAAAAAAAATTACTAATTTTTCAGCTCTTGTCTGCTAGCAGTTAAGGTTTGTATGATTTTTATCATATGGAATCCTGTATTTCAATAATTCTGTCTTTCATTATTACTAAATGTCAAATACATCAATTGCCTGTGCACAGAATTTCCCGCCACTTAATAGCACTTACACATGGCATCAAAATATTTTCTCAATATTTTCATCTTTGTTTATAGACTCAGTGACTCTGTAGCTTATCTTAAAATATGCTGTCCTCAATTCATAAACTAACCACACGCCCGTACATTACAAATCCAAATCAAAAGCACGAAACAAATGAAATCACATTTAAAATTGCAAAGCATGCGTAATTGTATTTCTTGTTTTTGGTTAACTGCACTGAAAGTACTCAATCAGTGTCAAATATACACCTCTGCAGTATGACCCCAGTCTTTAAGCACAATTCATAACTGACAACACAAGAGGACTTCCACTGCCTGCCTGCCTGCATCCACTTATTAACATACAACTATATGAGTTCAGATTTGGATAGAAGCAAGTATATATAACCGCTAAGTAGAAGGGTGTTTTAATGTTAAACAGCAGTGCAAGTGCAAAGCCATTTTCATGCAAATGACATACAAATATTAAAGTCCCAGTATTACGTGGCTTTTCGACATTTTGACAGATGTAGAAAAATTGTTTGCGACAAGTATAGCTACAGAAGATTTAACACTCTAATTCTGAAATATTTCAAAGTGGATGGTTATTTTAAAAGTTGAAATGTAGGAAAAGTGGAAGAAGCAGATGTTATATTTCAAAAAACCAACAGATATCTTACCTAGAAGGACTATAGCAAACCACCAAAGAATCCATCACACTAACAACCACATGTGGATTGATAGCAACATAACTGTCCTATCTTACAGGGAAGAAAAAAACTTACAAAAATAACAAGCAAAGGAACAGGACTCAGACTCTAACCCTGGGTACTGTACCAAGATTTCCAACACAATTTTTAACAATTTTGTCATTCAAAACCAAACACACAATTTAAGTATCCAATTCACCAAATTTACTTTTCCCCAGTTGTGTGAAGTTTTCGAAAAGAGGGACTTACTAATGCAGTACCATTAATACAAAAACATACTCTAAACTGGAAGATGTCTTGCCTCTTATGATGATCTAAAATTCAAGTTATATGACAAAATGCCTCCTTCATTTAACCATTGAGCTGCCAAGCTTGTGAACGCCTTAAAACTGTCTGGAGTTACAACATTTGCATGCAGCAAATTAGTCTGAAGGAGTAATGTGTAATTTACTCTCCAAGTTAGCTTTCATATTCTCAGTTTCACGTATCATGACCATTACACTTCTGCGAATAAAATAAAATCATCAGTGCCGTATGTTCAACCACTACAAACCTTTAGCTTTTATGACATTCTTCACGCTGGAAACATGTACAATCAAGATATCTATTTTTGACATGATGGTAACTTTGGCTATTACATCAGTATCTTACAATTTTCATCAGTAAAAAGTAATGACACCAAATTTGCCATCATGTATGAAAGACACATAAGCTGGTAACCTGCCACTGTAAAGTACAACTTGACACCACTCTGAATCAATCAATTAGCTACTGCACTTACCCATGCACAAGCATACCTGCTTCTCATAGTACAAAGAAATAACCACAGATGACATAGTTAACTTTGTTTCATGTGTCACAAAGAAGAAATTTCCATATGGGTAAATGCACAGCTCAGCATAGTCATTCACTGTACTTCTACGGAAGACAACACCCACAGTCACAGACAAATATAACAGCAAAGGTCAAAGTTTTGATTAGTCCCACAGAATATCTTACATATACAGTGCTGAAAGAAGTGGTAAGGAAGCAGAGTTACAGCTGTGGGCCCACATTCAGACACCAAACATGCTCAGACTTCTGCACGCTATAGTGAAATGTAACTTCAACAAAACGACCAGAAGGGCATGTAGTACGTGCACAAAAAGTGCTCTTCACAGTCATCAGTCATGTTTCATCCTTTTCTTCAAATCACACAAATCTGCACAGTTAACAGACCTTTGACATCCAGTTCTGCAGGACAGCCCAAAATATCAAATCCTCCTGTCAGCTAATGTAAGAATAACTGTCCTAACATCATATTCTAATTTGGTTCAATGATTGTGTCCTTGCAGTTTTAGAATTGAACTCACAGTCCATTCTGATTTTACCTCATGAAAGATGTAACCACGCTGAACAGAATTCCCATTTAATTTGAAACATACTGCAAATAAATCAGTTGTTAATTCCAAAACCATAAATATGTATATTAATAACAGAAGTCTTATAAATACCAAAACCACAGATTCAGTTCACTGCCTTTGCTGCTAATTGAAGGAACTATCGAGTTCCAGTGCTAGAAAGTTTAAAATGATTAAAAGTGTTTCTTGATACTTAAGGGCCAAGGTAAACTATCAACATACAACACACAACTTCATCTCATTCTTTCACTCTGTAGTCGGTCTTATGACAGGTCCATAGCCTTTTCCACAGCAACTTCTCCACAGAGTGCAATCTAGAGTTTTCTCTTTCAATTTCCAGTGGCCTCTCTTTTCCTTTAGGTCATGCAGTAGCTGCTTATGTCTTCTTCCTCGTCTTCCCATCACTTTTATCCTTCCTTCTACCTTTCCTTCAATAACATGTTTTAGAAGGCAGTTCCAATGCAAGATGTGACCAATCCAGTTAGCCTACCTTCTTTTTATTGTATTGAGGATATTCCTCTCCTACTTGACTCTATGTAACACTTCTTCAATTCTCACAGAATTGGTCCAACTGATCTTCACCCTTCTCCAGCACATTTAAAAACATCCAACGTATTTCTGATCTACCTTCTGAACTGTCCAAGTTTCAGTACCATATGAGAATCTGCTCCAAAAGCAACACTTTACTAGATTCTTCCTTAAATTTAAGTCCAAATTGCTGGTGAAAAAATTTGTCTTGTTGAATGCAGCTGTTGCCATGGTAATCCTGGATTTAATTTCTTGTTACATCTTGCATCATTTATTACCATGCTACTCAAATAGCTGAAATATTCCACATTCCCTGGTTGTTTTTTTTTTTTTTGTCTATCATGCTCTATAATGGGGATGGTTGCCTTGAGATTCTGACTTATTCTATATCCAAGGTACTAATCTGTTTCGTACTCATAGAATGCAAACAATAAAATCAGTGCCATTCAATTGCCTTACTTTCTTCCAAATACATTTGCATTCCATAGAATCTTCCAATTTCAATGTCTGTCAAACATAGCCTGTAACATGGTCTCTTCCTTAACTGGTAGCACGTGGTCATCTCTGTATTTCACAGTGCAAATTACTTGTCCTCCTCTTTTGAAGTCTCCAAACCCTTTGAGAGCTTCCTTGGTATGGTATTTGCTGTTCAAGTTGAAAAGAATTGGTGACAAACAGCTACACTGTCTACCTCCTCTCCCAGTCTTCATACTTCTTGTCTCCCTCTGGTCTAGTCGTACTTTTTAATATTCTGCTCCATGTACAATTTGCCATTCAGCCCCCTTTTGCACCAGTCAGTACCAGTTCCCCCTAGTATCCACATTAATTTGGTCCAGTTTACATGGTCAAATGCCTTCTGCCAGTCTATGATGAAAGCACACAATTCCTCAACTATGTCCAAAATTCACCCTGACATTACTCTCAGCAACCCACTTGCATCCCTAGTTCCATTTCCTCTTCTAAACCCACACAATCTTCTCCAAGTACATCCTCAATTTTCCTTTCAATCCTTGTCATAAACATCCTCACTACTACCTTTACTGTATGTGCAATGAGGCTGATTTTGCAACAGTCACTGCATTTTGTAGCTTCTGGCTTCTTTTGAGGGAATCATCGTAACTTCAGTGAAATCCCCGGGCCACTCTCCAGCTGCATATAAGTTGTTTAGCACTTGTGTCAGTGGTCTGAGACCAACCAATCCCAACAGTTTGATCGGCCAATTACCACGATAAAATAATGGACTAAACACTACACAGCCTAAGTTCCAGACAGAATATTAAATAAACTAATAAACAAATAAATAAATACGGGGTGGCCCATTTTAGTATTTACCACAGGAGACATTTTTGGCCTTTCCTCTGCACTGTATGTATTCAGTGAACATCATTCAAATTCATGCAACAGGTGGGTATGCATAACAACCAACACACAGGTGGTAACAAGCATTACTCCACAACAGTGGGCAGTAGACATTAACAGGTTAATATGAGAAATAAAAAGTCCCAACAATAAAATAAATTATGTGACTTCAAGTGGTAGCAAAACAGTTACATATTTCACAAGATCATTCACACCTACCTTCATCAAAGTACAAGAAAACAGAGGTATTATTTTAAAATGATGTATATACATGAACCACAATGGTGAATGGTACTTCCAAATTTCTGTAAAAGAAATGGAAAAAGTAAGGTACAGTTCCAAATGAAAGTTACCATTCTGGAACACAAAACATAATACATCATGTAGCCATTTCTTACAAACCACCAATTCAAGAATTCATCACTGTTGATCTGCGTGAGTAACCCCTTCTCGTTACTGTTGCACCCTGAGCCTCACATTCTCGTCTCACCCTGTCAATGATCTCTGCTACTAGTTTCTCCTCCTTCTCCCGCTGCTTCTCATAGTCAGCACTCCTCCCTTGAGCATCTGCCCCACTCCTTGTATTTCGTCTTCCTCCTCTACCACCAGCACCAAGAGCACCACCACCACCACCACCACCACCACTACCACCCCCACCAATACCATCAGATGAAGAATCCTCCACGACTCTAGCTGTAGACAAACTTTCACCTCCAAAATCTTCTCTCTTCTTATCTCCTTTGTCATCTTCATCTGAGTGTCTTGTAGCAATATGACCTGCATAACCTTTACGTGACTTAAAGAAAACATTACAATGATGACACTTGTATAAACTAGCAGGTGACTGGGTACCAGATGAAGGGACATGAAACTTATACTTATGACGGTACCAATGAGTTCGTGAGGGAAGGATCTCGCCACACCATTTGCACACCACACTGCCATCCTCACGTATCAAGTACTCCAAGAGCTCTTGTCTGCCTCTCAGTCCACCACCCTCTAGTAGAATATCCTCAGAGTCTGCTTCCTCACATTTTGTCACTAAAATACACCCTCGCCCATCCTCTTCTACCTCATGACTGAGAAAATGGATGCCAGGTGTTGGTTCAGACAATGCATGGACCACCAACCCCATCTTGTGGTCATCACTAGAAGCCACAGCTTCACTCCCAATAATTGTTACACTGCCACCACCAGAGCTCTGGTGGTATGAGGAAGCTGTAGTTTCACCACACAGTTCAAATGTTATGGAGGGTTGTTCTTCAATGCAGCCATGATAACCTGTATCTGGAAGTAGAAGAGACAATTAATAACCTTACTTAACTCCCATAATGACATATCACAGAAAACCCTCAATATAATGGACATAAATAGCTCATGCACAAAGTTTTGATAGAGAAGTAAACAACACACCACTACAAACTTCAAAGAACTGTATATGGTAGACAATAACAACCATAAGGCATCTTAATAACCAAACTGGCATATAAATGACAATCTCAGCAAATCTGCACAATTCAAAACTTTGGAACGTAACAGATCAAATACACTCTTAATTGGCAAAATTTAACATATCTGTGAATCCTATTACAAGGGACTTAAAGTAAGAAGAATGGTACCGACTGATAACAGACACCCCACTGTGACACACCAGAATAAATCGGAGATACTTCACGAACATAAATACTTTAACATACTTTGATCAACTTCATCAGTGACAAAAGTACGCAAGTCCTTTCTTTCAGAAGCACTTACATAGGATTATTACTGTCTGGACACAAGTCAATTAAGTACTCAAACTAAAATATTACAGTATCATCCAGCCTCAACAGAACTACTGTTCATTTTCAGGTTTTGAATAAGGACATGATAATGGTAGCAACAGTGTGAAATTCACTTCAAAGGAAACTATTTGCTTATATACCTACTAACTGTTTAGACTTCAAGAATACGGTTCTTCCTGCTGTACACAAAACAAAAACAATCAATTTCTATACTTGGAGGTAGATTTATTTAATATGAAAAATTACATAAAGAATTTATTTTTACAATATTCACCAAAAATTTATAATGACCTCATCTCGAAACAACTCAACTATTGTTAAAACTTTCAGTCAATCATTGATGTAAAAAATAAGCTCTCTCTTTTCACATTATTTTTTTTCAGTGTCTAACCAACAGGATTAAAATAGCAGATATATATTTGTATAGATGAAAACATTTTATACATTCTCATTTGATAATGTTCACAACAATATAAACTGTTTCTAAACGTTATAAACGGTGATAATGAGAAGTATAAATAACATATGTTGGGTTAGGTGTACCAATTATTATACATTTAACGAAAGTCTTTTTCAAAGACCTTTCTAACACATTTAAACAAAAATATTAAAATTATTATTAGTCTAACTTACAAGATTACAATTTAATAACAATGGAATCTAGTTAAAAATAATATATGGAGATTAAAAATGCTAGGCACCATATTATGTTAAAGTGAATCTATATTACTGTACTTTAGTAAGCAATGGACTTTTAAACTAAAAAAATTAATCACTTTAGTACCATCATTTCCCATTATGGTGTATTAAAATATTTTCAATTCATACCCTTAAATAATGAATCATTGGTACAGGTAATTCACTTTATCATGAGCTCCACAATAAGGGGGTTTTGAAAATAAAACAGGCACATTCATATACAAATTTTTACATTCTCATCTCAATCTGATTACCTGTAATGACAGTTTGCCACAAGATAATGAGTATAATCAGTCCTTGATAATGGGAAGTCAGAAAACAAGAATCCTCCACATAATTGAAATTAATCAAAGCTTCATGTTTGATATTTTTTATTTAAAAATTGCAATCTAGAACTTGAAATTTGTGGTTCAAAGGTCACAACAAATAATAAATTTTAATAATGAAAAGAAAATTAGGTTTGGCTGAGAAGTCACTTTCTGTTAACTGAGCATACTGTTCAGAGAGATGGACCGGACTTAACCATCGGTTCATAACCATCCTACAGCACAACAGGCTCACCTCAATTTTACCAAATGAACAACTGTTACTATTAATTTCAGCCAGCTTATTCCTGTACAAAAGATTATTTTCCTTACAAGGAATGGAATAAATATTAGAACATTTTTGAAGACAAGCAGAAAAGACTGACATCAAAATTATTTTAAATGATGGTAAAAACACTATTATCTTTGACCAGTTTGGTTTCACTTTTACACAGTACTCCTTTTTTTTTTCTGACTCCAGTAGTCATGCTGTGGCACGGGCTCAATGTATGTTGGGAATTTTTGCCCCATACAAATTACTCCATCTTTGGCTATTAAATGAAGAAAAAATTATTCTGAAATCATATCTCACCAGCATTTTTCCAATAAACTCACAGATTGTAACCTCAGGTTCTAAAACCTAAATATATATCTAAAGACCACCAATTCTTATTGCACATGAAATTCACCTAGCCACACCAGAGATGCTGCAGCCAACCTCTAAAATGCTTGACAGCATATTACCTATATTACCCTGGGGACAGAGATCAAAGTAACATGTCCCATGTGGTAAAGTTTGACCAATGTTAACACCCTATGCACTGCGCCTTCTCCTGCAGGGAATTCTTACTACTAGTAAGTCACACATTTGCACATTATGGATACAGCACAGTGGAGAATAAAGGTTACTACATTCTACCAGATACTGAATAAGTCTGAGAATTTCTCTCACAGATGGCAAAAACAGTATGTCTGTGTCTTTTATAATTTTACTCACAGTCTAGTTTTAAAGATAAACAAGGCAAGGAGTGCAAACCACTGAGCTACATATTACGCAGAATTTCCCCAGCTTCCTGTTACATCTTGCCTCTTAGGCCTAACTGTACCATCTTCAACTGATTAAAAAGAAAAGTACTCCAACTGCCTTCTGAAAGAAATATGCACACCTTCCCTTGCCTTTACTACCCAATCTAAGACAGATACAATAGTACAGATGATGCACTGGTGAACAATCAAACTCCGTAAGGAAAACAATGTGTTACCAACAAATGAATGTCGCTTAAAGTAAAATCATTAGCAAGGACTTTGAACACTGGTGGAAAGTCTATCTATGCTATTCTGTCTGTCTGTCTGTTTCCCACATTTGGCCACTGATAACGCTTCCTAACTGCACTTTTATCAAGTTACAATCAATACCTTTCGCCACACTGCCACTTTCAGCTCCTGGGCCTACAAAAACTGTATCGCAATTACAAGTACACTACACGAGAACTTTTCAAATGCTCACCATTACACATTTGAAAGAATTTAACTATAAAGACTGGGGATTATGCAAGACCAATAATCAGAGAGCTAACTAGCATTCCCAAGCAGAAAAACCTGCAATAGATCCTTTTTTCCCCACATCCTAGCAGTGGCGGTATAATGAAAGTGCTGGCTTTTCTCTCAGCATAATACATTGTCTGTGTAGGTTTTCCCTTACCCTAGCCAAGGTGACAGCTTGGATCCTCTCCATATTCTTGCAATAGCATTAGATTTCATCCAAGCCTTGGGTTCATATCCTAACAAAGGACACAGTTTGTGCTTCCAGAAAAACTACACAAACACAGACAAAAGAAACTAACTCAACTTAAACCCATTCACACAACAATATTAATCATTTCCTCCCCTCCCCAAAGTTTCCCTTCCTAAAACATGCAACTGTTATAATTATGCTGCCCTGCTGTCATAATTAGTTTCCCAGACGAGAAGCAAAAACAGATGATACTGTGAAATGTGTGTTTGAGGTGGGGGGTTGGGTAACACTGAGATATCAGCAATTTATGTATTGGCTACTCTGGCACAACTAGGTTTTTGGCTCCCAGAACAGTAATCACAATGGCAGCAACCTAACAGAAATTATCTATTGCATTTCCTTATACTTAACTCAGTAATTTCAAATTTAAGTACAGAAAATCATATTCTTCATTTAAAATACCCATTTTGTTGCCCGATTTTCTGGGCCTTCAACTCTGCTATCCAGGGCAGCTGCACCACTCCTCTCCTACCAGCTTTGCCTCTGATCAGCCACAAAAGAACTATTTTTTATAGCAAGTTACTACAAGTAATAAAGCCAGAGCATAAACTTTCAAAATTCAAACTTTGTAGTGGTGCCAAATAAGGCTTTGTAACTCCCAAACAAGACCATAAGCCATGGAAATATACAAAATTCTGTGAAGAATTACAATGCTCTTGGTAAGATTTAACAGACTGTTACAATTGAAGACAGCATGGACATTCCATGAGTCTGCTTTGAGACCTTTTAACAAAGAAAACAACACAAAAGTTCACAACAAAGATCAGTTTTAAGTACGATAACAATCATTCATCTTGTTGTCTGTTTTACAACAGGTCCATAACCTCCCCCCCCCCCACCAAGTTTTCCACAGACAGCAATCTAGCACTTCCTCTCAATTCCCAGTATCCTCTTTTCCTGAAGGTCATCTGGTAGCTGTTTACATCTAAGGGAAGGACAAAAGTGATGGGAAGAAATATGATACCAATGTGTTTAAACTGATTGCATGAATGCATACATAACAGGCAGGTCGTATCTATCCAGCCATTCACATTTCGTCTCCCAAAATAATCAGACAGATTCCAAAGTAGTATAATAAAGATTAATCAAAGATTTCAATGTAATATGGTATTGAGGTGCCATACCAGCAGTTACCAGGAATGTTTCATTAGCCCAACATACAAGTTACATAACATGTAGCTCAAAACTAAGAAGCTCATGATATAAAAAGAACTGACATACACAAGTGCAGAGAAACAAAACTTTGTACAAAATTCTTCAATTCAATGCACATGAAGATACAGTGTCACTCAAGAAATGGAATGGAAATAAAATTAATTGAAGACATTTGTTTCTGAAATGTATCAGTAACAGTCCACTAAACTGTTACAATTTCAGTGCTGTTGAAACAAATTTGTTCATGTGATCAATAGCTCACTGTCAGGAAGCAGAGCTGGAATCCTTCACAGAATGATACAAAAGGTTTTCACAGAAGTAATTATGAATAGGACTCTCTTCTAGGACATATGACACTATGAGGTCAGGTAGATATGTACTGACACTGCCACAGCATATGATGGAGGTGTTCACCAATCTTGCACCTAAAAGTAATATCAAACATATGCAAACTACTCATGTGTAGGAGAGAGAATAATTCAGTATTTCTAATCTCCCTCTGACATGAGAGGCCAACTTCCAATCAGAAGCAATGGTATGTTTCTCTTTCACTGTATTGTTGCCATGAAATTAGGTGCCAAAATGGAGGATTAGAATGTCTCCAGTTGGATTCCTTTCCTACTTATCAGCACTCATACATCTAAACTCATATTCCACATAGCAATAGCCCAGCTGACATTCACAAGGACTGCAAGAAATCTTTGGAGATGACACAATGGGGCAGAGAATGATACATTAGGCACCACACTTTTGGGGCAGACAAGCAGTGCAAAATACCCACGGGGGCAGACAACAGCAATAAATGACAAAACTGTGGTTCCTGTCAACATTCATCCAGAAAAAGACATTGCATATCCAGCAAGGAAACTGCTCTTGCATAAAACATATCAACAGCCTCGTTTTCACCCCAATATGCTTCCAGCCAACATTTTTTCATTCTGCATGTGGGTACAAGGCCACATGCAGGAGTTGATATTGGGAAAGCATGACAGGATCAGCTTCCCCAGCCCCATAGAGAACTGACAGAGTCCAACAGACTTCAATTAGCAAAGGTGAAGGAACTAATACACAGAAGATGCTTCAGAACCAGTGCAGACTGATAAAGTGAGATAAGCCATCTCATGTATCAAAAACAGGAAGTGCCCACAGATGTGCAATACTTACAAACTGCTTGGCCAGACATCATGAAGAAAAGCAATCAAACTGAAGAACTGTCAGTATATTCTGTTACACAAACTGGTACTTTCATAATACAAGTAAAGTAGGCATTACTTTTGAAATTACCTACATCATGATTGATCTGACACAAATACAGTAGCTTCACAACATAACATGCCGAAATCCACAATTTTCGAACACTTACACACACTCATGCTACACTAATAAAATCACAAGCAAACAAACTTTTGTTCTAAGCTGAAAGAAAGCCAACACATTACAGAATTTGAATTTCACTTTTGTAAAAAACATTCTCTTGTTTTTGTATTGCAGACTGATAAAAACATCAAAGTAACCCCTTAGCACCTGAATTAAATGCCTGGTGGGAGCTGCAGAAGACAAAAATTTAAATGAAATCTGCGGAAAAGACAGACCATTAAATGCCATCACCTCAACCTGACATTCGGCGTTTTGAGCATCACACTGTGTAATAAGTATACCTGACAATGAACACCAAAGGGCTAATTTCACCAAGCAATAAGTCAACTGGTAGTCTTTGCAGTAACATTAACAGCTTAAGAAAAACAATTAACAGTTTACAGTTTTCTTTCATTAACCTTCATTATAAATCTTCATCATTCAACACAGGATAGGCAGAAACTATGAATATTCCCAACAGGTCCAACAGTTCAAATTTTTGTTACAAAATAGTAACATATTCTTCACACATCCAGTAAATAGCCTCTACCCAGGTACAGTTTTGTTATAACATCTGACAAGACAGACTAAACATAGTCTTCTTGCCCACAAATGAGCAGATTACAAGGCATTACTACATTTACAATATTTAACACATGAAATCAATTAAAAAACAATTTTGGACATTGGTGATATACAAAACACAGACAATATCAACCTGAAAATACATTTGCAAACTGTCAATTTAAAATTACAATCATTTTTCATAATGTCTAAAGGATAACTTAAGAGAATGTGTCAAGAAGCTTTTTTTTATTTAGAAACATGCAGTTCCATTATTAATCTACACTTAAACTTCATTCTGTAATCATGATCTACCTCCCAGCCATTCAAAGAGAGAAGTTAAATGTTCTCATGATATCACTTGTGAAGTGACAGATTTATAACTGCAATATAACATACAAAATAATGCACACTATTAGACTTAACCAACAACAATATCAAAACATCATATGACTGTATCAGGTCCAACAGCCAATTTTATTGAAGCTATGCAAGTGTTAACTTACACACATTATCTGAACACCAATATCACACACATCACGTATGTGCACTCACAGTATCCAGGTCTTTGGATTTTAGCAATTCTGTGTAATATTTATCACACATGCAACAAACCAAGTTAATTTAATCCCAATACAATAAGGCAAATATGGACACAGATTATTTCCAGGCACTGAAACTTGCACAAACCAACGCTATTAAGTAAATTATTTATGCTCATTCCTACTGCTTTTATAATTAATATGACAGCACAGGCATGGCTCCAGCAGTCAGGTGCCCACCTGTAACCACTGAAATTCAGGTTCACTTCAAGACAATACCATGTTGGATCTGGGGTGGACAAAGTGGCACTGGGATACATTTTACTCCAAATACTTCAGTTTTCCCCTGTTGGTCAGTAAGATTCCACCAATGATCCATGCTTATTCATCCATCACCAATGCTACATAATCTCTGTAATTGACAGTATCCCTCAGTAACACCCGTAAAAACAGTACAACAGTGACAGTTCTTACCATCTTGGTTCTTGAAGTTACGAACAGAAAATGACTGTCAACATTACAATATTTCTGAGGCACTCTGAATATGAAGACAACACTATGTCACATTATAATACAATCTATGCACTCACGGAACAGGAAACGGAGTCATGCATGTTTGTCTGTCCACCATGATCTGTTTAGAACTTCAAGCATTTTCTTTTGAATTTATACTGGAAATGAGGTGAATTCAATTTTGTTGCATAATACACTGAACTAATTTTTACCCAAAATTCAACGCAGTCAAAAAATTTCTACAACATGAATTCCAACATTTTTGACAACATACTTTAAACAAATCAGTCAAGTCAAAATGAAATTTGGCAGAGAACTCCATAATTATGAGTAAAATTATAAAAAATGCATACAAAAACCTTTCCAACTGACTTCAGACTCTCAGTGATGTATTCATATTATAAACATATCCAACTGCCCATCCATACACAAAACTTTTATTGTAAATGTTATCACACACATAGGCTTAATGTAATGAAGGCACACAAGCACACACACTTGTACTTTTGTTCATCCTGTTTGACTCCAAAGCAATCCAACATTCCTGTACACCTCTATACCAAAAGATATGCATTCCATAGGCACTGTCAATGAATAATAAAACATTACACAATTAGCATAGACCATGTACTGGTATTTTCAACACATTCAGGCCCATCATAACAAATCTTGAATCTGTGCAACAATTGATGACAAAACTTTTTTTTAATGCACAGCAGGGTTTAACATACATCCATACACATGGAGATGTCTGCAGTGTATGTTTCAGCCAGAAGATGCTGTCATAGTACAAGATTAATACAGAACAATTTGAGCAACAGCAAATCACATAAGTTCACAGGTTTTCATGATGGTTGTCTCTTGGGTTTTTACACCACACAGTGAATTTGGTTTGTTCTGATGTTTCAGAGGAAAGTACTGCCTCCACCTTAAAGAGTCAATGAATGTTCCAAGCGTATGCCAAAGTGTTAGGGTGGAGGAAATGTGTGGGCTATACAAGAAGATTTATAGAAAATTTACCCAAACACAGTTGTGCAAGGGGGAAGAGGGCATAGAACTTGCCCTGAACCAACAAGAATTGAAATTTCCAAAATAGAAACTTTTCAGGGCCTCAACCAGTGGGAAATGTCAAAACTGTGACTTCAGTGAAGTAAACAGTAGCCAGTGATACAGTTTATTCATGTGGATGTCAGTACTTCAATACGGCAGTGCTGCTACAGCAGGGAAAGACTATTTCATTCTTGGAGAATGCCTGCAGCCTTCTTTCTTGAAGAATGGATCAAAAGCTACATACACAGCAACCTCTACATATGTAGCAAAATGAATACTGGAGAAACAAGTCACTACACTGCAATCAGGATAAATGAATATCATTACCATATCCAACTGCACCAGCCAGACAAGTTATGAAAGGTAACATCACGGACCTTGGCCAGCAGACCGTGACCAACACCACCAACACCCCATAAAAAAATCCGGGCCACTAGACCACCTCACAAACGAAGCAACAGAAAATAATGTGTATCCCAACATGAACAGGGTGGACAGATTTGCCCTAAGCAGACCATGGTAGCCCCACATCCAATCTCTGAAAGAAAGATGGCAGCAGGGATTCTTGAAGAACAGAACAGTCTTGACCTCCAAAAGCAAATCCCAAGTGAATAAAGTGTATCACTGGCCACATCCAAAAGGTTACAGTATTTTCACATTTCCCACTGGTTGGGACCCTAAAAAGGGTCACTTTGAAATTCTGACACTGGGTGAGGACAAGCACTATGCACTCCTCCCCCTTCCACAGCTATGACTCCCCCCAAACCATCCTGCATAACCAACACATTTTCCTCCACCCAAACACTTTAGAGCAAGCAACAATGCACTCTTGCAGGAATGGATAAATGGACCAAGGGACATCAACTTGCATACTGCCCTTAGCTCACTTTTGTGGTGGTTGGTGGCTGACCACTTCAGCATCCATATGAACTGTCACCCTGAAGATGGAAGCAAATGCAAGAGACCTTTTACTCTGACCCACACGCACAACAGGAATTCAAGGCGTGCTCCTCTGCTGGATTCCACTGTGTTCCCCATTATAATCATGTGCCTTGGGATCCTGCACAATTGGTGTATTAATCTCAGTGTCACTTGTTGCGCTGGGTTCTTTGGATACAGCAAGACCATCTGCTAAACTCTGAAGGCAGTAACTAACACACGTTGGTTACAAAGATACTTATTTATTAAGTAAAACAAAGGATGTATATGAGTCACTAAGTAAAGGATATTATGATAACACAGGAAATTGCTAGACTTTGAGTATGACACTTGATTATACAATAGCTTCTGGCTGGAACAATTAAGTTATAATGATTAACTAGTCACAAGCCACAAGACGCTAAAAGCAATATGCAACCCTAAAACATGGCAACAAGGAGCCCAAAAGAGAACTTGTGGGGGAAAAAAGTGGGGGAGGGGGGAGTAGTGGAAAACAACCCAAAAGAGAACCTGGGGCAAAAAGCTCAACAGAAAACTTGAAGCGAACCACACAAAAGTACAACCAACAGCAAAATGCTCCACGTCTAAGTATGCAAAACCTTACAAAAACTTCAGCTCATCTTACAAATTCAATAATGTATGTTGGTCAGTATTTTTTGTGACAAACCTTATGCCATTGAGATAATTAGAAAAATTAAAATGTAATCAAGATGCTTCAGTGACCGTAGCAACGGTATATTTAAACTGCTACCTTGGTAAACTAATCCTTTAGGATCTACATGTGGACAAAGAAACACTTAGCAACGAATGTGACTTCACCATGCTGCTGAAGTTTAAGACACAATGGGCGAGAAATAGTGTTCAGTATAAGGCTTAACAAATACATACTGAAGAAACATCTCTGCCATTTGGTCGCTCCCACCTGGTGGCACTGAGGGCTCAAATACTTATAATTTAACATTAGGAAAAGCCTACAGGAATGATCCATCACACAGCATGCTCCTCTGAAACATACAAACACATGAAGTCCACTACGTGGTGTAAAAACCTGAAAGATTATCAATATTTCAAGGAGCACTTGAAATTGTAATTCCTAAAACTTGTCTTTGGCAAAACAGCAGTTGTATGATGATTCTTCAGCTAGATCTGAATATGCTGAATGCATATACAGACAAAACAAGTTTATGAAACATGAAAACATCTGAAATGCTCAAGCAATCAGGCACTGTAACTCCAACCATGAACTTTTGCCTGCACCACCATGGGAAAAGGAACTGCAGGCAAAATACAGCTGTGAAAAGCATCCCTATTTTGACACAATCTCTTAAGCACTACTACAACATGATACCAACCTAAATGAATGACAAATGTTGTATTATATAGATGATTTACATGGGCCCAACTCCAATTCAATTGCATTCACGTGTCTGTATCTGTCTTTCATTCCATAATCTCAAAATTAATGGAAGGGTGCATTTCCTTGGTAACACAAGCTATTTTCTTTAAAAAAAAAAAATCAACCTTTTTTTTTTTTTCCAAGCTAGGCTACTATAACTACAAAATCATCCAAGGTACATTCATAATGTACAAATGTAACACAAGTTTTGAAACTTAATATTAAGAACTATAACCGTCACAAATTTGAACCTAATATGAAATCACACACATTAAGGAAAAACAAAATAACTTGAAAATCTCTTTTAAATATACTCCAGAATCCCCAAATATTAATCAGTATCCTACACATGTATTTTTACAATAAACAATATACATATCTTAAAAATATGTTAGTAATAAAATTATCTATGAACACTAGATAGATTAAAGAATGGTGATTGCACATTTTGTTATCCTAAGTTAGGGTAAAACCTTAACTTCATTTAAATGTATAAAATGGAATCAACTAAATATTAAAACTGGGAAAAAGATGACTGATATCACTGGCCTTTTTGACAACCAAAAAAAGTATCACTTTTAAGATGTACCCAATTAACTTGTTCAATCCTTTGAACTGTTCCTTTTTCCCTAGCCAATACTAGCGATTATTGTTCATTATTAAATGTTTTAAACATTTTAAATTGCAGAAATATCATGACATTTTAAATATCATGAGAATAAGATATTCTGTAAAACAAAAATTATATAACTAGGTATATATCCTTCCACCCCTAAACAATAGCATTTGTGTGTAAGTTATGGTGTTTAAGACACTTTCAACTATTGTACATAAAATACCATCATCAATTCTCTAAATGTCAATATCGCAGACATCCTAAGATTCATGTCATAGTTTTGACATAAAATACAAGAGGGTTGTATTTTTAAAATTATGAACTTTGTTCAAACGTACTATTAACTGTCAAGCATAACCTGTCAAAACAACTGAAAGACAAGCATTACTTTGGTTAAGATGGTGTTAAACCATTATATCCAATGTTGGTGATCCCAATGGCCTGCACTTCAAAGCACACACAGAATTTTTTTTAGCAAGCTCTATGTTAAGATTAAAACTCATACACAGTTTAACTATGGAGTAATTCTGTCAACAAGATATCCTGTTGTTTATAATTTCTTCACTGTAATATTTTCTCACTTCCAAGGGAATGTTTTAACCATTACAAAATGATGACTAGGATAAGATTGAGTTAACAGAACTAATAAAGTGACTCTTAACAGATTTGATTCTGTGTCTAAAAATAGTTATATCCTTCACTTTTTTCCCTTAGCAAGAATACCAAGTGTACATTGTACATATGGAGATGCATTAACATACAAACCACACAATTACGTTGCAGAATGTACCCATCACCATAACTGTATATGCTGGCTGGACTTCCACTTGCCGTACTGACACCCAACTATTCAATACAAAAGAAATCTTCTATTAAATGATTTTAAACTTCGACAGTGATTCCCCGTTAATGCCAATACTATGTTTTGGGTTTCACACCATACAGCACTGAGCTATGTTGCCAATGTTTCAAAGGAATGAGCTGCCTCCATCTTCAGAATCAAAATCAAAAGAGGAAAACAAGTGTTCTGGCTAAATGAAGTTCTCATCCCATGGATGGGAGAGAAGGGAGCTAATGCCCAGTCCCTGACAATGGAGGCAGCTTACTCTGAAACACCAGCAATATCACTCACTGATAAATGATGCAAAAATAAAATAAACAGAAAAAGACCAACATTAACTTTCAGTCATCCAGTCAATCAATCAATCAGTCCTGTGTGTCCATACCATCCCATATGTAAGGGTTGGTATTACAAGGATCATGCCACAGCAAAGATGCCAAAACACAACAGAATTTCCACCTGAATCTATTATAACAAAGCGAAGTTTTCTAGCTATAGTAACATAAATTAATCACCAGAAACCTGCTGAGCCACTTTGTTCTGCAAACAATACATTAGAAGTGATTAAAATGTATAATGTTAGTTTTACTACACTTGTACGTAACATTCCAAAACCATTTCTTCCCTTTATCTGCTTTGCAGTACTTTTCTTTTTATGACAGGACACCTTTAAAAGGATATGCTTAAATATATAGAGATATTAATTAATATATAAAAAGATTAAGATTTTTACTAA
>Ga0123353_10001305_pt1 | contig 30531 bp, 25 predicted proteins | sample TergutLab28metaG_3_FD_92763 | JGI IMG/M metagenome (GOLD analysis project Ga0123353, IMG submission 92763) | Labiotermes labralis P3 segment gut microbial communities from Petit-Saut dam, French Guiana - Lab288 P3 | ecosystem: Host-associated > Arthropoda: Insects > Digestive system > Gut ...
CGCGACAAACATCGTCGGGCCGTGAAAATACTTCGCGAGCATCACTTCCGGTGTTTCAGGCCCGAAGTTGCCCAAAAACACTACAAGCGCGTTTACGCCGGCTGACATAACATCGCTGACCGCGTTGAGCATGTCAGTTTCGTTTTCCACGGTTATTTTGCTCTCGTAGATATCGCCGTATGCCGCGGCGACCGCTGAGCGGCGCGCCTGAGACAGTGAAATCGGAAAGCAGTCGCGAGATACGGAGATAAGTCCCAGCTTGATATCGGGAATGTTAGTCATGTGAGTTCCTCCTTAAAAATAAATGAGAAGTAATAATGCAGAATGCAGAAATAGTTGACATAAGCCTTTCATACGCTGTTTGACACTCCCTGGCTTCAGTGAAGTGCATATTACTTGTGTTGCCCGTAATATGCGTTCGGACCATGTTTGCGCAAATAATGTTTATCAAGCAGCTCCCGCTGCAGCGGCTGGATATCCGGCGCCATAATCAGATCATGCCACGCCATGAACGCGATCTCTTCCAGGACGACGGCGTTATGGACCGCGTCCATAGGGTCTTTCCCCCAGACAAACGGTCCGTGGCCTGGCAGAAGAACCGCCGGTATCGCGACGGGATCCATGCCTGAAAAGAGCTCAACGATCGTTTTTCCTGTGTTCGCTTCATAATCGCTTATAATCTCATCCGGCGTCATCTTGCGCGCGATGGGTATCTCCCCGTAGAAATAATCCGCGTGCGTCGTGCCGAGAGCGGATATGCTTTTGCATGCCTGGGCGAAAATGCTCGCCCAACGGCTGTGCGTGTGTACGACGCCGCCTATGTTTGGAAACGCTCTGTACAGCTCCAGATGCGTCGGTGCGTCGGTGGACGGCGACAGGCCGGTCTCAATGGTTTTTCCGGTTTCCAGCTCCAGAACGACCATCTGCTCCGCAGTCATATTATCATAGGATACGCCTGACGGTTTGATGACGACGGCGCCCTTCTCCCGGTCAACGCCCGAGACATTACCCCATGTGAAAGTGACCAGCCCGTATTTCGGGAGCAGGAGATTGGCGTCGCAGACCTGTTTTTTAAGCGCTTCGAACATGTTATTCCTCCCACGGGCAAACTGTATTTGCCCGCGTGCGACCGGGACGGTCGCCCCTACATGTATTATTGACCTAGATTCTCCACAGCCGCGCGCTCGACGATCAGCGCAGCTTTGTAACGCTTCAGGTACGCCTCGAAACCTTTTACGTCATCAGGGTCGGGTTCGACTGTCACCACGTCGGCGCCGGAGAATATTCTGTTTGCAAGGAAGCTCTCCAGCGTCTCGTTATCTTCTTTGCATTTTAAGTATGCCGCCAGCAAAGCTATGCCCCACGCGCCGCCTTCTCCAGCGGACTCCATGACAGCGACAGGGATGTTCAGGGCGCCCGCCATGAGCTTTTGCCCCACTTGCGCGGTCTTGAACAAGCCGCCGTGCCCGAGCAGCTTTGAAACGGTTACGCCTTCGTCTTCCGTCAGGATGTTCATGCCGATCCTCAGCGTAGCCATAGAAGAAAACAGCAGGACGCGCATGAAGTTTTCAAGCGTAAAACGGCTGTCGGGGGTGCGGACAAACAACGGCCTGCCTTCGTGAAACCCGGTCGTGTGTTCACCGGAAAGGTAGTTTACCGAAACGAGGCCCCCTCCGTCCGGATCGCCTCTGAGCGCGGAGTTGTACAGCGTACTGTACAGCTGCGTCTTATCCGGCGGCGAGCCCATTAGCGTCTGTGCCTGGCTGAATAGGTCCACCCACGCGTCCAGGTCGGATGTGCAGTTGTTGCAATGCGCCATTGCTACAGGCTTGCCCGCGGGGGTCGTGACCATGTCGATCTCGGAGTATAGTTTTGACAGCGCGCGGTCAAGCACCAGCATAGCGAAAACCGACGTGCCGGCAGAGACATTTCCCGTATGCGGAGTAATCGCGTTCGTCGCGACCATTCCTGTCCCTGCGTCTCCCTCGGGCGGGCATAGAGGAATACCCGGGCGCAGCGCCCCGGTGGGGTCGAGCAGCTTCGCGCCTTCTTCGGTCAGGACTCCCGCGTCTTGCCCGGCGCACAATACCTTCGGAAGGATATCAAGCAGCCGCCAGGGAACGCCGTGCCCTGCGGCGATCTCGTCAAACTGCTTCACCATACCCGCGTTATAGTCGTTAAGAGCGCTGTCAATCGGGAACATGCCGGAAGCGTCGCCGATCCCGAGCACTTTTTCGCCTGTCAGCTTAAGGTGGACAAAACCGGCAAGCGTCGTTAGGAAACCGATCTCACCGACATGGGGTTCTTTGCCCTCGACAGCGCGATAGAGGTGCGCGACGCTCCAGCGCTGCGGGATGTTGAATCCGAAAGTCTCCGATAGAAACGCGGCCGCGTCTTCCGTTATCGTATTGCGCCATGTGCGAAATTCCGCAAGCTGATTATCGCTTTTATCAAAAGCAAGATAACCGTGCATCATAGCTGAAATTCCAATACAGGAAAGCTCCGGCAAAGGCGCGCCTTGTTTCTCAAAATGATTGGCGCGCAGCTGTGCAAAGCTCTCCCTTAAACCGCGCCACACATCGTCCAGATGGTAGGTCCACACGCCGTTTTCAAAACGGTTTTCCCAATCATATCCGCCGGCTGCCAAAGGAGTCCCGGTCTCGTCGATGGCAACGGCTTTTATTCGGGTCGAACCAAGCTCGATTCCGAGAAATACTTTCATTGACGCCTCCCTTTTCGTTTATTTCAGTCAAGTAATAACAACGCCTTCGACCAAACTCTTTGCCCGAAGATAAGGAGGCGGGCGCCGAACCCCGCACACCTCCTTAAGCATGAAAACTATATCCCCTGTTTGCTTGATTATATCTTTCAGCAAAAATATTATCAAGGGATTTCTTATTTTGTATGTTAGTTTTTTTACGTCACATCTTTGAAAAAGCCTGCTCAAAGTCCGCGATTATATCATCTATCGTTTCCAGCCCCACCGAAACGCGAACGAGGCCTTCGGCAATATAGGCTTCCTTCAACTCCTCCGCCGTATAAGTAGAATGCGTCATTGAGGCCGGATGTTCTACGAGGGTCTCGGCGTCCCCGAGGCTGACCGCGAGCGTACACAGTTGGAGATTATCCAGAAGCTTTGCCCCGGCAGCCCTTCCGCCGCAGATTTCAAATGCGGCCATGCCGCCGAACAGGCGCATCTGCCTTCGCGCGACCTCGTGGTTCGGATGCCCTGGAAGCCCGGGAAAATACACGCGTTCGACCATTGGGTGTCCGCTCAGGAACTCAGTTAACGCCAGCGCGTTGGAACAATGCCTCTCCATTCGCAGCTCAAGCGTCTTTAGCCCCCTTAGAATAAGGAAAGCTTCATGGGGGCCCAGAACGGCGCCGGTCGCGTTTTTCAACCCGAACACCCGCAGCTCAGTCATAAAATCTGTTTTTCCACAGGCGATCCCGGCTATGACGTCCCCATGGCCGTTGAGGTACTTCGTCGCGGAATGAACTACGACGTCCGCGCCTAAGTCCAGAGGCCTCGTGAGATACGGCGTCGCAAACGTGCTGTCTACAATGACCTTTATATCCTCATTGTGATCGTGCGCCATCTTAGCGACAGCCGCGATATCGACGACTTTGAGGTTGGGGTTCGCCGGAGTTTCGAAGAAAACAGCCACTGTGTTCCCGCGCAGTTCGGCCTGCAACTGGGAGATGTCCGAAAGGTCGGCAAATGTGACTTCAACGCCATAGCGGGTCAGCCCGTGCGCCAAAAGCGCAAACGAGCACCCGTATAGCGTATTGTCGGCAATAACATGCTTTCCATGCGCGCATATCGTCCACAAAACAGAAGATATCGCGCCCATTCCGGAACTGAACGCCACCGCTGACTCGGCGTTTTCAAGCAATGCGACCCTGTTTTCCAAAACTGTCGTAGTAGGGTTTCCGGCGCGGCTGTACACATATCCGCTCTCCAGTCCGGCAAAGCGCCGTCCCCCCTGCTCGCAGTTATCAAAGCAAAATGTGGCGTTTTGATAAATAGGCATGATCAGCGAGCCATACTGAGTATCGCGGACATTTCCCCCATGTATCGTTTTGGTAGAAAACCCCGAGTTGTTGTTTTGCATAGTAAAATCCCCTTTAGTCAGTTCAAAAATACTCCTCGATGACGGCGGCGACGCCGTCGTGATTGTTTGAAAGCGTCACAAGATCGCACGCGGCCTTGACGTCGCCGGGCGCGTTGCCCATTGCGACCCCAAGCCCCGCGTACTTTATCATTGAAATGTCGTTGTATCCGTCGCCGACGGCGATCATCTCGCTTCTGTCTATGCCGTAAACCTTTCCGATCTCCTCCATTGCGGCGCCTTTATCCGCATCGGGGCTCACAAACTCCAAGTATTCCGGCAGCGAGGTATGGCAGTTGACCCTTTCGGCGAAATGCGAGTTCATCTCGTGCTGATATTTCAGAATAATATCCCGCTTCCCAAACCAGATTATCTTATAGATTCTTTCATCTTCGAGCTCGTCAATATCGTCGATCACTTTCTGGTTGCTGTAGTAATACTTTTTATAATACTCCTTGTACTCTGCAGTGCCTTTTGAATCATAGCTCACCCGCAGCCCGGCGTCTGTCCAAATCACCATTGGCGTTGCCCGGCTGGCTCCCATGTCGTATGCCTCTTTCGCGAGGGCTTTATCGAGAAACTTGCTGAAAAGTATCTTTCTCGACTTTCCCATGATAACCGAGGCCCCGTTAAACACGATAAACGGCATGTCTTTACTTAACTGCTCGTTTACGAATTCCGCGCCCTGGATCGCGCGGCCGGTCGCCGTGACGAAAAGCGCGCCGGCATCGACCGCCTTGATTATTGCGAATTTTGTGCGCTCAGTCATATCTGATTCGTCGTTAAGTAATGTGCCGTCCAAATCGACCGCAATCAGTTTGTATTTCATCAATAAGTGAAGCTCCTATACGTTCTACATTTTACGTTCTACATTTTACGTTCTACATTTTACATTTAAATCACACGTTATACGATGTGGCGGATGTAGCGCCGCCCTTACCCGTCCAATTCGTATGAAACATCTCGCCGCGCGGCCTGTCCGTGCGCTCGTAGGTGTGCGCGCCAAAATAGTCGCGCTGCGCCTGAAGCAGATTTGCCGGCAAACGGGCTGTCCGGTAACCGTCATAGTATGTCAGGGCGCTCGCGAGAGCCGGGATCGCGACGCCGTTTGCAAGCGCCTGAGCGCAAACTCTGCGCCATCCGCCCTGCGCCTTCGCGACCTCTTCGCGGAAGAACGGGTCGAGCAGCAAATTATCAAGCTCCGGGTCTTTGTCGAAAGCCTCTTTGATATTCTCCAGAAAGACCGAACGAATGATGCAACCGCCGCGCCACAGCATGGCTATCGCTCCGTAGTCCAGGCCCCAACCGTGCGTCTCAGCCGCCGCGCGTAGAAGCGCGAAACCCTGCGCGTATGATACGACCTTTGAGGCGAAGAGCGCCTGTCGGATATCCTCAACAAAGATCTTTTTGTCGCCTTCGAACTTCCCCGTAGGGCTCGGGCCGACGAGTATCTCCGACGCCCTCACTCTTTCATCCTTGATCGCCGAAAGGCAGCGCGCATATACGGCTTCGCCGATCAGCGTCAGCGGTATTCCTTCGTCAAGCGATGAGACGGACGTCCATTTGCCGGTACCCTTTTGCCCCGCCGTATCCAGGATCTTCTCCAGGAGCGGGCTTCCATCTTCATCTTTATACGCCAGGATGTCCCTTGTAATTTCTATAAGGTAGCTGTCCAGTATTCCTTCGTTCCATTCCTTGAATACCTCGTGCATCTCGTCCGCGCTCATTTCCAGGTATTCCTTCATAAGAAAATACGCCTCGCAGATAAGCTGCATATCGCCGTACTCGATCCCGTTATGGATCATCTTCACGTAGTGCCCGGCGCCGTCGCTTCCCACCCAATCGCAGCAAGGAACGCCGTCGGTCACCTTTGCGGCGATCGCCTGGAAGATCGGCGCAACATGACGCCACGCCTCCGGCGAGCCTCCCGGCATTATGCTGGGCCCTTTGAGCGCGCCTTCCTCGCCGCCGGAGACGCCTGTTCCGATGAAAAGCAGTCCCTTCGACTCGACATATTTCGTGCGGCGGATCGTATCCGGAAAGTGAGAGTTTCCGCCGTCAATGATAATATCGCCCGGCGACAGCAGCGGGATGAGGTCTTCAATATTGTCGTCAACGGGCTTCCCGGCTTTGACCATCAGCATGATTTTTCTGGGCGTTTTGAGATTTTCGACAAGCTCGGCGGGCGTATACGCGCCGGCGATGTTTTTCCCCTTCGCTCGATCGTTTATAAAGTCCTTGACTTTCTCTGTAGTGCGGTTGTACACGCAGACGGAAAACCCTTTGCTTTCCATGTTCATCACAAGGTTTTCGCCCATGACCGCAAGCCCGATAAGCCCGATGTCACATTTACTCATGATTTCGCCCCCTCACACTGACCTCTATCCCTTAAGAACTGTAGTGGCGCACACTGTGCGCCGCTACGCAAACCGGTATGTTTGGTTTTCATTGCGGACTTGATGCCCCCTCACACTTTCCACTTTCCACTTTCAACTTTCAACTTTTAACTTTCCATTCCAGACTCCTACCTCTTCACCCTTGCGTTACCTTTGTAGATGCTCCAGACCATGTCCTCATCCACGGGCGTTGCGTAGTCCTCCAGAATAGTAGTAGCGAGGGCGCCGGACGCCCAGCCGAACTGCGTCGCTTTCTCAGGTTCCATGCCTTTGAGCACTCCGTAAAGCAAGCCTCCGGAAAAACCGTCGCCGCCGCCTATCCGGTCAAGCACCTGGATCGGCCTCGGCTCGATAACGGTCCAGGTATCGCCGAACAGCGTGATCGCCCCCCACATATGCTCGCCCACGGATATGACCTGCCTCAGAGTGTTCCCGAAAATGGAAGCGTTGGGGAAGGCCTCCTTTATGAGCCCGATCATCTCTTTAAAGGCGTCTATCTGCGCCGAAAGGTCCATTCCGCCCTCCAGCGGGCCTTTGATCCCGAGGCAGAGCTGGTAATCTTCCTCGTTGCCGATGAGGATATCGGTCATACCGACCATTTCGGTAAAACCGGCGCGCAGCTCTTCCTCTCTGCCTTCCCAGAATGAAGCCCGATGGTTTAAATCAAAAGATATCCGGGTACCGTGTTTTTTCGCGGCGCGCGCGGCCTCAATGCAGAAACGGGTGGTATCCGGCGACATTGCCCCGATCAGGCCGGAAAGATGGAGTATCTGTACGCCGTCGTCCCCGAAGATCTTCTCAAAATCGAAATCCTTCGGATTCAGGATACGCCCGACTTCGCCGGCGCGGTCGTTGTGGACCCGGGGGCCCCTTGCGCCGTACCCGCTGTCTGCTATGTTGAATTGATGCCGGTATCCCCAGGGCCCGCCCTGCGGGATATCAGGCCCGATATAATCAATGTTGCGGCGGCGCAGTTCACTCTTGATGAAGTACGATATAGGGCTGTCCTGTACAAAGTTAGCAAGCACAAGCCCTTTGATCCCCAGCGAGGAGGCGATGTTTACGGCGTTTGACTCAGCGCTGGTCGACTGCATATAATAAACGTTGCTTGTGTGTACCGGCGCGCCGTTCGGCGGGCATATCCTCACTCCCATGCTTGTAGGCGCGGCTACTCCGTATTTACAGTTCTCCCGCAGTTTCAGTTTCATTGTCAACATCCTTTCTTGCGGGACGCCGAGGGCGACGTCCCCTACAAATATGTTGCGTTTTCAGTAATTGCCTGACACAGCCAATTATTAAAAAGCGCCGTCGAGCGCCCAGAGCCCGAGCGCAGGGTTTTCGATAAAATAGATTTCCTCTCCGTCCGGCATTGTGTTATATCCCGGCTTCAGGCTTCGCGGGTCGTATTTTTCCAAAGCTTCGCCTAACGGCAGATAATTAAACGCGACGCCTTCTACTTCGTCTTTTCGCAGTTTCCCGGCTGCATAGGTGACCGAGAAGCGCCCGTCGGCGGACCCGTGAATGAGATGCGCCGCCACAGATAAATTTTCTTTGAGTTCAGGTTCGGTCCCGCTGAGCGCAAGTATCCTGTCTCTGCCGACATAACCGTACTTGCGGATAAGGCGGTCGTTCTCCGGGTCCTCTCCGAACAGCTCCACCCCCGGCGCCAGGATTATCAGGCGCCCGCCGTCCGCCATCGCCATGCGCGTGCGGTAAATCGCCTTGTTTCCCAGCCATGTGGAGCGGAACTCCCGCTCGTCAAGCCAGACCACGCAAGTCTTTATCGGCTCTTTTAAGAAGATAAGGTTGCGCTTCTGGCTGAGCGCGACGGCGCGGGTAAAGCCTTCCCGCTCTTTGCCTATATACAGCCCGATGATTTTCGTCTTTTCGCCTTCTGTGACGGTGACGGTCAGGACATACTCCAGCGGCAGTTTTGACAGGAAGTTTTCCTCGGCGTAGTCAAAGACCATACGCACCGGCGAATGATCCCTTCCCATTATCTGTTCCATGCCGCAAACCGCGCCGAGCATATGGGACCGGTTTATAAACCGGCTGCCTCCGCAGCCAACGACTACATTTTTTGTATAGTTCGCCATTCCCGCGACCTCATGCGGCACTACCTGCCCGATCGAAAGGATGAGGTCATATGAAGGATCAAGCATGTAGTCGGAGATCTCCACATCCATCGGCTCTGCGATCAGCCCGCCCGACGCCTCGCTCACAAAATCGCCCGGTACTTCTCCGATCTTTGTCACGCCGTCGCGCCACTTGTGTACGAGAAAGCGCTCGGCCGGGATTTTTTCTCCGAAAAACGATATCTGCTCATCCCTGGTCATAGGCGAATGCGTGCCCAGCGCGGGCAGTATGTCGACATGAACGCCTTCCAGCAAGTCGTAGTAAAGCGCTGTAATAAGCCCGGCGCCTGAGTTCAGCCGGGTTATATCGGGGGGTATAAGGAGGACTTTTTTGAGGTTTCTGTTTTGCACCGATTGCAGAAGGGACTCCCTGAGCTCATCCAAGCCGATACCATCCCACTCATTCTCCATATAGACATTACTCATGCAAACGTTCCTTTCTACGTACCCGTTCTCAACTCTCCACTTTCCATTTTCCACTTTCCACTTCGTTCTCCGCGCCCAGCGCGGTCAGATGCCTGCCGATGTGCCTTTCCAGCGCGGCGAAGTATTCAGCTTCATGCGCGCGCAGAAAATTGTATATCCTGTCTCGGAACAATGGCGCGCCGTCGTCTCTTTCCGCCATTAGGATCAGCCCGTAAGTGATATGCAGGACCCGGCGCGCATCTTCATGTTCGAGATAATCAGCCAGCCCCGCGTCCGGGACGTCTCCTACAGCCGCGATGTTCGACGTGTCCTCGGTAGTGTGGTAATACTTTTTTGCTTCGCCCAGGTTTTCAAGCGCGAAAACATGCATTTCACGGTATAAGCCCGGATCGTGCTTCGCGATCACGCGCACCGCCTCAAGCCAGCTCGTTCCCGCTGTTTTAAGGTGGAACTTTCCGCTCGTCAGCCTTCCGACGATCGGGAAGATCGAGAACTTATCGCTGCCTGAATGGACGCTGATTTTATAGCCGAACTTATCGGCTATCCTCGCGTGGACAAGGAAGTCCCGCTCGAACCCGGAAGTGTCGCCGATATAGTCGATCCCTTTCTGAAACTCCCCGACAAAACGCGGCGCGAGGCTTGCAAACTCCGCGCCTTTTCTAATCAGCTCGTTTGCCACGAAAAAATGCGACTGAGGCGACGTCGTCGACATTGTCTCGTCTATAGATACCTCAAAATCGACATCCTTTCCCTTGATTAGTTTAGAGTATATGCTCAGCGCATGGCTTACAGCAGGCAGGTATACCAGCACCGCGCGCCTGAAATCAGCCTCGCTAAACTCGATCGATATATCATTATATATATGGAAGCTCTTGTTTAAGTACACTTTCTCCAGTTGGGAAGTCACTTCCGCGGGTAAAGTGCAGTACCGCTCGTCGACCATAGTCTGAGCCGCCGTGACCATATCATTGCGTATATGCTCAGAGCAGTCTAAAGTTATCATCGTGTATCCGCATTCCAGGGCGTGCTCAACTTCCGCATGTGTTTTCAGGTGGTCGCCGTCCGCGCCGTATCCTTTCGTGTATCCCTCGCGAAAAACCGCCCATACCGCCGCCGCAAGAACGCCTTCATAAGTCCTGCCTGTCAGGTTCAGTTCGCGTATCGACTGCTGCGCGAGCACAGGGAACACATCCAGCTCCCGGACTGTCCGGATATGCCCGGTGGAGGCAATGCCAAGCCTGTCGCCAAGCCCGATCGTAATGTTGCGGCCCTTATGGCTAACGGGATTTGCAAACTCGAAGAGTTTTCTTAATGTCTTGGAATTCTCCACAGTCAAAGGGCAGCGTTTAAACGTTTCCCCGGACAGGGCTACATCTGTCCCTTCAAACAGTTCCATGTCAGGCCCGGACACAAAAAGCCCGGCGCCGCCTTCAGTATCCGCCATAAAATACACAGAGCCGCCGCGCCTACGCTCCGAGCCGGGGTATATATCCAGTGATTCAACGGTCATATACATGCTTCCTTATAGTAAGACTTTTTCCAGCGTCCGGCGGACGGCGCCCGCGCCGCCTATCATCATTTCAAAATACTCCGTGACTTTTTCGGCGACGCCTGCTTCATAAAGGTCAACGCCAAAGATGGCGGCGTTCGACAGCAGCGGGCGGAGTGTTTCTCTATGATCGGCGTCAGCGCCCAATGCAACATCTGCAAGCAGAGGCTTCAGCTCGGAAAGCATGGGGTCCGGGCTTATCTCGAAAGGATCGCCGTTGTCGTCGAGACCCAGCAGATAACGGCACCATCCCGCCATAACAAGCGGAATGGCGCGCAGTCCGTGAACATCGAGCGCGCCGCTCTTGATATATGATTTCAGCGTTTCTCCAAAGCGGACGGAGATTTTCTGCGATGTGTCGGTCGCGATCCTTTGGGGCGTATCCGGCATGAACGGATTCGGAAAGCGCACGCCGATCACCGTCTCCACGAATTCGGCAGGCGATATTATTTTCGGGTCTACCACGACAGGCAGGCCTTCGTCGGCAATTCGCCGTACAAGCCTCGACAGAGCCTCATCCTTCATCGTGTCGCTTATCCTCGTGTATGAGAGAAGGCAGCCGAACACCGCAAGCCCGGTATGCAGAGGATTTAGGCATGTCCCTACTTTCATTTTTTCAGTCTTCTCGACCGTTTCGCGGCCGGCTATCATCACGCCTTCTTTTTCCAGGGGCGGCCTGCCGTTGGGAAACGCGTCCTCAATTACCAGGTATTGCGACTCCTCTGAGTTGACAAACGGCGCGATGTAGGTGTTTTTGGCGGTCACCCCGCCGTCCGCCCCTTCGAGGCCCGCGTCTTTCAGTATCCGCGCCACGCCGTCGTCCGGACGCGGCGTTATCTTGTCTATCATGCTCCAGGGGAAAGCAAGCTTTGAGGGGTCTCCTACATAGTCCGGAAAACCTTCCCTGACAAAGCCGTTGTTGACCCACCCGTCGGCAAAGAGGCGCATAGCTTCATATAGGAGCGTCCCGTTTCGGGAGCAGTTGTCCATGCTCACCAGCGCCAGAGGCCTTGCGCCGTTCTCGTAACGGTGGAGACAAAGCGAAGCGAGTTTCCCAAGGTAATTTTTCGCCGCCGCGGGGCCTGCTTCCAAATCGTCCCGGATCCCGGGAAGCAGCGCGCCGTCGCCGCCAAGCAGATTATACCCCTTTTCGGTAATAGTAAGGCTCACAAGTTGGAGGCTGTCCGCGGCGAAAATCTCTTTAAGCCTCAGCATGCCGTTTTCGTCCATCTTGAGTGATTCGACGACGCTGGCTACCACGGTTTTCTCGATTTTACCGTCGGCTTTGAGGGTGACGGAAATAGAGAGGTCGTCATATGCGGTGTACGCGGAGTCGATTATCTCGTGATCGTAGCCCTCCGCGACGATTATCCCTCTGTCCTGCAAGCCTTCGTCCAGGAGTCGCTGCTGGATAACCGCAGGCAGCGCCCGGAAGATGTTACCGGCGCCGAAGTGCAGCCATACCGGCGCCTTTCGCGTTCGCTCACGCACTGCGTCCCGATCGAACCGGGGCAGCGTAAACCCTTCCGACTCCCACTTATCTCTGTCCAGCAAACCTCTGTCGCTTAATTGCATATCAACCCTCCTGCGAACATTATAATCCGAAGTAGCGCTTCGCGTTATTGTAGCATATATCGCGCACGATTTCACCAAGATTGCTCATGTCGGCGGGGTAGAGCCCCGAATCCGCCCACTTGCCGAGCATGCCGCAGAGCAGCCTGCGGAAATACTCATGCCTTGTATAACTCAAAAAGCTTCTTGAATCGGTCAGCATCCCTACAAAATTACCCAGCACGCCCGTTTCTGCAAAGCAGGTCATCTGCTGCTCCATCCCGGAGAGGGTGTCATTGAACCACCAGGCGCAGCCCTGCTGCACTTTTCCCTTTACGCCTTCCTCGGCAAAACATCCCGCAAGGGAGTTGATGACCATGTTGTCCGCCGGTTCAACAGAGAATATCAAGGTCTTAGGCAGAGCGCGGTTTTTGTCCAAATCGTCCAAAAACCCGGCGAGCCCGGAGATGCCGCTCGAAGCGTCGGCGCAGTCGTAGCCTGTATCCGGCCCCAGTTTGTCAAACATTATGGAGTTCACATTGCGCAGGACCCCCAGATGAAGCTCCATCACCCAACCCAGCCGGGCGTATTCTCTCGCGAAGAAAGCGAGTAAACCGTACCTGAATTGTTCGGCTTCGTCCTCAGTAAGGCATAACCCGCGCAACCGTTTTTCGAAAATACTGTTGAGCCGCTCCTCGGCTGCGGGCATGTAAACGACTTTACGGATACCGTGGTCGCAGGAGCGGCAGCCTTGGGCGTTGAAGTATTCCATCCTTTCAAGCAGCGCGGCTTTGAAGCCGCCGTAGCTTCCGATATCGACTTCCGCCGCCTCGCCCAGTCTTTTAACATACTCTGCAAATCCCGGGCTTTCGACGTCAAGCGCCAAAGATGGGCGCCATCCGGGAAGCACCTTCGTTCCAAAGCTCTCATCCGCCGCCAGCTTCCTGTGCCACTCAAGGCTGTCCGCCGGGTCGTCAGTCGTTACGATGGCCTCAACTCTCATTTTGTTTATTATTCCGCGCACCCTAAGATCCGCGTCGCTTGCCAGCATTTCGTTGCAGGAATCCCAAATCTTCCGGGCGTTATCGGGCCCGAGCGGTACTTCGCAGCCGAAATACCGGCGCAGCTCCAGATGCGCCCAGTGGTAGACCGGGTTGCCGACGGCTCGGGGGAGGACTTCCGCGAAGGCTCGAAATTTTTCCCAGCCGGAGGCGCCGCCGGTTATGTATCTTTCGCCGACGCCGTTTGCCCGCATAAGCCGCCACTTATAATGGTCGCCGCCGAGCCAGGCTTCCGACAGGTCCTCAAACCGTTTGTTTTCGTATATCTCAGCCGGGTCGATGTGGCAGTGATAATCAATTATCGGCATTTCATCCGCGTAATCGTGAAACAGTATCTTTGCGGACCGGCCTTTAAGCAGAAAATTCCTATCCAGAAATTCTTTCATTGAAATGATTATTCCTTTCCGCGGCAAGGAATATGTTCCTGTCGCTTTTCGTAAACGGATAAAACCCGCCGTTCCTGTCAAAGGTCGGCAGTGTATGAATCAAGGTTACTTTTCAGCACTATTCGATTTTCAATATAGAGGCAGGGCCTGGGCGGAAGGTAGCCCTCCAGCAGATGGCGCGACAAGAGCTGCGCGGCTGTGAACCCCTGCTGGTACGGATCCTGGAAGACCAGCGCGTGCAGGCGGTTTTCGCGCATCGCTTCCGCAGTCCTTGCGGTGACGTCATAGCCTGCCAACAGTATGTCCTCGCGGTTTATCGCGCGCAGGGCTTCCAGCGCTCCAATCGTGCTTGTGTATCCGGTGCAGAAAACCCCTTTGATGTCCGGGATCAGGTTTATCTGCTCGACCAGCCTGTGCGCCATGGCGTCAGCGTTACTGGTCGCATGCGCGCACGGGTGTATTTGGATATTCGGATAATGTAACTGAGAGTACTCGCAAAAACCTCCGAAACGCTCAATAAACGGCGAGGCGCGGGTAAAATCACCCAGGACCGCGACCTTTCCGGAGTAACCTGCGAGCATCGCAAGTATTTCCGCGCTCATCATGCCCGACTGCCGGGTGTTACTCCCAACGTAAAACAGGCGGGTACTGTTCGCTGCGTCTGTGTTGAAGGTTATCACGGGAAGCCCGGAGTTTGTGAAGCGGTCGATGAGGCCTTCTATAGCCGAACCCGCCGAGTTGATGGCAAGCCCGTCATATTTTCGAATGTCAAGCGAGTTTAGTAACGCGTACTCGACGTCCGGGCTTTGCGACTCATATCGGAGTTTTTCCACAGTGACGCCGAAATCCTCCAACTCCAACGCGGCGTCCGTAACTCCGCTGTCGACCAAGGCGTAGAAATCGCGGGAAACCTCGGGGAATACTACTCCGATATGGAACGCTTTTTTCCTTGCAAGTGCCCCCGCCAGTTTATTCGGCCGATAGTTGAGGTTCTCGGCAATGTCGAGGATCTCAAGGCGCGTCTGTTGGTTTACGCCGTCTCTGTCGTTCAGCGCGCGGGCTACCGTGCCAATAGACACGCCCGCTTCAGCGGCGATCATTTTAAGAGTTACCCTGCCGTCGCGGCTTGACATAGCATCAGACTCCCGCATTTAATGATAACGAAGCATAAGCGATCTTCTCACAGAGTATATCAGATTGTGTCGTTAAAATTCAAGTCTTATTTTCGTAAACGTTAACGAATTTTCTGCTGACCACAATAAGCTTCAAACCTTTGCCGCAAGCGGGCTGTGCGAATACCGCCCGAATCGCTTTGTATATAATGACGGAATACCACCTGGAAATTTGAGTGATTTTGACGAACGGTTGAATCGAAGAAAGTATTGACAAAACAGTGGGTCATGGATTATTATCTTATTAGCGTTAACGTTATCGAAAAAATACTGTAGAATTTCGACAAATTTTTCACATTTTTCGATAATATGCGCGTATTATTACGAATCAACGCGGCAAAACTTCTTTTCCTCCGCCGTCGCAGGATCGAAAGATGTTGGGGGCAATCCAATGCCTGAAGAACTGTTTCGAATGGAAAACATAAGTAAATCCTTCCCCGGCGTCAAGGCTCTTGACGGCGTGTCCTTTTCTGTCAACAAAGGGGAGGTGCACGGGCTTCTCGGCGAAAACGGAGCGGGAAAGTCGACGCTGATGAAGGTCATGACCGGGGTCTACCACGAAGACGAAGGCGATATCTACATCGAAAACAAAAAAGTTAAAATAGACACCCCCAAACAGGCTCACAACCTCGGCATCAGCATAATTTATCAGGAGTTCACCCTTTGCCCTCATCTCACGGTGGCGGATAATATTTTTATCGGGCGCCCAAAGATGAAGGGGATGTTCATCAGCGACAAAACCATGCACAGAGAGGCAAAAAAAATCCTCGACGATCTGGGCATCAACATCAACACATATACTATTGTGCGAAGCCTGAGCGTCGCCCAGCAGCAAATGGTGGAGATCGCCAAGGCCATCTCATATAACTCAAGGATACTTGTTCTGGACGAGCCGTCGGCTACGCTGACCGAAAAAGAGATCGAGCAGATGTTCGGCATTATCCGCAATCTGCAGAAAAAAGGCGTGGGCATGGTATACATCTCGCACCGGATGGAAGAGCTGAACCAGATCTGCGAGCGCGTCACAGTTTTGCGCGACGGCCAGTATATCGGAACCAGAAACCTCGCGGACATCACGATGGGCGAACTTGTGAAGATGATCGTCGGGCGCGCCCTTGAAAACAAGTTCCCCGAACACAAGCGTACAATAGGCGACGTTGTGCTCAGGGCAAAAAATATCCGAAGGCGCGACAGAACCAATCCTGGCAGATTTAAAGTCAATGTCGAAGACTTTTACGTGCGCAAGGGCGAGATCCTGGGCATATCCGGACTTGTCGGCGCGGGCCGGACAGAGATAATGCGATGCGTGTTCGGAGCGGACATGCCGGAATCGATGGAACTGTACATGAACGGAAAGAGGATAAACGTCCGGTCGCCTAAAAAGGCGATAGCCAACAGTATCGGCTATATGACTGAGGACCGGAAGCGGGATGGGCTGGCGCTGAGCCTCGAGGTGCAATACAACATAAACATGGCTTTCCTGCCGCACCTCACAAAGTTCCTGTTCATAAACGATAAAATGGCAAGGCGCAACGCTGAGGACTACCGCCAGAAGCTTCGGATAAAGACGCCCAGCCTTCGCCAGGTGTGCCGCAACCTTTCGGGAGGGAACCAGCAGAAAGTCGTATTGGCGAAGTGGCTTTGCAACAACGTCCAGGTTCTGATAGTAGACGAGCCGACGCGCGGGATCGACGTCGGAGCAAAGCTCGAGGTGTATGACCTCATGAACAGGCTCTCCGACCAGGGCGTGGCAATAATCATGATCTCTTCCGAGCTGCCTGAGATACTTGGAATGAGCGACCGTATCCTGGTAATTCACGACGGCAAGATAAACGGCGAACTCGACGCCCGCGAAACATCACAGGAAGAGCTTCTATACCTGGCGGCCGGGCTCAACCTGCTTGAAGGCAAAGAAGCCCCGACCCTTAACCTCGCCTGAGAATCAATTCAGCAACTATAAGCGCCGCGCCGCTTCATGGGAGGGAAAACAAATGGGCGTATCCGATGTGATAAAAAAACTGCTGCCCGGCTCGAAGTCAAAACATGACTCATTCAGCAAGATGAGCGTAGCGACGAAAAAGGCTATACTCTCGGGCTGCATCTTCGTACTGCTCTTTACTACTTTTTCCATTATGCGTCCCGACACGTTTTTCTCGGTGACAAACCTTATCAACCTTTCGCAGCAAGTCGTCACGTTTGCGATCATAGGCTTCGGACTGACATTCTGTCTGGTCTGCGGCGGCACGGACCTGTCGGCGGGCGCTTCCGGAGCGTTATGCGGCATGGTTCTGCTTCTTCTGATACAACGCGGAGCGCCGCTTTGGCTGGGCATGCTCGCTTGTTTGGCTATCGGGCTGCTGACCGGCATCCTCAACGGCTTTTCAATAGAGATCCTCGGCGTCGTACCGTTTATCGCGACGCTGGGAACGCAGTGGGTCTACAGGGGGATGGCAAACGTGCTGCCCCCGTTAGGCGGTTACGTGGAAGGAAATCCGGTCTATACAAGAGAAGCCTTTGCACACCTCTCCGTCACGCAAGTAATTGACGGAGTCGAAGTAGTGACCAACCCCACCCGCGACCTGTTCTATCAGTTCGGCGGGGGTCGTATCGCCGATGTCTTCCCTGATTTTCCATTCCCCCTCCCGTGGAGCGTGCTTGTAATGCTTGCATATGGCGCGATCCTGGTCGTCGTGCTTTCAAAAACCAAGATAGGGCGCCAGGTTTACGCCTGCGGCTCAAATCTTGAAGCCGCCAAGCTCTCGGGCATCAACGCTGTCGGAACGCGCATGTTCGCCTACTGCGTATCCGGCTTGTCCGCGGCAGTTTGCGGCATTTTGGTCACTTCCCGCCTGAACTCCGCTCAACCTGTGGCGCTGATGGGCATAGAACTTGAAGCGATCGCAGCGGCGGTGCTTGGCGGTGTCAGCATAAACGGAGGCGAGGGAACTGTACTTAACGCATTCATAGGCGCAGTCGTTATAGGCACATTGCGCAACGGTCTTACCTTAATAGGTATAAGCTCTTTCTGGCAAACTATAATCGTCGGTTTTATTCTGGTCTCGGCTTGCGCCGCAGACGCGTATCGCCACCGCAGGACTTCGTAGTCGCCTCGGACAAAAGCCCCAACGCCTATCTGAGGCTTCCGGAATATACTCGCGCTTACAACGGTATTTAAATTAGCCAACTAATTTAAGTATATAAAAATTATGGAGGTAATATTATGAAACTCAGAAAAATTATCGCGATGGTTATTTGTTTGACAATGGCGGCTGCAGTGTTAGCGGCATGCCAGCCGGCAGCCCCGGATACGCCGGCTGAACCGGAACGTCCTACGATCTACGTTATCGTAAAAGCCATGGGCAATGCATACTGGGGCATACTGCAGGCAGGCGCGATCGACGCAGGCAAGGAGTTTGACGCAAACGTCATCATCACCGGCATCCCCGATGAAGCCAGGATCGAAGACCAGATCACGCTTCTGCAAAACGCCGTTTCCGCAAAGGCTGACGCCATTCTCATCGCAGTAGCCAGCAGCGTCGCTCAGGCGGCGGAAGTCGAGAGGGCTTTTGATTCCGGTATTCCCATAATCCTTATCGACACAATGGTGGACACCAGCAAGTACACAGCATCGTTTGTAACAAACAACGTAGCCGCAGGCAAGAGCGCGGCTGAGGAACTGATCAAAATACTCAAGTCCAAAAGCACCCCTGAGGACGTACGCGGCACGATCGCGGTCCAAATCGGCTCTTCCGGTTCGCAGACCATCATCGACCGCATTGCCGGATTCAAAGAGTACTGGGATGCGAATGCTCCGGCAAACTGGGTCGTCGACTGGGATGGCATGCAGGTCAATGACGGCGACATCAGCAGGGCTGTCGGCATCGGGCAGAACCAGTTGACTGCATATCCCGATCTCATCGCGTTCTTTACGCCAAACAACGGCTCGACCGTAGGAGCTGTCACGGCGCTCGTTGAAGCCAACCGCACGGACGTCGCGATGCTCGGATTCGACTTCTCTAAGGAAATGGAAGACATCATCCGTTCAGGCAACTTCCACGTCTCAACGATGCTTCAGAATCAGTACTTCATGGGCTTTGACGGCGTGCGCGCCGCGCTGGACCTCATCGGCGGCGGCACGGTCGCGAAGGACAACGACACGGGACTCACAGTCGTAAACGCTTCAAACGTCAATGACCCCGAAGTCATCAAGGCCGCATACGGCGGAAGGTAAACTACGGAAAACCGCGATAGCGACAGCAATATTCGAATCGCGTGAGCAAAAAGCGAACGCTATAAGTGAAGACCGCGAAACCATTTCGCGGTCTTCGCAAAGCGATGCGTATCGGTAGCCATCAAAACGCGGTTTACACATTAGAACGGAGACTTTTACGAATGACAAAAACGCAATGGGCGCTGTTTCGATCGATACTCCGCGGCGAAGCCGAGGGCCTCTCCGTCGGTCTGATCGTTGACAGCCCGTGGATGCCCGGATACTGCGGCATATCAACGATGGACTTTTTCGCGCGGCCGGACGAGTGGTTTTCTGCATACACCAAGATCAAAAAGGATTTTCCGGACGTCTTGTTCCTGCCCGACTGGTGGATGGAGTACGGTATGGCGACCGAACCGTCCGGCTTTGGAGTCAGGTTCAACTTTTATGACGACAACTTGCCGACGGTCCATCCCCTGTCCGAAGATATGGACGACGCGGAGGAGACCATTCGTAACCTCGCCGTGCCGAACCCGAAAAAAGACGGACTGATGCCGCTCTTACTGAATCTGCAGCGGTACATAAGGCCCAGGCTTGAGGAAATAGGCGAGCAAATCAATATCGTCAGCACCCGCGGGCCTCTGACAATTGCGTCGCATCTGTTTTCCGTATCGGAGTTCCTTATGTGCGCGAAGTCCGATCCGGATACCGTCCATAAGCTTTTGAAAAAAACAACAAAGCTATGCATAGACTGGCTCTGCGCTCAGCTGGAGAACGTAGGTACCGCCGAAGGGATTCTTGTGCTCGATGACGTCACCGGGTTTTTCGGCAAGGACGACTACGAAGAACTCGCTCATCCGTACTTTAAGCAGATCTTCTCGGCTTTCCCGGAACACCTGCATCTTTTCCACAACGACACCGACAACGACGTATGCTTCTCATACATGGAAGACATGGGCGTCGATCTGTTTAATTTCACATACCTGAAGGATATCGGCGCAACACGCAAACAAGCCGGAGAAAAGGTGACATTGCTGGGAAATGTACCTCCAATGGCGCTGGTCAGAAACTCTCCGGACGAGGTTTACGCGCTTGCGAAGGAATGTATCGAAAGCTACATTGCGTCCTGCGGCAGCACAAAAGGACTCCTGCTCAGCGTGGGCGGAGGAGTACCTATGGAAGCGAAAGGCGAGTGCATAGACGCAATGATCAAAGCCGCAAAGGAATATTGATTAAAAACTGCGGCAGTCGCAAAAGGAACTATCTTTTTCCTTGCTCTCGCTCTCGTCGGGTTCTTTATCCTCCTGCTTTAACAAAAGCGCCTGGAACAATAGTTCGGGGAAATGCTGCGCGAGAAGGCGCATTTCCTCGGCTGAAACCTTTTCACCGCGCATGATACGTCGTGCAATATCAAGACACTTAGCCCATATGTCGTACATGTTCTCGTCGTCATCTTTTTGCATCAGTTTCGCCAGCAGCTCCATCCGCTTCGCTTCACTCTCCGCCCGCATCTTCTCCAGCAAGTGGTTCAGAAAGGCTCTCCTGTCCGCGTTGATTGCCCTGAACTCGTCAAAGACAGTTACTTTCTTCTCTGTCCAATGCCTCAGAAAAACATCGGCAAAAGGCGAACTCTGTGCCTTTACGCCATTTGCACCTTTTGCGCCATTTGCGCCGGTTGGCTGCGCAGGCTCCCAATAATCAGTTATACCGGTGTAATCAGCAATGTCAAAACTCATAAAGCGACCTCTCAACATACTATATATTCTGTATTATCGGAAGAAACCGGGAATACTGAACATGTATTTGAGGTTCCCAAGTGCAATCCATCAAAATGATGGATTGCACTGTAGCAGAAAATATGGACTGTAAACGGACTCTACGCTGCTTAAAAAAGCGAAAAGTTGCATTTTGCAACTTTTCACTTTTCTTCTATTAAATGCCTTTAACTTTCGATGGTTTTGATAGTTTGAGCCTTACGGCTTCCGCGCCGGAACTCAGGCTGTCTTTAGGAACACCTCCGACGCAACTGCAAACGCCTCCCTGAAGGAGTACAGGACCTTCAAATAAGTGCCCGGCGTCTCCGCCGCAACGCCTACAGCCTCTACTCCCGCTTTTCCTGCTATCAGCTTTGCCCTGTAGAGGTGGAACTCGTTGGACACTATCGCTACTCTTGCGTTTTCAATATCGATCCCGTTTTCCTCCATGATCGCCAATGAAAAGGTCAGATTCTCATATGTGCTGGTCGACTCGCCCTCCATCCATATAAGGCTTTCGTCGACCCCGCGCGAGCTGAGATAGCGGAACATAGCCTCCGCCTCGGTTATCGTCTCGCCTTGCCCCAGGCCGCCTGAAACGATAATTGGAACGTCGCCGCGCTCCTCCTGGTACTTTATCGCCGCATTCAGCCGCGTCCTGAGAACAAGGCTCGGCGCGCTGTTTCGAAGTCCGGCCCCAAGTACAATAAGGGCGTCGACGTCCGCGTCCTCGGTACGCGCTCCAGAAATTATCAGCCCTTGCATTACCAGGAAGACTGACAGGCCAATTGCGAGGCATGTCAGGCAGCAGCGTCTTAGTTTTTTCGCGATCCGGGAATATTTCTCGTGAGCTCCGAGCGCCCACAACGCTGTAAAAACAGTTATTATACCAGAAATGCCCAGCACGAGATAAAAGATGATGTGCATATTTGGGACTCTTGAGAGCAGAAGGAGGTAGCAATAACCTGAACAAATTGCGGCGAGCGTTGCAACTATGATAGCCATAGTAAGCCGGCGTCCGGCTTTTTTATTTTTTACACTGTGCTTTTTCACCGCTACACCCCCTTGCCTTTCCTTGTTTTGCCGTCATTATAGCAAGGTATGGTATCTGAATTGTATCTGATTCATTGCGATTTACATAGACTTCTTTAAATTTCGACGGCAACTCAGTCCCAGATAAAGAGTTGAAGAACGCGTCCATTCGGCTCGGTAACGTAGATGTTTATGTTGCCATATAATATCCACGCGTCGGTTATCACCGATCCCGCAACTGGGGTGTACCCGCTAGGCAGATCATCCTGCTCATACCATCCCCAGTCGTTGAGCTTGCTGAAATCTGCGATCGTTACTCCGTACGCGTTCGAATAGTCAAGATCTTTTGCAAGAACACTGACTGCGTCAACGACTTCGCCCGTTCTGATATCAAAGCATATGGCGCCGACCATCGGCATGTTGCTCGCCGGGCCGTCGTAGAGCTGCAGGATGTAGCTGACCGACAGATAATCATGCCATATCTCTACAGAGGGCTGGAGCCTGTATGCCCAGTCGGAAGGGAGCCAGTCGTCGCCGAAAGACCCGCCATACCACTCGATGAAGTCATTGAGAAGATCCGAATCAATACCATCATCGGGGAAGCCATTTATCCAAGACTCGAGCCTCTCGTTTATACGCGCGGTGACGTTCGGTTTGTCCTTGACACTCACGCTTGCCGTAAAGAGATGTACCCTTGGAGTCATGCGTCCCGCGTAATCATAAATCACCGAGAACTCAGGCAGCCCGAGCCCATACGGGCTAATGTCTTCAGTCAGAAGCACGTGGAAGGTCATCGCTCTGCCAAAAAACGGGTTGTTGTTCGGGAAAGTGATTATTAAGTAACCTATATTATATATCTCGTAGTTCGGATAGTCGTTCGGTATGCCTGTAAACGGGCGCCGCAGATACTGCTCTCCCCATGTGCCTTGAAACCACCCTTCTAAATCCACTCCGTCAAACTGCGCGATTATTTCTCCGTTTATGTATTGGATGAAGTTAAACCCGTCAAAGAAAAGGTCGGAGAGCGGCGGCCTGACACCGTTTACCGGTTGAATGTCATCGACTGTTGACTTTAAGGTTTTTCCGCCTGTTCCGGATGAGTTGTTCACGTCGCCGAGATAAATCGGATCGATCTTTTCGTCAGGCCACACGTTTTCCATCGGCCGAAGCGGTATATATCCCGCGCCTGCCGCGAGCGCCTGCCCTCCGTCGGTAAGCAGCCACTCAATAAGTTTCCGCGCGTTGTGGTCTTTGGGGGTATCGCTCCGGATGACGGCGTAGTAGTTGTCCTCAAGCGGGTACTCGCCGCGCATTATCGAGTCTCTTGAGGGTTTCACGCCGTCTATTCCGAGCAGCTTGAACTGGTTATTGCCGTACATATTGTTGACATAGTAAAACACGGAGTATCCTATCGCGTTCCTCGCGTTGTCATAACTTGATACTATCTCTACCAGCGCGCCCATAGATTCGGCGACCCACTCGGTCGGCGGATCCATAGGCGCCCTGTTGTTCATGACCAGTTTCAGCAGCAGTGTTTGGCTGCCTGAGTTCTTTGTGCGCTGATAGGGGATGATATCTTCATTGAGTCCGCCAAGCGCTCCCCAACTTGTTATTGTTCCGGCATATATGTCACGGAGCTGCGCTAGCGAGATGTTCTCGACAGGGTTTTCAATATTGACCAGGAAAACAAGAGCGTCTTTAACCAGCGGTATAACTTCCAGCTCGACGCCTTCCTCCCTCGCCAGAGCAAACTCGTCTTCCGAGGGGTGAGTGACAATGATCAGGTCGACGCCTTCTTTGTAGATCAGTTTGCGATAGGCGTCCGAGGTAGTGTTATGTACAGGCGGGCTTCCTCCGCCGCCATATGCGTCATTGATCGCTACCGTGAGAGGGATCGTCGCCGTGGAGCCGTCTGTACGCAGCCAAAGAGCGGACAGTTCTTCAGCAGACAGGCTGAGATCCTCATAGACGACCGGCGTCGAGGGCGTCGGCGAAGGCGTCGGCGTCGAGGGTGTCTGTGAAGGCGAAGGCGTCGTCGTCGAGGGCGTCGGATCGGACGGTACGTACGGAGGGTTGTCAGTCCGGCCCCAGCCTTTGCACGCGGTCGATCCGAGAATCATTATGAGCGCAATTAGAATTGTCAGCATCCGCTTTAGCATGTGAACTCATCTCCTTATTGCCAGTGGTGTTTGTTTCTTTTCCTCCGCTGAGCACGGACTATCGCCCGTCTATGATTTTGACCGCAGCCTCTAAACCTGATAAGGACCGGTCAAGCGCCAGGACAATATGCCATTGCGCCATGTCCATCGTACCGATTTCCGGCATAGTTCTGATTATGTCTATTTTCAACAAGCCGTTTTCCGGCGAAACTGATCCTACCTTGTGCCTGATTGAACCGCTGCCTTCTCCAAGTATGATAAACAACAGAAAATTCTTCTTGAAAAATTCATCGTCATAGCCCGAATTATCGCTGAACACTTCGTCGGCCATGCTTGTTTCGCTGTAGTAACCGACATTGAACTGGTACTTACTCCTGTTATTGCTATAGTACTCAGCAAGTTCACGGACCGAGAGTATCTTTACAACTCCCGGATAGCTCGCATCGGCATAGTTTCTCAGATCCGCTCTGTAGTACAGCGCCATAAACCTTCTTTTCCTCTCTTTACTGAAGCTTAAATCCCATTGTCAAATATATCACAATTCAGTCAGAATTTCCACCCATGGACTTGTATTTGCTTAGAAAATTTTGATTGACAAAGCCGCCTGCCGGATTATTATGGACTTGTGATCCACTACAGATCGGCAGGGGTGAAAATGGAGCAGTACAAACTACCGCTTCGCGCGGCGAGGTCAGAGTTCACAGAAAAAAAGAGCCGGTTTATCAGCAATATCTCGCCTGTTTCTTCAGAGGAGGAGGCGCGTGCTTTTCTTGACTCGATCCGCGGGGCGCATCGCGACGCGAACCATAATGTTTACGCTTATCGGATAAAAGAAAATAACATCTGCCGATACAGCGACGACGGCGAGCCTTCCGGGACCGCGGGCATGCCGCTTCTTGATGCTTTTCTTAAGCGGGACATCCATGATTTTTGCTGTGTCGCCACACGCTATTTCGGCGGGATCCTGCTTGGCGCGGGCGGCCTTGTCCGCGCATACTCCCGATGCGGGGCAGCCGCGCTCGAGGCGTCAGGCGTAGGTGTAATGCGAGAGCTGACATTATGCTCGGCGACTATGCCATACTCGCTGTATGAGGTCGTAAAGCGCCTTCTGTCCGCCTGCGGCGCTGATATTTCCAATGAGGATTTCGGCGCGGATGTCACATTGAGATTTTCGCTGCCCTCAGAATGCCTGCCGGAGCTTCAAAAAAAGATAACGGAGCTGACGGCAGGCTCAGTGCGGATAGCTGTGGAAGGAACGATTATGGGCTTGATCGCCGAAAAACCAGAAAAACCATAATAAAAACCAGCTTTACATAATCGCAGCGAGGTTGTATAATATAAATCACTTAACTTTAGGAGGACACTCTATGGCCAGTAAACAAAAGTTTTTCATCTGCCAGTATTGCGGCAACATGGTTGGGCTTATCAACGATCAGGGCGTACCGCTCATTTGCTGCGGTGAGGAAATGGACGAGCTTGTTCCTAACACAGTCGACGCAAGCGTGGAAAAGCATGTTCCGGTCGCCACGGTCACCGGCGACAGCCTCGACGTTCAAGTCGGCAGCGCCCCGCATCCGATGGAAGCAGGGCACCACATTTCGTTCGTGTATGTTGAGTCTGAAAAAGGCGGTCAGCGCAAAGGTTTGAAAGATGGCGGAACGCCGGGTGCGGCGTTTGCGTTCATCGACGACAAACCGGTCGCCGTGTACGCTTATTGCAACCAGCACGGACTCTGGAAAACAGACCTGTAGTCTTTAAATCTCCGCTGACGCGCCCCGGTCGGTAAGCCTTATGATCCTGTCGCGGTATCCTGCGGATACCTCGTCGCCCAACAGGCGATCGACTATCGCGCCGTCGTTGCCAAAGTGCATCGGCACAGCCCATTTGACGTCAACAGTCCGCATCAGATAATCAATTCCCCAGGCATATTGCTCCTCAAGGCGCGGGTCGACAGGCACGAAAGCGAGGTCAATATGCCTTTCGCATATTATCGATATTTGCCGCTTGTAACTTTCCGCCATCCCCTCATTCTCGTCGTCGGGTTCGCCTTCCCAGTGCCACCAGTTGAGGTCTCCGGCGTGATAGATGCACAGGTCGTCTATATCGACGAGAAACGCTACTCCCTCGTCGTTGGACGCTAATGTTTGTACTTTAAAATCCTGCCCGGCAGCCGTTTTACCCGGGCCGATCATTATTGCGCCCGGCACGGCCCGGATATCGTCCGACAGGACAAATCGCAGCTTCGGTATATCTTTCCCCCAGCCGAATATATTTCTATTTAGATGATCGCCGTGTTTATGAGACGCGAACACAATTACATCTTCGTCCGCCAGCGCCTCAGGATCGATGACGCCGCCGTCGAGCCCCTTTCCCTTGGGGTGTTGTTTCCAATAATCAAATATCAGAAAATGTCCGGAAGTACGGACCGCAAATCCGCTGTGATAGAGATACCATATCTTTGCTTTCATATGTCATTCCCCCAGCGAAATCCCCAGCGATCGCGCCTGAGCCAGGATTTCGCAGTCAGTCGGAATGGTCCTCAGTTTGCCCGCGACTTCGCTGAGGGGGACCTTTCCAATCGATGTCCCCTGCAGCGCGACCATGTATCCATACTGCTTTTTCAGGACCAGTTCACCCGCTTTTGCCCCAAGTCGCGAGCACAGCACCCTATCCGCGGGCGTTGGGTCTCCTCCGCGCTGAAAATGCCCCGGGATAGCAAGCCTGACGTCCTGTTCAAGCCGTTCTTCAAGCTCTCTGACAAGCTTTAATCCCGCCGACATGCCTTCGCTCCTGCGTTCCTTTTTCGGGAGCATCGACGCTTCCCTGGAAATGGCGCCCTCCGCGATCGCGATTATCGAGAAGTTTTTTCCCGATAGATTTCGTCTTTCTATCACGTCAAGGACGCTTTCGATCCTATATGGTATCTCCGGCAGTAAAATCACGTCTGCGCCGCCCGCCATTCCCGCGTACAGTGTGACCCAGCCCGCTTTATTGCCCATCAGTTCTATTACGAAAACGCGCCCGTGCGAGGCGGCGGTGGAGTGGATGGCGTCCAGGACTTCCGTGGCTTTTACCACAGCGCTGTCAAATCCGAAAGTGTAGTCTGTTCCGTACAGGTCGTTATCGATGGTTTTTGGCAGCGTTACCACGTTGACGCCGCTTTGGCTGAGTGCGTATGCGGATTTGTGGGTCCCGTTGCCTCCGAGGATTACCAACGCGTCAAACTGCTCATATTGATAGTTCTTTACCATCGTTGTAAGCTTGTCAGTATTATTATCGTCGACGTCGCGCATGTTCTTATACGGCTGCCTCGATGTCCCGAGGATCGTGCCGCCTTCCCTGAGTATGCCGGAAAATTCATGCAGCCCCATAATGCGCCAATTTCCTTCGATCAGCCCCCTGTAACCGTCCAGGATGCCATACAGCTGCAGATATGGGACCGCTCCGTACAGCGTTTTTGCGACTCCCCTTAGCGCGGCGTTCAGGCCCTGGCAGTCCCCGCCGCTAGTCAGAACCCCTATTTTCATATATCTAGTCCCCCCTCTTTGTTATACTACAAGCGCAGCGCTGGCGTGAATGATTCATCAGAGTAACTCTTACCCGATTTTCCTGTATTTTTTTGAGTTGAAAATGAAACCGAAACATGCGCCGCAAAGCCCGCCGACTATATGTGAAATACGCGAGATGTTACTCACTGTGAAAAGGCCCAGGAGGACTTCGTTGCCAATATATAAAACCGCGACGAGGGGCACTGTTATGGGCAGCTTGCCCTGCCGTATGTTTGTAAATGACGCGAGCAGTATCATCATAAAAACGATCCCGCTTGCGCCGACGACCGCTTTTCCGGGAAAGAAGATCACAATAACAAGCCCCGTGATGAGCGCGGTCACTATGGTCATAAGGCAGAGACGGCGGTTGCCGTACTTTTCCTCAACCATGGGCCCTATGGCAAGGATCATCATAAAATTAGCCACATAGTGGCTGACGTCAGCATGCACCAATACATGCGAAAACAGGCGCAGATACTGCATCGGGTCGGCAAGTGAAGTTCTATACGCGGCGAATATCCTGCCTATTTCCAGGCCCGGAATCATATCGATCAGCAATGCGAACAGGGAAATTACGCCCATACCAAGTATGAACGGCGCGTTGATATCTATGCTGAAGTTACTTTTTTTCATGGCGTTGCTCCAACTTCCAGGATGATTTAGTTACGCGACAGAAAAAGTGGCAATCTCAGCATAGCACAAGCCGCCCCGGATTTCCAGTAAGTATAGCTGAAAAAATGAAATAAAAACAGCTCAAAAATAGCTGTTATTATCCAGTGAATAGTGAATGGTGAATACTGAATAGTGAATAATACAAATATCGGCTTGAGAGTCTTTGCCGTTCATATTACTCATTACTAACTATTCAGTATTCACCATTCACTGAGGCGCGTTGCGCCGATATTTGGTGGGCCCTCAGGGACTCGAACCCGGGACCGTCCGGTTATGAGCCGGATGCTCTGACCAACTGAGCTAAGGGCCCTTATTGCTTCCGCAGCGCCTCCGTACAGGCGGCGCTACGTCGGTTATATTAACACGGTTCTCTGTAAATTGCAATAGTTAATCTGCATTTCTTCCGCTTCGAACCGCTCGAACCGCTCCTTGCAACACTAAAGATTGATTATGCTTTGTAGGTCCAGGACCCACTGTAGATCCTGTATGGTGTTATCGTCGTTTTCAGCTTCCTTGATCTTACTGAACTTCGCCTCGATTTGCGCAAGCTTGGCGGAAACGACGTCGTCAGTGACTGTAGCTGCGGCGTTTTTTATTCTTTCCGCTACGTTTAGCTCGTTAGCTTTAAATGACTCCACAGTTTCCTTGCTCCAGTGGATATTCCCCATTTTGTAGACAATGGAGATCGGAACGGGCTTGTACGACTCATATACCTGTCCTTCCCAGAAGTAGTATCCCTTTTCCAGCATCTCATTGCGCTCGATAAAGCCGTTGATGAACACCATCAGCGCCGCCGCGTCGTCCTGGTCGTCAAAATATTTCTGTGCGAAATGCTCCGCAAGCCTCCTTCCTGTCTCTCTGTTTACGGTCCGTTCCTCGATTGTAGAACCATTCATATATGCCGCGCTGTTTACAAGCTGCCCGACTTCGATCGCGGCCAGATTAGCTTCTGCTTTCTTCATTTTTCCTGCCAACCCGATGGAAAGAAGGTCTTCTACAGAGCCTTTGCTGAAGTTTACCGACTCCAGAAGGCCCGCGGCGTCAACGCGAAAAGTGAGCCTTGATTCACGTAATGCGGTCAGTCCCGGTTTTTGCTGGCCTTTTCCCCTGACTATCAAGGCGTCGTTTAAGCTCCTCGGACCCTGTTTTATACCTTTTCTGGTTTCTCCCAAATCCATGATTTTCATTGCGTTGCGCAGGGGATTCCTACTCCTGGACCCCAAATCCTGCTCCGCGCGCGCGGAAGCGCTATGATCCGGTCGTTCCGACTTGAAATGGTCGAAGTTGATAATGTTGTCCGTCATGGCGGTCTCCTTCCCGATCATCATCAAGATGATCCTGCCGATTCTTCATCGATACCAAGCATAAGTGTTCGACCAGCTTTAAAGTCAATATGTTTTTCACACTTTTTTTGTTTTTTCGTGTAATTTTTCATCACTTTTCTGAGGGCCGTTAAAAAACGTGATAAAATCAGGGGTTTTCTTTTTGTGAAAAAATGTTGTCACCCCCGAAAGTCATGTAACTCTCAAGATTTCGAGAAGAAATCCCGTCTTTTTTTACCCATAAAACGCGTTTTTCCTTTGAAGCCGCTTAAAGCTTTTACCGTGGTAGCCGGAAAAAACAGCGGGAGCGCCTGGGCGCTCCCGCTTTAAATATTGACCTTTTAACAAGTCTCCTGCCGCGTTCAGCCATCCAAAAAAGCGGAAACAGAATTTGATATCTCGTCAAAGTCACTGTGGAGAAGATTTACGGAAATCGTTTCGAGCAAGTCCCTGGTCCGCTGCGACCATGCTTTTTGCCGCAGTTCCTCCATCGCTTCTTCTATGGCGCTGTCGTCGTAGTCGACACAGGAAGCCTTTATTTCCAGTAGCTTCTCTTCTAAAAACGGTTTATCCTCGTCTTCGGCAAGGATGTTTGACGGCTCATCCTGCGGCTGGATACCGGCTGCGCACTCCCGAAGCATTTTTATGAATGCCGGGGTTTCTGCAGTGATCGCTTCTGTGTTCTTATCGCGCCCCAACTGTTCCAGTCTTTGCGCTACTTCGGACAGCTCCGTCTTTCCGATGTTTGCTAAAGCGCTCTTCATACCATGGGTATAAATGATAAAGGTGCGCAGGCTGTCTTCATCTGTAACGCCTTGTTCCATGACCCCATTTAGCGCGTCAAGGGATCTTTTTGCATCCCGTGAAAAAATCCTGGCAAAACCCGGATCGATCGTCCAGGCCTGCGCACTGCTGTCCGGGCTGACAGTTACACTCTCCGCCGCCTTTCGTCTGGCTGCCTCAATGACATCCGGCGGTTGTTTGTCCCGTATCTGTTTATTTAATACGCTGTTTAACTGGCGAACATCGATAGGTTTGGAAATAAA